>Ga0163150_10000719_pt1 | contig 59931 bp, 58 predicted proteins | sample OliLakLV19P2IB_FD_148628 | JGI IMG/M metagenome (GOLD analysis project Ga0163150, IMG submission 148628) | Freshwater microbial mat bacterial communities from Lake Vanda, McMurdo Dry Valleys, Antarctica - Oligotrophic Lake LV.19.P2.IB | ecosystem: Environmental > Aquatic > Freshwater > Lake >...
CTACTTTCTTTCTTGTCATCTGCCACATGCCTGTGTAGGCTGCTGCCGACGCAAACGAATCCCCCAGCGGTACACTGCTGTTTGTATAGTTTTTTAAAATGAAAAATAATACTACCCAGCATATAATAAAGAAGGTGATACAGATAATCCAGTCTTTTTTAGTGTTGTAAGTTATAGCCAATATTTTGCCGTCTTTTTTTCTGCTCCACACATACCAGCCATAAAGGCTCATGGCGGTGTAATAAAAATTAAGACTGCCTTCTGCATACAGGTTCCACCAGCTAAAACAAAACCAGGTGTATAAAATAGTATTGATAATACCGGTTGGATAAACCAGAATATTTTCCTTTCTTGAATAAAGCACACTTACGATACCAAAAAATACTGCTACATATTCCAGCCCGGAAGTATTTTTCATCCCTTCAATAAACTGCTGATATATTTCCTGCAATGAAAGTATTTTATCAAAAATAGTTACTCTGGCTTGCTGTTACGATACTTTTTAAAACCCCTCAGGTATTTTATTCCTTTCGAAGTTTGAAAACGGGTGGCTATCTGTTGCCACTGCCCGCCGCCAGAACGCCACACTAAAAAATGAAGGTGAGATACAGCCGCAAAGCCGGTTTTACCACTCAGGGCAATTACTTGCCCTTGCTTTACCGTGTCGCCAACATTTACCAAAGCACCATTGTGTTGCAGGTGCCAGTAACCAGCTCTTGAGCCATCGGCATGCTGTATTACAACGTTGTTTCCATCAGACCGGTATTTTTTATTGAACCCTCCTTTTTTTCCATCTTCTTTTACCCGTACTACTACACCTTCTCTTGCAGCAGCAATATTGGTTCCCCTTTTCATATTAAAATCAAGGGCAGCTCTTTCTTTGTGAGTGAAGCCACTGAAATAACCTTGTACCACACGAAATGATTTGCCTTCTTCATATGGAAGGGCATACACAAAACTGGTATCGTCTTTTAGTATTCCTTTTTGTAAAAGCTTTGTTTCGGTACGCAACGGGTTTTTGCTGACCGAACAACTTGCTAAAAATAGCAGGGAGAAGTACAAAAAATATTTCATCAGTGTAAAAATAAGTTCATCCTGAAAACTTCCGCCTTCATAATTATTTAATTGTTTGCCAAATAAAAATGGTGTAGCTTTTCTATCCGAAATTTTTAAACAAAAAGCTAACGTTATGACAACACAAGAAGTGGCCGCACGGTTCAATGAACTGGCACAAACAGGACAATGGGATAAAGTACAGGGAGAATTATATGCAGATAATGCCGTAAGTATTGAACCAGCTCATGCCGCCGCCATGGGAATGGGTAATGCGGAAGGCCTGGAAGCGATTAAGAAAAAAGGGGAAGCCTTTGGCGCAATGGTGGAAGAAATGCACGGAGGTTATTCAACCGAACCGGTAATAGCAGGAAATCATTTTTCAGTTGCTATGGGCATGGATGTAACAATGAAAGGTGCAGGCAGAATGAAGCTGGATGAAATAGCTGTTTATGAAGTGAAGGACGGGAAGATTGTAAAAGAACAATTCTTCTTTTAAGTAAAGGAACTTTAATTTTTTTGCCTGCTTGCACCGAAGCTTCAGCAAAGGCAAACCGGGAAGACGGTAAGACGGTAAGAAATGAATACTTACCGTCTTATTTTCTTTCCGGCAATTTTTTGTATTTCATAATTCAATTACTTTGTGCCATGCACAAAAAAATTCTCCTGCTCGGCTCTGGCGAACTCGGTAAAGAATTAGTTATTTCCTTAAAGCGTTTGGGTCAAACAGTAATTGCTGTTGACAGTTATCCAGATGCACCAGCCATGCAGGTAGCCGATGGATTTGAAGTAATTGATATGCTGAATGGTAATCAGTTAGATACTATTGTTGCAAAACATCAACCCGATTTAATAGTTCCGGAAATTGAAGCCATAAGAACCGAACGGTTTTATGACTACGAAAAGAATAAGATACAAGTAGTGCCGAGTGCCAAAGCTGCCAATTTTACTATGAACAGGAAGTTGATCAGAGATTTGGCAAGCAAAGAACTGGGCTTACGAACAGCAAAATACTTTTATGCCACTACGTTTGAGGAATTTGATAAAGCGGTAAACCAAATTGGTTTGCCCTGCGTGGTAAAGCCGTTGATGTCTTCATCCGGAAAAGGACAAAGTGTATTATGGAATGAAGCTGATAAACAAACCGTGTGGGAATATGCAATCAATAATTCAAGAGGCGACATTCAGGAAGTAATTATTGAAGAATTTATTTCTTTTCATACAGAAATAACATTGCTGACGGTTACACAAAAAAAGGGAGCAACATTATTCTGCCCGCCCATTGGCCACCGGCAAGAAAGAGGCGACTACCAGGAAAGCTGGCAACCTGTCGCCATCAGCGAAAAAGAGTATAATGATGCCTGCGACATGGCGAAAAAAGTTACTACAGCACTAACCGGTGCTGGTTTGTGGGGAGTAGAATTTTTTTTAACGGACAAAGGAGTGTACTTCTCAGAACTAAGCCCACGGCCACATGATACAGGCATGGTTACATTGGCAGGAACACAAAACCTTTCTGAATTTGAATTGCATGCCAGAGCTATTCTCGGGTTACCTATTCCTGAAATAAAACTGGAAAGAGCCGGAGCCAGTGCAGTAGTCTTAGCCAATAAATCAGCAGAACAATTTACAATAGCAGGAATTGAAAATGCATTGCAAAAAACAAATACTGACGTAAGAGTGTTTGGCAAACCAACAACAAGACCTTATCGGAGAATGGCTGTAGCATTGGTGTATGATAATACAGATGCAAACGTAAATGAGTTACGAAAAAAAGCAATGGATACAGCAGCGATGATAAAAGTAGATTAAGGAATACAGGTAGGCCACAGATTACACGGATTTACACAGATTAATACAAAACGGATTATAGTTTTTATCCTCTCTAAGAATTGCTTCGCAATTCAATCTGTGTTAATCCGTGTAATCTCTGGCAAAAAAATATTGCGAAGAAATTAATTTTATACCATGTCAATAGAAAAAATAAACCTCAGCGAAAAACTATCTCAGTTCTCCGATTACTTCAATCCAAGGATTGTGGGAGAACTAAACGGGCAGCAAGCTTGCCAGCCGTGGCTGGTGAAGCTGGTGAAATTCCAGGGAGAATTTGTATGGCACCATCATGATAATGAAGATGAATTATTTTATGTGGTGAAAGGAAGTTTTGATATGCACCTGCCGGATAAAATTATTACCATCAACGCCGGTGAATTTTTAATCATGCCCCGTGGAGTAAAGCATAAGCCAGTGGCAAAAGAAGAAGTAGAAATAATGCTGTTTGAACCGGCCTCAACCGTTAATACAGGGAATGTAGAAAATGAGCTGACAAGAAAAGAGTTGAAATATTTGTGATGCTATCAGCGAAATCATTTCAATCATTAAATCTTTGATTCACACATTTTTTTTAAATTACTCAACCCCTGCTCAAACTGGTGATTAAGATTCTTTGTAATCATTGGCCCCATCAGGCTGGCAATGGGCCAGGGCAGTTCTCCGCTATTCTGCCACGATACTTTAGTATCAGTACCATCACCCCATGATTCAAAATGCCAATTGTCTTTAGCTTTTGATTTGAAAGGCTTCAAAAACTCAAGGTCAAAATGAATATGTTTATCATCCATACTGTTCAGCGTTAGGCTGCCTACGCCAACTTTTTTCCCCACCCAGGCATATTTATGACCGGGTGTTTTTGCACTACCTGTAATAGTTTGTTTTGCCGTTGGGTCTGCTTGTTGCCACGGATTCCATTGGCCGTAAAAATTCAGGTCGCCAACACGGCTCATTACATCTTGCGCCGGCTTGTTGATCACTATCGTTTTTTCTACATTATAAACTTTTGGAAGCAGGGCGGCTATTATCAGCAACGTGGCAATGAGGCCAACAAAAATGTAAACGAATAACATGGCGGATAGTTTAGAATAGGTAAGTTACTGAATAGATATTGCTCAATCAAACCGTTTATATAATCAGCAAACCTGGTTTTTAACGGTAATAATTTCTGCGGCAATACTCACAGCAATTTCCTCTGGAGTCTCACTCTTAATTGCAAGACCAACCGGTGTATGAATCCGTTGCAAAACAGATTCACCTATACCATCTTTCCGAAAGTCGGCAAATAATTTCTCCATTTTCTTCTTACTACCAAGTACACCCATGTAAGAAAATGTTTTATCCAGTAGCGAACGCAGCGCAATATCATCGGTCCGGTAGCCAAAAGTCATAATCACCACATACTGGTTTGGGCCGCTGGAAATATGATATCCCAAAGCCGTATAGTCGTCCACTATAATAACCTCATGAGCAAATTCATTCTGCGTCACCGTATTTAACCCCTCCCGTTCTTCATAGAGTATAATATAGAAATCCATGCCCCGAATCAGTTTAGATAAAGCTAAAGCACAGTGACCGCCACCGATAATATAGAGATGGTTTTTATAGCCGGTCTTTTCTTTATACAACCAATTATCTTCCGATTGAAAATGATATTCAAAATCAGTTGCCGGAATGTTACTGATAAACTGAAAATCTTCAGGAGATAATATCAGTGTTCCATTTTTGTTTTGTAGCAAAGAAGAAATAATGTTTTCAATATGCTTTGCATCTTTTGATTGAATGGGATATAACAAAATGGTTTGTTCTCCCGAACAAATCATGCCACTTTGATTACCCTCTGTAGCCTTATCGTGAATCTGTTTCCTGACTCCCGACTCCTGACTCCCGGCTCTTAACTTCTCTTTCGCCAACTCTACAAACTTATGCTCCATAATTCCCCCACCAATCGAACCCGCCATTTCCCCTTTTGCATTCACTGTCATAAAGAACCCTTGTCGTCCGGGGCTGCTTCCTTTGCTTTCCAATACATACAGCAGCATGACAGGAACAGCCTCCCGAAGGCTGTTAAAAATGAAATTCCACACCAGTAAAGATTTTTGCATAATAAGAAAGCTTCGTAAGCCCCTTTAGGGGTTTGGGGTTTGGTACAAACTCATCAGCACTTTTTCCGGCGTCATCGGCGCATCATAAGGAATAACAGCAGCAGGATTAAATGCCTTCACCGCATTGCGCAATGCAAAATAAGCACCGATACCATACATGAGTGGTGGTTCGCCAACAGCTTTGCTTCTGAATATCGCCAGGTTGTCTTTCTCCGTTTCCAATGAGTTAATAGTTATTTCTTTTGGTACCGAATAAATATCCGGCACTTTGTAAGTACTTAATGCATTGCTCCGCAATTTTCCTTCTTTATCATAAACTATTTCTTCCATCGTCATCCAGCCGATGCCCTGTACAATCCCCCCTTCACATTGTCCGATATCAATCATCGTATTCATACTACTGCCAAAATCATGTACCACTTTTACAGCATCAACTTCATAAATACCACGAAGGCAATCTATCGTTACAGAAGTAATGGCGGTTCCGTAAACATGATACGCAAACGGATGTCCTTTTTCTTTATTGGCATCATAATGAATACCCGGCGGTGTGTAGTGGGCCAGCTCAGATAAGCTGATGCGTTTGATGTATGCAGCCATCACCAGTTTGTTCCAGTTCCAATCTGTTTTTTCACCATTGATATAAACCCATTCTTCTTTTAATTCAAACGGCGGTATTTCTGTTTTTCCAATATCGGCGGACAATATACATTCTTCTGCCGCTACACTTTTTAGACGCTCCAGAATTTTCAGGCATGCTATCTCTGTGGCTTTGCCGTTAAGGTCTGCCGCAGCGCTGGCGGCTGTCGGGGATGTGTTGGCGATACGCCAGGTATTAGTAGAATTAATTTTTATTTTATCCGGGCTGATAGAAAATATTTTCGCTGCCACCTGTAGTATTTTGGTGTTCACCCCCTGCCCCATTTCCACCGCACCGGTGCTTATGCCCACACTGCCATCAGTATATACATGCACCAGCGACCTTGCCTGGTTCATCATTGTTTTAGTAAAAGAAATACCAAAACAAATCGGCATTAATGCTATTCCTCTTTTATACAACTTATTCGCTGAATTAAAATCAGCAACTTCCTGCTGCAATTTTTTTACATCATATAGCTCAATAGCTTTATCCCAGCATTCATTGGCTTCGCTTTGTGCAATTTGTCCGTAAGGAAACTCATCACCTGTTTTTAATAAATTTTTTTGTTGAATAACAAGAGGATAAATCTGTAATTGTTCAGCAGCTTTAGCAATAGCCGCTTCTATTACAAACATTCCCTGCGGCCCGCCAAACCCACGAAAAGCCGTATTGGGTGGTAAGTGTGTGCGGCAACTATAAGCTGTTGCTTTTACATTCGGAATAAAATATGAATTGGTGCAATGAAACAATGTTCGTTCCATCACCGCCGGAGATAAATCAGCCGCTGCTCCTGCATTTTGATAGAAGGTGGCTTCGTAAGCAATGATTTTATAATCTGTATCCAACCCGATTTTAAAATCAGAGGAATAAGGATGCCGCTTACCAGTCATCCGCATATCTTCTATCCGGTGCAGGGCATACTTTACCGGCTTCTTTAAATGATAGGCTGCCAGGGCACACATCAGTCCCCAGGTAGTTGCCTGATCTTCTTTGCCACCAAAGCCACCGCCCAATCTTGTTGTATCCACTTCAATCTGATTCATTGAAAGAGACAAAACTCTTGCAGCAGTTCTTTGTACGGCGGTAGGCCCTTGTGTGGAAGAATAAATTCTTATCGCACCATTTTCCTGCGGCAGTGCATAAGCCCCTTGTGTTTCGATGTATAAATGTTCCTGTCCGTTGGTTTCAGTGCTTCCTTCAAAAATATGTTTGCATTGGTTCCATGCAGTTGTTGTATCTCCAAGCTGAAATGTTCTTGGTGGAATAATCAACTCTCCTTTTTCTTTCGCTTCTCTTGGGTCAGTAATAATGGGCAATGGCTCAATCACCGCTTTTATTTTCTTTACCGCTGCTTTAGCCTCTTTATCAGAAGTAGCAACAACCAATGCAATGGGCATTCCGCAAAAATGAACATGAGTGCCAGCCAGTAATTCTTCATCAGGAATAATCCCGCCAATCTGGTTTTCACCAGGAATATCAGTAGCTGTAAAAATCCTTACCACTCCGGGCATAGACATTGCCTCATCAGTATTCAGCGATATTATTTTTCCATGCGCCACCGGCGAATCAAAAACTGAGGCGAACAAGGTTCCGTTCACCAATGGAATATCATCGAGGTAAACCGACTCGCCTCTTACATGGGTGTATGAATCTATATTTTTCATTTTTTTTTAGCCACGAATTACACGAAGGGCACTAATAAAAGAATAGTTTCAAAGGAAATCAATTTATTTTTAATTGTATTCATTCGTGTTATTAGTGTAATTCATGGCCTTTTTATTGCTATTTCAATAATTCTATAAAATGAGCCTTTATCAATTGCCCCAGCAATAGCGTTTTATATTCTTTTGTTCCCCTTGCATCACTGATGGGCGATATTTCTGTTTGCATTACCTCAATCACTTCCTGCCCCAGCGAATCACCAATTTTCTTTCCTTTCAAAAATTCCGAAGCCTTTTGCAAATACATAGGTACCGGGCCCACACCACCAGCCGACAAGCCGGCACTTTCAATCACATCACCCTTCATTTGTAAACGGATAGCTGAATTTACACTGGCAATATCGAGGTGTGTACGTTTGCTTACTTTTTCAAAATGAAAATATGTATTTGCATCAGGCAATTCAAACCAAAGCTGCTCAATATATTCTTCAGGTTTTTTATCCAACATTTTATAGCCCTTGTATAATTTTCTTAAGGGTAGTTCTCTTCTAGTTTTTCCATCACTCAGTACTAATTGTGCATCTAATGCTAAAAAGAAAATAGTAAAGTCTCCAACCGGGGAAGCATTGATAAAATTTCCGGCAATGGTGGCCATGTTGCGGATGGGAGTAGAGGAAACTAATTTCGCATAGCGTTGAAATGCTGGTATTGCTTCACTTATTATTGACGATGCTTTCATATCACTCACAGTTGCCGAAGGGCCGATGATACATTTATTACCTTCTCTGCTAATACCATTCAGTTCAGGATGGTCGAAGACAAAACGAATGTCTGCATTCGTCATAGCCTCATGTTTCTGCACATATAAATCTGTACCACCACCAACCGTAGTGAATGGTGTGTGGTGTCCCGATAGCAATCGGGAGGTGAGTGGGGTTTCCTGAAGTGCTATTAGTTTTTCCTTTATTCCTGCGAAATATTCCGGCAGGATTTTTTTTCTTGCAACAAACGCTGTTACTTCTTCGCCATTTCTTTCTTGCATTAATGCAGCAATTTTTGCGGCTGCTCTTTCAATGGATTTGTACCCGGTACATCGGCAAATATTTCCATCAATGGCGGCAATGGCAGTTTGCTGGTTGGCTTCGGCATTGCTCAAACAAAATCCAGCCAGCGACATTACAAAACCGGGTGTACAAAATCCGCATTGTGTAGCGCCTTCATCTGCCATGGCCTGCTGTATTGGATTCAGACTGTCTGAAAAATTAATCCCTTCAATAGATACAATATGTTTGCCCTGTGCATTACCTATCGGCATCAGGCAACTTGTCATTGACTCATATTGCAATTCGCCGCCTGCCTGCCTGTCTGCCGACAAGGAAGATCCGGCAGGCAGGCTAACTATTTCACCAACCAATATGTTGCAGGCACCACAATCACCTTCCCGGCAACCAATTTTTGTTCCCATCAGGTGTTGATGATATCGGATAAAATCAAGCAAGACCATACCTGGTGGCAGGTCGGTAGCAATCGTTTTTTCGTTAAGTATAAACTGTATCAAGCTATCTTTATGATTGACCTTTAAAGTTAGAATAAAAGAACGTAACTATTACATACCAAGCAAGCACTATTAATTGAAGAGTTTTAATAATAAAGAAGTTTCGTATCCTCCTTTTGGGGATAGGGATACTTACTATCGTCTTATAGCAATCTGGGTTCTTTGCGAAGCGATGCTTGGTGGCATTATCCACGGATTTAAAATACCTGTATCGGGATTAGTGGTTGGCAGTTGCGCCGTCATTTGTATTTGCCTCATTGCCTGGTATGCACCTAATAAAGGAGCCATTATCAAAGCCACTATCATTGTTGCCATATTTAAAATGATGTTGAGTCCGCAGGCACCACCGCCAGCTTATATCGCTGTTTTTTTCCAGGGCCTGCTGGGGGAATTATTATTCTGGCGGCGGCGGTTCTTTATGTTATCCTGCATCGTATTAGCAGTGTTAAGCTTGCTGGAATCTGGATTGCAACGCATATTAATGCTGACGATTGTATATGGCAATGACCTCTGGAAAGTAATTAACAACTTCATCAACGGGCTAACAAAACAAAAAACTTCAACCAACTACAGCTTATTGATGGGCACCGGTTATGTGTTACTACACCTCATCACCGGATTATTTATTGGCTGGTGGGCTTCTTTACTGCCAAAGCGGATTGAAAAATGGAGTAAAGACGAACGATATAAAATACACATAGATAATGCAGCAGTCACAACGCTACCTGCCACATCACGAAAAAAGAAAAGGTTTAAAAAAGGGTTGTTTATAATCTGGCTGTTACTGATAGCCTTGTATGTGCAATCATACTTTAAAATCGGCACACCGTTATTGCCTTCGCATATTTCATTGAAGATATTATTACGGTCACTTATCATTGTACTGGGGTGGATATTTATTGTTGGCCCACTGCTGAAACAATTGCTGCATGGGTGGTTAAAGAAAAAACAAACCCAATCACAACAGGAAATACAACAGGTACTGCAACTGTTACCCGTAACACAACAATTGATAATACAAAGCTGGAAACAGTCAGCCGGTAATAAAGGATGGAAACGATTAAGTAGCTGGAGTAAAATAGTTTTAGTCAATGCACTTACTCCCCTCTCTTTAAGAAGTGGGGTGGTGGGTGAGGTCTATATACTTACAGCACCCATTCAAACAGGTAAAACAACATCCTTAGTAAACTGGTCGGATAAAAGGAATGATGTGTATGGCATACTAACCCCGGTGGTGGATGGTAAAAGAATGTTTATGGATGCCCACACCCGGCAGCTGTTCCTGATGGAAGCAAAAGAAGGCGACCCTTCGACACCGCTCAGGATGGATATATTAACCGTCGGACGATTTGTATTCAGCAAAGCAAACTTTGAAAAAGCTATACAAATAATCCGTGATGCTATTAATAAAAAAGGCTGGCTGGTGATAGATGAAATTGGCCCGATGGAATTAAGGGGGGAAGGCTTTGCAGAAGTATTGAAAGAGGTAGTGCAACAGCGAAAGGAAAATACTTTATTAGTGGTAAGGGAAGGCCTTGCAGAAAAAGTAAAAGAACATTTTCAGTTTACAAATGCAACGATAAGCAACAATATCTCAATTATAGCAACCTGATAGACCATTTTGCGAAGCAAAATCAATCTGTGTTAATCCATCCAATCCGTGTCATCGTCCGCCGCCATAGGCTATGGCCGACGGCTTCTGTGTTCCTGTATTAAAAAAGGCCGTCTCCTTAAAGACCGCCTCATAATATTTTTAACACATTTCCTTACAGAGTACTCATATCAATCACAAACCGGTACTTCACATCACTCTTCAGCAACCGGTCATACGCTTCGTTAATCTGATCCATACGAATCAGTTCAATATCAGAAACAATATTATGTTCGGCGCAGAAGTCGAGCATCTCCTGTGTTTCAGGAATACCGCCAATCAGTGAACCGGCAATACTCTTTCTGCCGAAGATGAGATTAAAGGCAGGCACTGTTGCGGGGGCAGCAGGTGCACCCACACATACCATTACACCACTGGTACGCAGCAGACCGAGATAAAAATTATAATCATGGTCGGCGGAAACGGTATCCAGTATAAAATCAAAATAACCCATTACCTCTTTTATTTGTGCCGCATCACTGGTCAGTATAAATTTTTGGGCACCCAATCTTTTCGCATCTGCTTCTTTAGAAGGTGAATGACTGAGCATCGTTACTTCAGCCCCCATCGCCACTGCAATCTTTACACCCATATGGCCAAGGCCGCCTAATCCCAACACACCAACCCTTGTGCCTTTACCTACTTTCCAGTGGCGTAGCGGCGAGTAAGTAGTAATACCGGCACACAACAACGGAGCAGTGGCGGCAAGTTCCAATTTATCAGAAATACGCAATACAAAATCTTCATGAGCCAGTATGGATTTGCTGTAACCTCCGTGGGTGGCACCACTGCCATCTTTTTCCATGCCACCATACGTACCTACCATTCCATTGCTGCAGTATTGTTCCAATCCGTCTTTACAATTATCACAATCCCGGCAGCTATCCACCAGGCAGCCGATACCGGCAATGTCACCTGCTTTAAATTTTTTAACATGGCTTCCCACTGCGGTTACCACTCCTACTATTTCATGGCCTGGTACTATTGGAAAAACAGTCATCCCCCATTCATTGCGGGCCGTATGTAAATCGCTATGGCAAACACCGCAATATTTTATTTCAATCTGCACATCATGGGGCTTCGGCTCTCTTCTTTCTATCGTTAAAGGAACTATCGGGGTGGTGGCACTTTGGGCACCATAGGCTTTGGTAGCTGACATAAATAATTTTTTTTGAATGTCAACAAATATAAATGGAAAATTTGGCCGGGAGATTAAAGAATTAATAATTGGACAGATATTTTTTCGGTAGAAAGCAAAAAACAAAAAACCAGTGTTTACAAAAAGAACGTTAATAGATTTTGGGTACGGGTTATCTTCAATACACAAAAAAAGGAGTCAATATTTTTTTGGTCAATTAACAGTTTGTACCGCAAGTAATACAGGCAAATAAAAAAGAACGGACAGAAAAAAGTATCAGCAATAATCTGGTAAAAAGAAAACTTATCTTTCCGGTACGAAAGGAAAATATAAACACAGTAATAATTATTAATGTCAGTTTATTTCAACGACCAGTTTGTAAACAACGAAGAAGCACTCCTGCATGTGTCTGACCTTTCCATACAGCGGGGTTATGCCATCTTCGATTTTTTCAGAACGGTGAATGGTGTTCCGCTGTTTATGGAAGATCATCTCGACCGCTTTTATGCATCTGCCACGGCCATGCACCTGACTATTAGTAAAAGCCGGGAAGAGATACGCAATATTGTACAGGAGTTGCTTCAACGATCATCCCTGTCCGAAGCAGGTATCCGGTTAATGCTCACCGGCGGTTATTCCACCGATAGTTATCATCCTGCCGCATCCAACTTGCTTATTACCTGCAATCCCGTAAAGACAGCTACGGCCAATGATTTTGAAAAAGGCTTTTCAGTAATTACTTACGAACACCAGCGGCAACTGCCGCATGTCAAAAGCATCAATTATTTAATGGCCGTTTGGCTGCAACCGCTGCTGAAAGAAAAGCAAGCGGATGATATGTTGTATTACAATAACGAAAGCATCACCGAGTTTCCACGGTCCAATGTGTTCATTGTAACAGCGGATAATAAATTAGTAACACCGGCACACAACATACTCTACGGCATCACCCGTAAAAATATTATCAAACTGGCGGCTGATATAATGCCGGTGGAAGAAAGAAATATTCCGGTAGAAGAACTGCTGACCGCTTCCGAAATTTTCTTAACAGCTACTACCAAAAAAATAATACCGGTCATAAAAATAAATGACCAACCCATTGGTAATTCCCGGCCGGGACCTGTTACTGCAAAACTGTTTGAAAGGTTTTTAGAGCTGGAAAAAGTTTAATCACATAAAACAAATCTGCAAAGAAATCCTTTCGTGTGGTTTTGTGTGTTTTCCCCGCATAAGGCCTATCGTGTGGACACATCTTTTGCATAGAAAAAATAGCACACGGATGACACAGATTGAACAGATCCGATAGCTATCGGATTTCACTGGTTTCTTTTTTTATTCAGAGATTTAAAGCACCTATTTGCGTGACTAAAGGATAATCACAGATTTATTCTGCTTCGCAGAATAAAAAATCCGTGTTTATCCCTGTCTGCCGACAGGCAGGCATCCGATCTGTGTCATCCGTGTGCCAAAAAAACTTGTGTCCACACTATAGGCATAAGGCGGGGCAGGCGGTGGCCAAAAAATTTTGTGTCCTTTATCTCGTAAGCCGGTAAATAAGTAAAGCCGCCCGTTTAATGAGCTTGGGATATTCCTGCAGGTTGATGATTTCTCCCGGTGCATGTGCACCACGGCCCGCTGCACCCAATCCATCCAGGCAATCAAGGTATTGGGCCACATAAGAAATATCACCGGCACCTCTTGAGCCCGGGTCACCAGCTTTCACTTCGCCATATCCGATAGCCACACTTATATCATTGACCATTTTTACTAAGGAGGCATTACCGGCAGTGGGTGGCATAGAAGGAATACCATCTTTAAAAAAAATGTTTGCATTGGTTCCGCTAAGATGTTGCGATACGATCTGCCGCATATTAGCTCTTGCTTTTTCTTTTTGTTCTTCAGTCAAAAAACGCAAATCCCCAATCACCACTGTTTTGGGAGAAATGATATTGGTTTTGCCCAACACATTTCCTTTTTGTGCAGCCGTATCATAATTTACTTCCGATCCGCCAATGAAGAGCCCGGGATTGAAAGTGAGGTATTGTTCCTTGCTTAATTTTTCCCTGAACTCATTGATAATGCGGGATGCTTCATAAATAGCACCAAAGCCGGCCGAACCAAACATACCGGATGAATGTGCTTGTTTGCCTTCCACTTCTAACCGCCATTCACTGGCACCACGGCGTGCCGTGGCCACTGTATGTAAACCGGAGGCTGTTTCAAAAGCCAACGCTATATCATGTTGTTTGGCCCGTTCAATAAAATCACCCCGGCTGATAGCTCTTGGGTAGCCCGCATTTTCTTCATCGCCGGTAAAATAAACGGTAATGCTTACATCATCCAGCAATCCTTGTTTGTGTAATGCTTTTAATGCCGCTATCACCAGCACATCACCACCTTTCATATCGTTTACTCCCTGCCCGGTGGCCGTGGTATCACTTAGTAATGTAAAAGGATTGGCGGGCATGTCCGGTTCAAATACAGTATCCAGGTGACCGATCAGAAACAATTTTTTTCCCTTCTTTCCTTTACGGGTAGCCACCAGGTGGCCAGCTCTTTTTAAGGAATCGGGCAGGGTAATCCACTCCACCGCAAAACCCAATGCTGCCAGCTCTTTACCATACAAGTCGCCCACTTTTTTTACTCCGTTAAAATTATAGGTGCCGCTGTTGATGTTCACCGATTCTTTCAGCAGTTGAAGACTGGCTGCATAATCCGTTTCTATATGCCGGAGAATCTGCTGTTCAGTTTTTGTAAGAGCCTGTGTATTGGCTGTAAGGGCAATTGTAAATAGAAGGAAAGCACTAACCCAATTTTTCATCATTCCGTTTTTTTAGATAAGCAAGATAAATCTTTTGTTACTAAGTTCCGGTTCATTGGGCAGCGAAGTAGTGTATCAGTTTGATTTGCTATAATGTATAAAATAAACCACAGAGACACCGGGAACATTGATATTCACGGGTTTTCTCTGTGCTACGCTGTACACTCTGTGTCTCTGTGGTTAAAATTTTGAAACTGAGACATTACCAGCAGTGAGGCTCTTCCGAAAGTGTTAAAAGAAGCAGGGAAAACTCAAACCTTCATCATTAGTACTTTCACAGTATGGCCGATGTGCATAATAAGAAAACCCGCAGCTACAACATGAGCCATATACGCAGCGGCAATACCAAACCGGAACTGCTGGTACTTACATCTGCTGCATCACCTGTTAACTAAGCAAGTACCGATGGAGGTGGTTTTGCTTCAGTAGTTTTTATCAGATAACCGGGGAAACAAAGAGAATTGTTTAACAGTGTATAAAATTTTCCCCGCCTGCTAACTTTATTTTAACAATTATCCAAAATATTAAGAAAAGCTGGCACCTGCTTTGGATAAAAGAAGTTGGCTTTATAATCAACCGGCTTTTAATCATTCTTCTTTAGCTTTTACGGTTGGAAACTAAAGAGTCATTATTAAACAAAACATCATGAAAAAAATTTATACTTTTATTACAGCTGCATTCCTCGCTGCTACAGTGTCGGTTTCAGCTCAAAAAGTGTCACTTCGGGTAGATAATAATTATGAAGTCAAAATTGACGGCCGTAATTATGGTAACAACGCAGTAATCCCCGGCTTAAGCGATGGCAGGCACCAGGTACAATTATATAGTGTAGAGAAATCCTTTTTGGGACTTGGCAAACGAAGAACCTTGGTTTCTACGGATCGTTTCGACTTAAGAAACAATGATGTGAACATCAATGTGGACCAGTACGGAAAGTTGAGTATAAGACAGGCGGGTGATTTTAACAGGAGAAACGGGGACAACAGGACCAGGGACGATAATGAGTACAACGGAAATAAAGACAATGGATATGGCCGTGATAATAACCCGGGCCGTGGTAATAAGTATGGTCATTATAAAAATAAGAAAAGCAAAAAGAGCAAGGATAGGAATGATGATAGTAATGATCACAGAAATCATGACAGGAATGATCACGGGATTCATAATTAATAAATACTTTAAGTTAAAGAACCACTCCGGGAGGAGTGGTTTTTTTTTACCGGTTTCCAATCCTATGATTGTAAATTTTGTCAAAAAAAGGCTATGACGGGAATGACAGCCTCAGGATGTATATCCTTTATTTTATTTGTCATCCCGGAGAAGGAGTGATCTCAAACTGGTGTCATCAATAACTTCACCCTATGGCTGATCTGCATAACAAAAATACCCTCAGCTATAAAATGTCGCAGATAAAAGCGACCAATGCCAAACCGGGACTGTCGCTATAGTCATGCCGGGCTTGACCCGGTATCTTTCCCTCACTACCTTCACAGGATGGCCGATGTGCACATAAAAAAAACCCGCAGCTATAACATGAGCCGCATCCGCAGCGCCAACACCAAACCGGGACTGCCGCTATAGTCATGCCGGGCTTGACCCGGTATCTTTCCCTCACTACCTTCACAGGATGGCAGATGTGCACAATAAAAAAACCCGCAGCTATAACATGAGCCGCATCCGCAGTGGTAATACCAAACCGGGACTGTCGCTATAGTCATGCCGGGCTTGACCCGGTATCTTTCCCTCACTACCTTCACAGGATGGCAGATGTGCACAATAAAAAAACCCGCAGCTATAACATGAGCCGCATCCGCAGTGGCAATACGAAGCCTGAACTGCTGGTTCGGAAATTCTTACATGCACAAGGTTTTCGTTACAGATTGCATGGAGGCAAACCTGCCGACGCTAATGCTTTGGCAGGTAAACCCGATATTGTTTTACCCAAATACAAAACCATCATCTTCATTCACGGTTGCTTCTGGCACGGACATACAAATTGCAAATATTATGTGGTACCAAAAACAAGAACCGACTGGTGGTTACATAAAATAAACACCAACAAAGCCAATGATGGCAAAGCGGTGAAGGCATTGAAGAAAGATGGGTGGAAAGTGATAACTGTTTGGGAATGTACATTAAAACCGGTCAAACAGGAAAAGACGTTAAGCAAAATTTTAGAAAAGCTTTGTAGTTAAGCATTGCAACACCCGGCTATTTTTTGTAAATTTGCTGAAGCATGGAAAAAAGTAAGACTATACAAAAAACACTAAATTCTAAAGGAGCATCCATTTTTAAAAAAATGCTGGAAGACAAGAAAGCTATTCACCAGCATTTGAAAAAGGGAGGAAAGCTGGATGATTTAAAAAATAAATACCGCTTTGTTAAGCCCTTATCCACTTCAGGAAGCTGATAAATTTTCCTATCAAATCAGGCATACACAATATCTTTTTGAACGTAAACCAGGTATTTGGGTTTGATGGCCCGCAGGGGAACTACATCGGTCTTAATACCAAACAATTCTTCGATTTCGTCTGCCATAGTAACAAAGCTTAGTCCCATCGTGCCGGTTATTTCCACGGCTATATCAATATCGCTTTTTTCTGTGGCCTCGCCCCGTGCATAGGAGCCAAATACCCCCAGCCTTGAAATAGGATATTTCCTTTTCAACTCCGGCTGATGCTGCCGCAGAATGGTTAATATAGTTTGCAGGGTGTACATCAGTACAAAATAACTACAATTTTTTCAGAAGAAGGCTGCCTGTTTTTATAGACAACTTACGTTGACTTTTTTACTAAATTTTATGTAAACACCAATATATTTTACCCCACATAAAATACTAATAAAGCCAATACTGCAAAAACCAACCAGTTACGTTCCGGCAGTAAACGGCCTTCCATCCCCTCGGGGGAGGGGCGAAACCATTTTGCATTAAAATCATTTTAATGGGGGTGGGTTACGCTATACTTACCCAACGTGTCTTAAAAGCAAATATACTTTAAGACACCTTATTCATATTTACATTATGGACATCAAAACCAAAATTGGTTTGCGGATTAAAGAGCTGCGAACCAAAAAAGAGCTTACACAAGAAGGTCTTGCATGGAAATCCGAGCTCAACAGAACATTCATGAACCATATTGAGAACGGCCGTAAAAATATTTCCATCGAAAGCCTGGAAAAAATAATCTCAGGACTTGAGACTAATACAAAAGAGTTTTTCAATTCAGATTTATTCAATGGGAAAAAAAGAAGCAAATGATAACTGTGGAAAAAGCAACACTATTAAGCACTAAGATTCATGTAGCCGCTGAGAAACTTTGGAAAGTAGCATTATTTGGTCCTGACAATTACAAGTCAGCCGTTATTAGCCATTATCTAAGAACCAAGAACAAGAAACTAAAAAAATATGCAATCGAATATGCTTCAGATTTTTTAGAAGGATACCTGAATGGCGAATTAAATAATAGAGTTGCGGAAGAGGCTTTACAATATCTTATAAAGTTTGAAGACGATGTGGTTTTCCCAACACCAGCCAATCCAAAATTTACTTTCATTGACTTGTTTGCGGGGATTGGTGGTTTTAGAATTGCCATGCAAAGAAATCAAGGCGAATGTGTTTTTTCTTCTGAATGGGATAAGATGGCACAAAGAACCTACTATGCAAATTTTGGAGAAATCCCGTTTGGCGATATAACAAAGCCAGAAACCAAAGAATGGATTCCAAAAAAATTTGATATTATTTGTGGTGGCTTTCCATGCCAACCATTCTCAATAGCCGGAGTAAGCAAAAAAAATAGTTTGGGACGTAAGCATGGGTTTGATGATGAAAAGCAAGGCAATCTGTTCTTTCATATTGTTGAGATAATTGAAACTCACAGACCCAAAGCCTTCTTTCTGGAGAATGTAAAAAATCTTACATCACACGACAAAGGCAAAACATTTAAAATAATCAAAGAGACCCTGATTGATTTGGGGTATTCATTTCATTCAAAAATCTTAAATGGAAAAAGTTTTGTTCCGCAGAATCGTGAAAGAACTTTTATGGTAGGGTTTGATACAAAGATTTTTCATGACAAGGAAAAATTTGAGTTCCCGATACTACCAGAACCAAATAAAAAGATAAAGGACATCCTTGAAAATAAGGTTGACCCGAAATATACATTGACCGACCACTTGTGGAAGTATTTACAAGACTATTCAAAAAAACATAAAGAAAAAGGAAACGGTTTTGGTTTTGGACTTGTTGACTTAAATGGAACATCAAGAACTATGAGTGCTAGGTATTATAAAGATGGTTCTGAAATATTAATACCACAGAAGAATAATAAAAATCCAAGAAGGCTTTCAATAAGAGAATCCGCAAGACTACAGGGTTATCCTGAACATTTTGTTGTTGATGCTGTATCAATGAATCAGGGGTATAAGCAATTTGGTAATTCTGTAGTTGTTCCTTTAATCGAAGCAATAGGAGAAAAAATTGTTGACGTACTTGAAACCAACAGAAAATGAATTTAGATTCTCTTTTTAAAATTTTTTCTGATAAGGCTTGTAATAAAGTTTATGTCAAAAGGCTTTCTCCGAATGATAATTCTAAGAATCAAGTTTATCTGGCAGGAAGTTTTGATGTATTAAATATTTTACCATCAGGTGAAATTTTTGATGACACTGATGGGCAAAGAAAAACGAAAACATTAAAATCTAAACTTGATTTTTATTGGATATCTAATGAAGAGAATATCTCACATGCTCCAAACGCACAATTAATTCTATATCCCGATTATCCGGAAGTAAGGTTTTCTGGCTTTTTGAAAGGTAGCAAAAATGCGCCATCTGAATTATTAGCTAGCCGTCTTGATGGTAGGATTTTATTTTTAGGAGTGAGCAGTGATAAAAAGATATACGGTTTTGTTGTTGCACCAGAAGCTGAATTAGCAAACGAATTCTTATCGCTTAAGAATCTGGAAACTCATGGAGTTTTCAGTGTAATTACAATCCTAAATAATAAAATAATTAAGGATAGCAAGACTATTCTTTTAAGTGAGCTTAAAAGAATACATAATCTCGGTTGGATACCTTCCAAAAGATTAAACCCACAAAGGGAACTTGTTCCATGTTTAAGTTCTAATTGTGGGGGATATACACTAGAAGCGGAATTAGATATTCCTTCCAACTCCGTTTCAGGCCCCGATTTTCTTGGGTGGGAGATAAAACAATTTAGGGCTCCATCTTTTAATAAGTTTGGTTCAACATCTATTACATTAATGGATCATAGTCCTACAGACGGTTATTTTTATGAGAAAGGGGCCGAGGCTTTTATTCGGAAGTATGGATATGCAGATAGAAAAGGAAGGGCATCAAGAATTAATTTTGGTGGAACCCATAAGTATGACATAATTCATAAACTCACCTCACTCAAACTAGTTATTGACGGGTTTAACACTGAAACAAGAACAATGACGAAGTCTAATGCTGAAGGATATGTAGCATTAGTTGACAACAAGAATAACCTTGCCGCATCATGGTCATTCAAATCTATTATCGATCATTGGAAAGCCAAACATCCACAGGCCTGCTATGTGCCATCGAAAATCAGGAAAGGAAATTTTGATTCATGTACTCAACAATATTCTTATGGGAATAATATCATTTTAGGTAGCTATACTGATGTAAACCTATTCCTTTATGAACTTTGTTTGGGCAATATTTTTTATGACCCAGGAATAAAGTTGGAAATGGCAATAGAGGGTGAAAGAGGACAAACCGTTAAGGTTAGAAGCGTATTTCGTACTAAACCAAAACATCTTTCTTCACTATATTATGAGAGCCAAATTATAGATGTAAACCAACTTTAGCAATACCCAACTATGGTTTCTCTATTTGCACAGCAACGAACCGAACCCCCAACACTTCGATAAACTCAGTGCAGGCTGTGCGTCCCTTCGTTACCTCAGGGTAAACTGCACAGACGATGCCATCAGCACCACAGCCAGCTTCAAAAAAAATCCCCTCCCTTTCTTCGGGATTATACAATCATTTTTTCTTACCCTTCTGAATCTTTGTTGTTTGTTTGGATATTTTCTTTTCTTCTGACTGGAGCTTGCGTTGTACTTTTTTTACATCTTCAGCAGCGGGAAGCTAACAGGCATAACGGGTAAGGGCAATATCTTCCAATTCTCTTTTGGCTCCGCTACCTAATTCAACCTTTTTGTTGACATCAACAAAATGGTTAGAAACCTTTTCTCCCGCAGCTTCACAAGCTATCCTGGCCTTGTCTATTACTTTCAGAAAGTTTCTCCATTCACTGTAATGGAAAATCGTTTGTAATTCTCTTGCACTCCAGCACTCTATTCCTTCATAGATATAACAGGCACTTTCAAATTGACCAAACAGCTCAGCAATCAATTCTTTTTTCATGATTTAAAAATACTAAATCTTCCCTATGCCTATGCCGGGCAAGATTTGCTCAGTAGAATTACCGAACCCTGAACACTTCGATAAACTCAGTGCAGGCTGTGCGTCCCTTCGTTACCTCAGGGTAAACTGCACAGACGATGCCATAAGCACTTCAGCTGGCGAATTTTTTTTTCTCCTTTATAGATAATTTCTAGATAGCAGCCACCGGCCTCCCTGTCATCGCTTCACTTAGCAGATAACACTGAAATTTTGTGTGATTATAAGGTTATGTTGCTGTGCGATTACAAGGTTATGCTGCTTGATTATTCATAAAGTGATAGCAAACAGTAAATTAGAAAAAGGAGCTGTTTGAAAATGTTCCGGATAATCTATTTCTTCCTCACTTCCCCCGGTGCATAGCCATACCTGTCTGAAAAACATTTGCTGAAATATGCCGGGCTGCTAAAGCCAGTTTGAAAAGCCACTTCGCTTATGTTGCCGCTATGCTGTTGCAATAATTGCAATGCCCTTTCTAAACGGTAATTCCTTATCAGTTCATTAGGAGCTTGTCCGGTCAATGCTTTTAATTTGCGGTGCAACTGGCTCCGGCTAAGGTGTATGTTGTTGGCCAATTCTGCCACACCAAATAATTCATTGTCTATATTTTCTTCAATCATCCGGCGTACGGTTATTATAAAATCATGTTCTGCAGAAGGAGTTCTTTCTTCAGGCTGAATACTGATAACCTGTTGGCTGTAGCGTTCCCGCAACTGCTTACGCTGCTCAATTAAATTCTGAATTCGGACGATGAGCTCCTGCCCGTCAAATGGTTTTATCAAATAATCGTCAGCCCCGGTTTGCAATCCTTCAATGCGGCTGCCACTGCCAGCTTTGGCAGTAAGCAGTATTACCGGAATATGGCTGGTTGCCGGTTGTTGCTTTAATTGTTTGCAAAGTTCTATACCATTCATCTCCGGCATCATCACATCACTGATGATACAATCAGGAATTAATTCAATTGCTTTTTGTAAACCTATTTTTCCGTTACCCGCCACCTGTACCTGGAAGTATGGTTGCAATGTATCGCTGATGTATTGCTGCAAATCAATATTATCTTCTGTTATCAATACCAATGGTAAGGAAGGGTCTGTAATAATATCTTCCGTATCTGCCGGTACAGCGGCTCCATTGTTTTGTGTTGCTGCACTATTGATAGTTACCGGCGCAGCCACATTTATTTCTGTGGCAGAATAAAATTCTGCGGCAATGGGAATACTTACCCTGAAACTGCTGCCCTTGCCTGTTTCACTCTGCACCGAAATTTGACCTTTGTGCAGTTGCAATAATTCTTTAGCCAATGAAAGACCGATGCCAGTGCCGCCTTCTGTGCCAGCTACCTGGTGAAAGCGGTCAAATATTTTATCCAATTGTTCTTTGGGCATGCCCACACCATTATCCTGCACCGTAAAGCGTAACCTTTTTTCATCCGTTTCCACAGAAAAAGAAACAGTACCATTGGCTGCTGTAAAACGAAAAGCATTGGATAATAAATTCACCACTATCTTTTCTAATTTATCCCTGTCTGCATAGCCAATTATATTTTTTTCGGGAAAATGTACATGGTAGTTGATTTGATTTTGCTCAGCCAGGCTATCAAAAGAAGCAGCTATTGTTTTGAGCAAGCCGGTGATATCTGTTTTAGCAACCTGTAATTCCATTTTGCCACCTTCTAATTTACTCAGGTCAAGCAGTTGATTGATGAGTTGCAATAAACGGTCACCATTGCGCCGCATCATACTGATGTATTTTTTTTGCTGTCCTGCTTCAATACTATTTTCTTCTAATTGTTTCAACGGTCCCAGCATCAGTGTAAGTGGTGTGCGGAACTCATGACTGATATTGGCAAAGAAGCGGCTCTTAATAGCATCCATCTCCAGCAACTTCGCTGCTTCTGCTTTTTCTTTGGCAGATTGCTTGAAACGATAGGCCAGCGAAAAGAATAAAATTATCATCATACCTACTTGTGCAGTCACCCATGGATTGGGAAACCATGCAGGCAGTATATTATTGTTCCAGAGTATGCCGCAGAACTGGAAGACGAATAACCACAGCAATGCAAAGCCCGACCATCGGGCATACAGGTCTTTTGTCAGCATAAGCCGCAGACCAATAACGATAGTAGTAACAAATGACAACAGGTAAAAATATTCAGGCAATTGTTTGGCGGGTTTTATTTCGAGCAATACCAATGAAATAACAGCGAGTATCGTTATATAGGCCATTACACCTTGCAGCATTTTATCCCACAGAGGAAGCAGTTGTTTTGTTTTGGCAAAGGAACGGATGAATTGCAGTATGAGAATAGCGAATAACGAAGTAAGTATTAAAAAGGCATGAAACTGGTAAACGGGATGCTTTGCAAAGAACCATTGCGTCAACAGGTTTTCTGAATTTAGCAATTGCATGTGCAAGGCAAGTGCAGCCGCAATGGCCGTGAACCAGATAAAACTTTTTTCACGGGTGATGATATAAAAAACCAATCCGAAAATAAAAAGGATCGTCATCAGCCCGGTATAGAACCAGGCCAGTTTATCGGATGGCGAAGAACTATTACTGATGACAAAGCGGTGCTGTAAGGCAAAATTAAATTGCAGCGGCTCAGCGTTCACGGTACTGCTGAGATGCCAGTAAATGGTAATGGCTTGCTTTTCGTTGAGCGTTACCGGGAAAAGGTTATGGTTGACCGGCCTTGCAACCGGCCGTGCAGCAAAAGGGGTAAGGTTGCCCGTTGCATACTTCGCAATGATGGTATGATTATTTACAATCCAAACATCAGCATTATCATTTCCATGCGATATACCCGATACTTTTTGTTGTGTAAGCCCGATATAAAAATCATTGGAAGAGAAAGAGGGCAGCAATTCCAGTTTTACCCAGCAATCTTTTTTTATGGTTGAAGGATCAACATTCTTCAACGGCTGGAATGATAAGGCATTCTCCGGTTTAAGTAATTGCTCAATGGTAAGGCTGTTCTTATTATTTGTCACCTGTAAATAATCTGATAAAGATTGTACGGGCTGGTTAGGCACGGGTACAAAAACCTGTGCCTGTGCTATTGCACAGGACAGGAAAAAGATACAGCAATATGCTACAGCCTTATTGATCATGTAGTAATTAAAAGATAATCATAATTGTTTACATAGCATAGGCCATCCTTTGCGGCTTCTGCATTTAAGCTTTCTATTACTTAGCACCTTTGCGGGAAACATCAATGCTATTCCACTCCTGTATTCTGAAAAGCATCTATCTGCCAACCCGTTGCTGTTTTTTCTACGGTCAGGCTGATCTTGGCTTTGGTATCAACGGTCTTCCCGTACGATGTGCCGGTCATTTTTCCATCAATATGTACAATAGCAATATCTGGGCGGATATAGCGGATGTTTGCTACTTCTGTTTTTATGAAGGTCTCTTTATAAAAAGAGTCGAAGATGGACTGGTGAGAAGCGGCGATAGCTTTTTTCCCTTTAATGTACATCCCGTTCACTACTACATAATCTGCATCTTCTGCAAATGGTTTGGCAAAAAGGTTCCCGTCTTTTTTGGTCCAGCCATCTTCCAGGTTCTTTACAAGGTTTTTAATGGCGGCATCATCAGCGGCGTTGCTGGTTTGTGCATGTGTTGTCATAACTGAAAAGAATAAAGCGGTTAAAAAAAGTAATGATCTCATAAAATTGATTTGAACGATGAGTAATAAAATTGACAACACAAAAATGGGGGTAGGAAGGGGCGTAGTCCAATCAACCTGGTGGTGAAGGTTTTCAAATTTGTCGCACAAGCAGGCTGTTGCGACAGGATTGTAAGAGAATGCGACAAAATCTGCACCCTTAATTCAGGCAAAAGAACCTTGTTGGGTATTAAATGCCTGTTATCAACGCTGCCAATGAGTTAGTAGAGAGGTAGCCAGCCATACGTTGGAGACCCGACTTCGGTTTTGCATTTATCAAACTGGTAAGGGTGGCGGGTACTTTTCTTCCCTGCCGGGTCTTCAAAGAAATAAATGTTTCCAAGGCAACGTCCCGGCCAGCACACACTAAAACATAAATGAAATTAATGGCCGGACCTTTAGTTTTGTTTCCATTGGCTATTTTTAAAAATCGCCGGGTTGATTGGGCATTACCAATAAACGAATTGCCAGATTGGTTTGAAAACGAATTACCCGATTTATTTCAATTGGTTTATAACAAGAAAAATCCATTGACGTTTGAGAAGAATGAATAATGAAAGGCAACTATTTTCATTACCCAACTTTTTTCTTAATAGAAATACCGAACCCTGAACATTTCGATAAACTCAGTGCAGGCTGTGCGTCCCTTCGTTACCTCAGGGTAAACTGCAGGAACGATGCCATAAGCACTACAGCGGGTAAAATTATTTCAATCCCTTAATTGCATTAAACTCCTATACTTCCTCTCAACTTTAGGAAAGATAGATATTGGTATCAAAGTTGATAGCTTGTAAAACAGATCTTCTCACCATTAAAATAACCAACATGAAAAAAATTATGTTTTATGCCGCTTTCTTAACCGGGAGCATTCTTTCATCCTGTGGCGGCGACAAAAAAATTGCTGCATCAGATGTGCCACAACCTGCTGTGGATGCTTTTCATACAAAGTACCCCGGGGCTACAGATGCAGGCTGGATAGTTGAAAAGAAGAATAATAAAAAAATCTATGAAGCCCAGTTTAAACTAAACGGAGAAGAGGTTGAAGCAGAATTTGATGCCAACGGAACTTTTATTAAAGAAGATTAAATTATTAACGATAACCTGGTAACCCCTGTTTGTTCTCTTATTGCTATTGTGGTGTATGTGCTGTCAAAATTATTGGAACCGCATGTGGCCATCAATTCCTTTACCACGGCCATCATTTTTGCTATCGTATTGGGCATTCTTAATTTTATAGTAAAGCCATTGCTCATCCTGCTTAGCATTCCGCTTACTCTTATTAGACGGGGGCTTTTTCTTTTAGTCATCAATGTAATCATCATTATGCTGACAGATAAACTGGTATCCGGCATTAAGATAGACGGTTTTTATGAACCTGTATTTTTGCAGCACTACTGTCTGTTGTAAGCACTGTGTTGAAAAAGAGGGAGAAAAAATGGAGCCTGTAAATTTATCTTTTCGCCCTATCGTATTGTTTGGGCCATGGAATATCATCTCCCAATTCTTTTGCTGCATGCAAAGGAAAATAAGGATCCCGCAATAGCTGGCGGGCCAGTATAATAAGATCGGCTTGCTGGTTAGTTACTATTTGTTCGGCTTGCTGTGCGGTGGTTATCATACCAACAGCACCGGTAAGTATACCCGTTTCTTTTTTTATTTTTTCTGCAAAAGGAGTTTGGTACATCGGGCCTACAGGAATTTTTTGTGCCGGTGAATTGCCACCACTGGAACAATCTACCAGGTCTACCCCTTTATCTTTTATAATGCCGGCCAGTTGCACAGAATCTTCTTGTGTCCATCCACCATCTACCCAATCGGTAGCAGAAATGCGGATGAATACAGGCAGGCTTGCATCCCATGCACTGCGTACAATATCGATAACTTCCAGCACCAGGCGGATACGGTTTTCAAAGCTTCCTCCATATTCATCCGTACGGTGGTTACTGAGTGGTGATAAAAATTCATTTAGCAAATAACCGTGTGCTGCATGTATTTCTATTAATTTAAATCCTGCTTTATAGGCACGAAGGGTAGCTTCCCTGAAATCACTAACCAGTTTTTTTATATCGCCAAGGTCCATTGCCTTTGGTGCTGGTTCATTTTCTTTATACGGTATGGCACTTGGTGCCAGCGTTTGCCATGCACCTTCTGCGGCAGTTAATGCTCTGGCACCTTTCCATGGACTGTGCTGGCTGGCTTTGCGGCCGGCATGTGCCAGTTGTATACCGGGCACAGCACCTTGCTCTGTTATAAAATCAGTAATGCGTTTCAGCATTTCTATATGTTCATCTTTCCAGATACCAAGATCATCAGGAGATATTCTTCCTTCTGGTGATACGGCAGTGGCTTCAGTAATCACTAATCCTGCACCACCCACAGCCCTGCTACCAAGATGAACAAGATGCCAGTCGCTGGCAAAGCCATCCACACTGGAGTATTCACACATGGGAGAAACAACGATCCGGTTTTTTAATGTGACAGACCGAAGAGTAAGCGGGGAAAAAAGTAGTGACATATTTCTATTTGCAGGTGAAGATAAATGATACCAAAACAAAGAATATTAGCTTTTATTTTTATAGAACAATACTTGCCTGAAGACCGCCATATAAATATTGCCGCAGGTAAAATACACAACTATTTTTATCGTACCTTTTTCACTTAAACTATTACTATGCGTTTATTATTTTTCGCTGTACTCATCAGCATTAGCAGTATAGCCGTTGCACAAACCACTTATATTAAATGTGGTAAACTGATAGATGGCAAAAGCGAACAGCCGCTGCTTAATAAAGCCATACTGGTAGAGGGCAATACCATAAAAGATATTATAGACATCAATGCCATACCCCGCAATGCCACGGTAATTGACCTTAGCACCAAAACCGTATTACCGGGATTAATAGATTGCCATACCCATGTGCTGTTGCAGGGAGATATAACTGCCGAAGAATATGATCCACAACTGTTGAAAGAAAGTATTCCCTACCGCACCCTGCGGGCCAGTGTAGCTTGTAACATTGCTTTGCAACATGGCTTTACTACCATCCGTGACCTGGAAACCGAAGGCGCCATGTATGCCGATGTGGATTTGAAAAAAGCTATCAACAACGGGGTGATACCGGGACCCAGAATGTTTGTTGCTACAAGAGCTATTAATACAACAGGCCATTATCCATTAAGTAATACTGAATACAGTTGGGAGCTGCACATGCCAAAAGGCATACAGGAAATTACCGGTGCTGATGAAGGAAGAAGAGCTGTAAGGGAACAACTTAGTTATGGTGCCGATTGGATAAAAATTTATGCTGACCGTGGTTACTACCAGTTGCCCGATGGCAGTTTTAAAAGCCGTCCCAATTTTACCAAAGAAGAAATAGAAGCGATTGCTGATGAAACAATCCGCTCCGGAAAATTTTTAGCAGCACATGCGGTTACGCCGGATGGAATTATTTATTCGTTGAATGCCGGTGCCAGAACGATTGAACATGGTTTTGCGATGAATGAAGAATGTATGGACCTGATGGTAAAGAAAAATGCGTATTGGTGTCCTACTGCTACGGTGCTTGATTATGTAGCCGAAGGAAGAGCCAAAGCCGGTAGCCCGGGAAATCAGCAAATGCTGAAAATATTACCGGCCGTTTTTAAAAAGGCATTGCAGAAAGGAGTGAAGATTGCTTTTGGTACAGATGCCGGTGGGTTTGACTGGCATACGGTATTACAGGCAAAAGAATTTTCTTTTTATGTGCAATGGGGAATGACGCCGATGCAGGCTATTAAATCTGCCACCACCGTTGCCGCAGCGTTATTAAATAAAACAGGACAGATTGGTGAAATAAGCAAGGGTGCTTTTGCAGATATCGTGGCCGTAGATGGTGACCCGTTGATGGATATTACTCAATTGGAAAAAATTACGTTTGTGATGAAGAATGGGAAAGTGGTGGTGAAATGAGAATGATGTAAGGCGGGGTAGGTTTTGTGGTTTTAGTTGGTTACATTTTGGTACCAACTACCTTGTTTTCCAAGGCCGTTTAGTAATTTTAAATATGAACCAGATAGAGATATACCAGACAAAGGATAAGCAAACCGAGATTGAAGTAAAGTTTGAGGAAGATACCGTATGGCTTAACCAAGAGCAAATGACCCGGCTTTTTGGGAGAGACAGAACTGTGGTAACTAAGCATATAAATAATGTTTTTAAGGAAGAAGAGCTTGACAAAAAAAGCAATGTGCAAAAAATGCACATTCCAAAATCAGATAAACCGGTAGCAGTGTACAGCCTTGATGTAATCATCTCCGTCGGCTTCCGTATCAAATCCAAACGTGGAACCCAATTCCGCCAATGGGCCACCCAGCGGTTAAAAGACCACTTGGTAAAAGGCTACACCCTCAATGAAAAAAGATTGCAGCAGGTAGTGCAAAATATGCACCAACTGGAGCAGGCTGTTAAGCTTATTCAGCAATCCGGCAGTTCCAGCGAACTGAGTGCTACAGAAACAAAAGGCTTGTTGGAAATTATTACCAACTATACGCAAAGCTTTATTCTGCTCAACCGGTTTGACAGTAACAGCCTGCCCGATAAAAAGCTGAATGAAAACATTTCCTACGAAATTGAATACAGTGAAGCAGTAAAAGCTACAACAGAACTAAAGAGACAATTGATAAAAAAGAAAGAAGCTTCGGCTTTGTTTGGCAATGAAAGAGACGGGGCTTTTGCAGGCATATTAAACTCAGTAGTGCAAACCTTCGGCGGCGAATACCTCTATAAAAGCATAGAAGAACAGGCGGCACACCTGTTATATTTTGTTATCAAGAATCATCCGTTCACTGATGGCAATAAGCGTATAGGTGCTTTTCTGTTTGTATGGTTCCTTGAAAAGAACAAACACCGCTTTAAAAAATCAGGAGAGGTGAAGATTAATGATAACGCATTAGTAGCACTGGCATTGCTGGTGGCACAAAGTAACCCGGATGATAAAGAAATAATGGTTAAACTGGTAGTAAACCTGATACGGGGCTAACGTTGTATTTACCAACAATACACAGCCCCGCCTTTGTCAGATAGCAGATCCCTCCTATCGTTCCCGAAATACTCCGGGACAGGAGGGATGACAAAGGCTTGCTGTCAATCTGACAAACATCCCTCTTTGGAACAGCCCTTGCGTATCTTTGCATTCCCAAAAAAATAAAAAAACACATGCTACAAGAGAAAGGAACAATTTCCATCAATACCGAGAACATTTTCCCCATCATCAAAAAATTCCTCTATTCTGATAATGAAATATTTCTGCGGGAATTGGTCAGCAATGCCGTGGATGCCAGCCAGAAGGTAAAACGCCTTTCCTCGTTGAGTCACTACAGCAAAGACCTCGGCGATTTGAGGGTAAAAGTGGCAGTAGATAAAGATGCCAAAACCATCACCGTTTCTGATAACGGTATCGGAATGACGGCAGAAGAAATTAAAAAATATATCAATCAGGTGGCTTTCTCAGGTGCTACCGAGTTCATGGAAAAGTTTAAGGAAGCCAAAGATGCCAATGAAATTATCGGCCGCTTTGGCTTGGGTTTCTATTCTGCTTTTATGGTGGCGGATAAAGTGGAGATACAAACCCTCTCTTACCAGGAAGGTGCGGAACCGGCACAATGGGTTTGTGATGGCAGCACTTCTTTTGAAATATCAGCAGGCAGCCGCACTGAAAGAGGTACGGATGTAATATTATACATCAATGCAGAATCAGCAGAGTTTTTAGAAGAGCATCGCATCGGCGAAATATTAAACAAGTATGCAAAGTTTTTGCCCGTACCGGTGCAGTTTGGAACAAAGACAGAATCTGTTCCCGATGGTGAGGACGAAGAGGGAAAAACAAAATACAAATCGATTGAAGTTGATAATATTATCAACAACACTAATCCCATCTGGACAAAAGCCCCTGCAGAATTAAAAGATGAAGATTACCTGGATTTCTACCGGGAGCTGTACCCATTCTCCGAAGAGCCACTTTTCTGGATACATTTAAATGTTGATTACCCATTTAATCTTACGGGTGTACTCTACTTTCCCAAACTGAAAAATGATTTTGAAGTACAGAAAAATAAAATAAAACTCTTCAGCCGCCAGGTATTTATTACAGATGAAGTAAAAGATATTGTACCGGAGTTTTTATTGCTGCTGCATGGCGTTATTGATTCACCGGATATTCCACTGAACGTAAGCCGTTCTTTTTTACAGGCCGATAGCAATGTAAAAAAGATAAACAGTTATATCTCCCGTAAAGTAGCAGATAAACTGGAAGAGTTATTTAAGAAAGACAGGAAAAGCTATGAAGACAAATGGGCCGACATTGGCATATTTGTAAAATACGGCGCTATTTCTGATGAGAAGTTTTATGAGAAGGCGAAAGCATTTTTATTACTCGATAATACCAGCAAAGAAAAATATACACTAGAAGAGTACAATATCAAGGTAAAAGATTTTCAGACAGATAAAGATGGACAACTCATTTACCTCTACACAGCCAATCCAGAAGGACAGGACAGCTACATACAGGCTGCTGTAAAAAAGGGCTATGATGTATTGCTGATGAACTCGCCGATTGATACGCATTTCATTCACCAGCTGGAAATGAAGCTGGAAAAAACTTCTCTGAAAAGAGTGGATGCAGATGTGATTGATAAACTGATTGTAAAAGAAGATACAGAAAAGCATCAGCTCACCGATGATGAAACCAATAAACTGAAAGCCATCTTTGATAAAGCTATCAACAATCCGGCCATGAAAGTAGAAGTGGAAAGCCTGCCTGCTGATGACATGCCAGTCACCATCACCATGGAAGAGTGGATGCGTCGCATGAAAGACATGAGTAAATTAGGCGGTGGCGGTGGAATGAATTTCTATGGCAGTATGCCGGACAATTATAAAGTAGCAATTAATGCTAATCATAAACTCGTCAGCAAAATATTAAGTGCCGATGAGGTACAACAAACTAGTATGGCCAAGCAGGCTTTCGACCTTGCCATGCTGGCACAGGGATTACTGAAAGGAGCTGACCTTACTGCTTTTGTTGAACGGAGTGTGGAAGTAATTTAGTTTTACCTGGCTGGCGGCGGTAAGTCTGGTTTTATTGCTGGGTTGTACACTAAAAACTCCGGCGGCTCGGGAGCCGTCAGCAGTAGTTCATTATACTTGATCTTAAGGTTACGTTTGAATTTGCCCAGGTAGCCGGGTATTTTAAGGTCCTGATCGTTGAGAGGAACTGACTCAATAAGGTCGTTGCCGAGGTACATCATTAGTTTCATAGTGGTGGATATTGGTACAGTACAAATAGAATAAATTTTTTCTTTTAATACAATCCAATAAGTACTCTTTTTTGTGTAGCTGTATTTTTACGGTGAGTGTTTGCAGAAACGCAATTATTTTATAGAAGCCCCCTGCTCAATCCAGCATCGGATAGCATCTCTTTCTTCCGGAGTCATATTCGTCTTATTGTTCTGGGGCATTGTTTTAGTAACAACCACCCGTTGCATAATAAGCTCTTTCTTCGCTATTATTTCCTGTGGTGTATCATACTTAACTCCGTTTGGCGGTGCTGTATAAAAATCATCCGTTGGTTTGGATGAATGACAACTGATACAACGTTGCTGTACAATAGCATTTACTTCAGCAAAACTCACTTCCTTGCATTTAGTAGTGGATGGTTGTGGTGCAGTAACATAAGCCACAGCGAGTAATACTATTACTGATACAGGGAGAATCCACACACTCAGTTTTCCCTGCTCCCGCAGGTTCAGCCAGTGTTTAATGCCGGCACTGCCGATGGTGATAGCAGCGAGAACTATCCATTGGTATTGATTACCAAATGTGCTGGGAAAATGATTACTCACCATTACAAATAATACCGGTAGCGTAAAATAATTGTTGTGGATAGAACGGAACAAAGCATTCTTTCCTTTTTGCGGATCTGGTGCTATACCTTTCTTCGCCGACTGCACCATCGCCTTCTGCGAGGGAATGATGACAAAGAACACATTCGCTACCATGATGCTGCCAATCATCGCACCAAAATGAATGAACGCAGCACGGCCACTAAATACATAACTGTAGAACCAGGCAAAGCCAACTAAAATGATAATACCAGTGAGCACAAACAACCATGGTTGCTTACGCAAGGATGATTTACAAAGCAGGTCATACATACACCATGCTGCAATAAAGGAACCGATGCTGATGCCGATAGCTTCCGTAGTTGTAAGCTTCATCACATTGGTATCAATCATCATTGCTGATGCATTGAAATAATAGATGATGAAGAGCAGGGCAAAGCCGGATACCCAGGTAAAGTAAGCTTCATACTTAAACCAGTGCAGGTGTTTGGGTAATTGTTTCGGCGCACCTTTATATTTTTCTAAATAATAAAACCCGCCGCCGTGTACGGCCCAGAGATTACCCGCCAGTTCATCTCTTATATTATCAGTTCTGTTCAGTGCATTCTCCAGGAAAACAAAATAGAACGAAGCTCCTATCCATGCTATGCCGAAGGTGATGTGCAGTACCCTTACCACAATGTTGAGCCATTCCATCAAGTGACCTTCATACACTGTTCCCTTCGCCATCCAGTAAATAGTAGCAATAATGGCAATAATGGTGAACAGTATGGCCGCATACACCCAGCTTTGTATAAGCCCGGTTCTTTCCTGTAGCTCCTCGCTGTCAGACTCTTTCTTCATGATGGTATGCACCCTGTAGGTCATCACAACAAGCATGATAAGAATGGCAGAGAATAATATTAGAAGGATGGAAGGCATGTTTTTATTACGTCTTGGCGGGAAACCAACCCTCAAAGTAGAAAAATGTTTTCATTAATTTTAGGTATTCGCCTTTAACTGATAAATTCTGATGATTGATGCTGCCATAATAAGTAACCGGACCATCACCCCCGATGGTATTAAGAAGTCAGCTGTATTGATTAAAAATGGAAAGATTGCAGATGTATTGGATGAATTACCTGAAGGAGACTTTCCGGTAACCAATGTTGGCGACAATGTGTTGATGCCGGGTATTGTTGACCCGCATGTACATATTAATGAACCGGGTAGAACCAGCTGGGAAGGATTCGATACTGCTACCAAAGCTGCTATTGCCGGAGGCATTACATCTTTAGTTGAAATGCCATTGAATGCATCACCCGTCACCACAACAGTAAACGCATTTGAAGAAAAAATAAAAGCAGCCCAAGGAAAATTGCATACCAATTGTGGCTTCTGGGGCGGCATCGTTCCGGGAAATGAAAAGGAAATAGAACCATTAATTGAAAAAGGAGTATTGGGGTTTAAAGCTTTCCTTACTCATTCCGGCATTGATGAATTTCCCAACGTAACAGAGGAAGATTTGAGAAAGGCAATGCCAATCATCGCAAAATATGGATTGGCATTATTAGTTCACTGTGAACTTTCAGACAACGAGCAACCGGCAACCAGCAACAACAGGCTTTACCAAAACTATCTAGCCTCCCGGCCTAAGCAATGGGAAGACGACGCCATTGCCTTAATGATTCGTTTATGTGAAGAATACAATTGCCGCACTCATATTGTGCATTTATCTTCTGCCGATTCAATAGAACAGATTGCCAGGGCAAAACAAAAGGGGTTACCATTAACCGTTGAAACAGCACAGCATTATTTATACTTCAATGCAGAAGACATAAGAGACGGATGTACAGAATACAAATGTGCTCCGCCGATAAGAGAAAAGGAGAATAATGAAAGACTATGGCAGGCATTGAAAGCAGGTATTATTGATTTTGTGGCTACTGACCATTCACCGGCTCCACCGGCAATGAAAGAGTTGGTGTCCGGCGACTTTATGAAAGCATGGGGTGGCATTTCCTCCATCCAGTTTGCCTTACCTATATTGTGGACGGCGGCTAAAAAACATAATTGTAAATTAGAGGAGATGGCTAAATGGCTTTGTGAAAAACCGGCCCTGTTGCCACATTTAATGTCAAAAGGAAATATTGCAAAAGGAAAGGATGCTGATTTTGTGGTGTGGAGTCCTGAAAAATCATTTTCTGTAACAGAAAATATCATTTATCATAAACACAAAATAACTCCTTATCTTAATGAAGAACTATACGGAGTCGTGGAACAAACCTGGCTGTGTGGCCAGAAAATAGTTGCTGAAGGAAAGTTTTTACATTTGAATAAAGGCAGCATCTTATATTATGAATAATACAACAGCACCATCATTTACCAGTCTTACCGATCTGGCTTCAGAACGATTGGGCGGTAAAGTTCTTTTTTGCACAGATGATTTCTTTGCAGAAAAAGAAAATCTCTTAAAACCAGGCCGTGGCGTTTTTATTCCCGATAAATACACCGACCGGGGCAAATGGATGGACGGATGGGAAAGCCGCCGCAAAAGAACGGAAGGCAATGACTGGTGTGTTATTCAACTGGCCACTTCAGGAAAAATAGTTGGAATAGATATTGACACTAACCATTTTTTGGGCAATCATCCACCTTATGCCTCTATTGAAGCGGTCAATCATCCGCCCATGGAGAATATTGATTTTGGAAACCTGCACTGGAAAACAATTGTTCCAAAATCATCACTGCAACCCGGCGGACAAAATTTTTTTGAAATAAACGACAACAACATTTACACGCATATCAGGTTACATATTTATCCCGATGGTGGCGTAGCAAGATTGAAAGTATATGGCGAAGTGTTTAAAGACTGGAGTATTGTTGACGGCAGAGAAGTACTGAACCTTGCAGCAGCAACAAACGGAGCCAAGGCAATATTATGTAACGACATGTTCTTTTCTCACATGGAAAATCTTATTATGCCCGGTCGTGGTATTAATATGGGTGATGGATGGGAAACAAAACGAAACCGGACACTGGGAAACCGGGATTGGGTGATTGTACGATTAGCACATAAAGGAGAAATTGAAAAGGTATTGATAGACACTTGTCACTTTAAAGGCAACTACCCCGACAGTTGTTTGATTGAAGGCTGCGACATTGCTTATAAAGACGAAAGCAAATTGGATAGCGATGCTATTCAATGGGTAACCTTATTACCACAATCAAAACTAAGTGCAGACAAGGAGCATTTTTTTGAAGAAGCAAATATTAATAAGGGTCCGTTTTCTCATGTGAGGCTAAGTATATTTCCGGATGGCGGAGTAAGCAGGATGAGACTGTGGGGAAAGATAAAATAACCCACGACCCCTGCTGTGGAGAAGAGGCTTGGGCTAATTATTTCTAATTGAAGAAAATATTTTAAACCTAATGGCGAATACTAAAAAAGCTATGGCTGTGATCAGGTGGTTCCGCCCTATGCGGGATGGGAAGGTATGACATTACACGAACTAAATACATTAAGTCAGCCACAACTCAAAGAAGAGTTGCTGAAATGTTGTGGTTCCTCCACATGGGTAAAAATGATGATGGCATATTTTCCGGCAGATGACCTGGTTGAATTACTGGAAGATGCAGAAGAAATGTGGTATGCATGTAACAAGGAGGACTGGAAAGAAGCATTTACTCATCATCCGAAAATTGGAGATGTAGAATCACTTACTAAAAAATTTGCTTCCACAGCGGACCCGATAGCTATCGGGTGGGCATCCGGAGAACAAAGTGGCGTAAACATTGCTGCTAAAGAAACAATCCGGGCATTGGCCGAAGGCAACCGCTTGTATCAAGAGAAGTTCGGCTATATCTTCATCGTTTGTGCTACCGGAAAATCAGCAGAAGAAATGCTGGGCTTGTTAAAATCAAGACTAAGCAATAGCCCCAACGAAGAAATGCAGATTGCTGCAGACGAACAAAATATGATTACTAAACTCCGGCTTGAAAAATTATTGGAATGAGTCAGCTTACTACACATGTTCTTGATACTTCGAAAGGCAAGCCTGCCGAAGGAATTACAATTTTTTTATTTCTGCAACAACCAGAAGACCCCGTAACGGTTGGCTGGAGGCAGATTGCTATCGGAACTACCGATACCGATGGACGTATTGCCGGCTTTCTGGCAGAAGAAACGATATTGGAGCCAGGCGTTTACCGGTTAAAATTTGAAACAAAGGAATACTTCGAGAAACAAGCCCTGGTAACTTTTTATCCTTTTGTTGAAATAACTTTTACGATAACAGGCAATGAGCATTATCATGTTCCACTGTTGTTGAATCCGTTTGGATATTCTACTTACAGGGGATCTTAAAAGGAACACAAAGGACACAACGCAACACAAAGGACACAATGAAAATTAAATAACGGATAAATGAAGAAGAGATAATTAAAATAATTCTGGACGAAGCTTTTTATATTCACAAAACTATCGGGCCCGGAATGTTAGAAAGTGTTTACCAAACTTGCCTGGCCCATCGTCTTAGACAAAGAGGGTTAAATGTAGAAACAGAAAAGCCTTTTCCGGTAATTTTTGAAGAAATAAGGATGGAGTGTGGCTATAAAGTAGATATTCTTGTAGAAAAGAAGGTTATTGTTGAGACAAAGAATATTGAAGCAATTGCGGATATTCATATAGCTCAGATTTTAACTTATCTGCGATTTTTAAATTTAAGACATGGCCTTATACTAAACTTTAAAACCGTACTGCTAAAAAATGGTATTAAAAGAGTATTAAATGGGTTTGATTCAAAAATAAATCAAAGCACTTCTTAGTGTTCTTAGTGACGGCTTGGTGTTCTTTGTGTTCCTAAAAAACTTATTTCTATGAATTTCAGCATTGCAGACATTGAAAAAGAAATACTGCTTAATTCTTTACAAACAGCGAATCTTAAATTTCAACAAACCTATCCGGGAGATAAACCAGACAGGCAGGCCGTGCATACGGTCTATGGCGGAGCTAATCTTTTCAAATCAGATACCTGTATTAAGATGGGTGAGATAGCATTGAAAAGTTTACAAACCTATTCGCCTGATTTCATCACATTAGCCAACGTATTAAAATTTGAAGGTTGTGACAAACTACCCGATGATCAAAAGAAAGCCGACAAGCTGATTAATAAATTAAATAAAATGGAAGAAACAGAAAGAAGGCAACACCCGGCCTGGCTTTCTTATACTGTATATAATAAGATCGTACAAAAATTGCAAACAGAAGCGGTAGAAGACTTTCGCATTGACTTTGAAGACGGCTTTGGTAATCGCCCCGACGAGGAGGAGGATGCAACAGCCGTCAATGCGGCTAACGAACTGGCAATAGGAATGAATGAAAAAACAATTTCTCCTTTCATTGGAATAAGAATAAAGCCTTTCACCGAAGATTTAAAAAGCCGTGGTGTCAGAACTATGGATATTTTCTTAACTAGGTTATTGGAAAAAACAGGAGGGAAGCTTCCAGGCAATTTCATTGTGATGCTTCCAAAAGTAACCATACCAGAACAGGTTACCACAATGGTTCGTTTATTCGAGATCATTGAGAAGAAAAATAATTTGACTCCCGGCACCTTAAAGATGGAAACAATGGTGGAAGCCACCCAAATTATTATGGATGATGAAGGAAGAAATCCATTAATGAAAATTATAAGAGCCGGCGAAAGAAGATTGATTGCGGCTCATTTTGGTACGTATGATTATACAGCTTCCTGCGGTATCACCGCCAAATATCAGACAATGGCTCACCCTGTTTGCGACTTTGCCCATCACATGACCAAAGTAGCATTAGGTGGCACCGGAATATTTTTATCAGACGGCGCTACGAATGTAATGCCCGTTGCCCTGCACCGCGGTGATAAACTAACTGCTAAACAATTAAAAGAAAACCGGCAATCGGTACAGAATGCCTGGCGAATTGGATACAATCATTCCATGCATTCACTCATCAATGGGTTTTACCAGGGGTGGGATTTAAACCCTGCACAACTGCCCATGCGTTATGCAGCTACGTATAATTTCTTTTTAAGCAGCATTACTGACGCCACTCACCGCTTGAAAACATTTGTTGACAGAGCTGCTATCTCCACACTAACCGGAGATATTTTTGATGACGCAGCAACGGGACAGGGATTACTCAACTTCTTTTTGAAAGCGATGAACTGTGGAGCCATCAGTGAAGAAGAAGCTATGGCAACCGGGTTAACGACAGATGAAATCCGCAGCCGGTCATTTTACAAAATATTGCAGGGAAGAAGAAAGAGTTAGCCACAGATTACACGGATTAACACAGATGAAAAACTGCTAACACATTTTTTGAGCCACGAAATCACACAAAACTACACGAATGAATACAGTTTTACTTTGTTCTAAATTAGTGTGATTTCGTGGCTTACATGTATTAATCTGTGTTAATCCGTGTAATCTGTGGCTTGTATTATTTGTATTCATTAGTTTCATTAGTGTTATTCGTGGCCGCTCCCGTAAATTTGCTTCTTAATTATCTCACATGACGATTGCTGTATTAGGAGCCGGAATGGTAGGCCGTGCCATCGCTTTAGACCTTGCTAAAGATTATTCAGTCACTTCTTTTGACCTTAACGCTGTTAATCTTGACGAACTAAAAAGCAGGAACAAATCAATTCAAACAGTTGCTGCCGATCTTTCTCAATTCGGCGAGTACGAAAACTGGTTTTCACCTTTTGACATTATTGTAACGGCTGTGCCCGGCTTTATTGGCTATAAAACTCTTGAAGCAGTTATTAACGCCGGTAAAAATGTAGTGGACATTTCTTTCTTTCCTGAAGATGTTTTGCAATTGGATAAATTGGCGAAAGAAAAAGGAGTGACTGCAATTACTGATTGCGGCGTAGCTCCCGGTGTCAGCAATTTTATTATTGGCCGCTACAATGAAGAAATGAAGATTGATTCATTCGAATGTTATGTGGGCGGCCTGCCTCAAAATCCCAAACCGCCTTTTTATTACAAAGCACCTTTTTCCCCGGTCGATGTGATACAGGAATATATCCGTCCTTCAAGATTGATGGAGAACGGAACCATCGTTACCAAGCCAGCATTAAGCGAAAGAGAGTTGATGCGTTTTGATGAAGTTGGAGAACTCGAAGCATTTAACACCGACGGACTTCGTTCATTAATTTATACAATGGGACATATTCCGGATATGAAAGAGAAGACATTGCGCTATCCCGGCCATGTTGACCTGATCATTGCGTTGCAGGAAGCTGGTTTTTTTGATACAACGGCATTGCGAATTAAAGAAGTTGATATTTCTCCGTTAGATTTTACATCGAAGCTACTGGTAAATGAATGGAAGCTTGGGCCGGAAGAAGAAGAGTTCACCGTAATGAAAGTAATAGTAAAAGGCGAGGGCAAAACGGTTGAATATAATTTACTCGACCGCTACGACAAGGAGACAAAAACATCTTCAATGGCCAGAACAACTGGCTATACCTGTACTGCCGCTGTAAATCTTATCACAAAAGGATTGTTTAATGAGAAAGGTGTTTTTCCACCCGAACTGGTAGCAAAAGACAAGAAATGCTTTGATTTTGTAATGGATTACCTTGAACAAAGGAAAGTGAATTGGAAAATGAGTCAGCAGGAAGCAAACAACCATTAAAAATAGAATTACACGAACCGCTTGATTATTTGTTGCTAAAAAATGCAATTCGTGTCGTTGATAATACCGGTACTATTGTAAACGGTGTTATTGAATCAGAAGCTCAAGAAACAATGTTAAATTTTACGCCGACTAATTCATAGAGCTCGGGTGATTATTCAATTGAAATCGAATAGAGGCTGGAAGAGCTGGCAGTGAATAACCTGAACCGTTTATTTGATAAAGACCTTACGAAGAAAAATAACAATGTGCAAAAGGAAATTTACAAACGAATATTTCATGTTCAATAAATGTTTTTCTCAAAACAGAACAGCTGAAAAATAAAAAAGGCAGCAACTGCTACCTTTTTCTAATAATCTATTTAAATATTGCTAATCGTTGTTCTTCTTAGTCCGCTTCAGCCACCACTTCCTTCACTTCCGGTATCATCCGCTTCATCATACCTTCAATACCTGCTTTTAAAGTTATCATGGATGAAGGGCAACCGCTGCAACTTCCCTGCATGGCGAGGTTCACCGTACCAGCTTCATAGCTTTTAAATTGAATTGCACCGCCGTCCATTTCAACTGCAGGACGAACATAATTATCTAACAACTCTTTAATTCTTTTTACCACATCATCATCATCGGCACTTACTTCATTGCTGCTTGTTTGTTTTACTGCTGCTAACTCTTCTTCATTAATAACAGCCTTACCTTCTTCCAGGTATTCTTTTAAAAACTGGCGAACGGAAGGGATAGCATCATTCCAATCAATATCAGTAACCTTGGTCAGGGTTACAAAATTGCTGGCAATAAATACGGCTTTGATGAAAGGAAAACCAAACAACTCTGTTGCCAAAGGCGATGGCTTTGCACTCTCCGCATCGGGAAAATCAATACTCTTACCAGGGTATAACAGCTTGTTAGCCACAAACTTCATGGTCTCCGGGTTAGGAGTCATTTCCGTATAAATGCTGATAATGGGGTTGCCTGTTTTAATCATAGCTCACAAATTTAGTTGCCCGCCTACGCTAAAGCTTCGGTGGATGAACAAAAATAACAAGATTTTCCGGCTAATGTTTACGAAGGCGGGAAACAGCCGCTAAAGGAGTTTTTTGGCCACAGATTACACGGATTAACACAAATTATTAAAGCTGCGTCAGCAGCTTTTTTTTTATTGAATCTGTGGTAATCCGTGTAATTGGTGGCTCATTCTTTGAATTTCCCCGTTTTTTTCAAGTATCGGATCAGGATATAAATAAGGAGTAGTGTTCCAAGAATAACTCCAATCAGAATATTGCGGAGCTTTTCATCATGTCCCGTTAATACCGGATAATTTAATAAAAGCAGCAGCGTAATACCAATCAGCCAGATAAATTGTGTAGTATGCTCTTTCAGAATCCAGCGTTTCCAGTTGAACGCCATACTGCCAAAAGTTTTGCCGATGCCTTTCAGCTTAGGAAACCAGCGGTTTACTTTTTTGCAGTATTCATCAAAGCCAGGGCCAAATTTTTCCCGTAAAAAATTTTCTTCTGCCAAAACTATTGCCTGGTAAATGAATAAAAATACCGGAATAACAATTGCCACATACACTAACGAATTAGCAAGTATACCGACACCAAGCAGCATCAAAATATTTCCTGCATACAATGGATTGCGGCAGTGATTAAAAACTCCTTCGGTCACCAATCCTTCTGCATAAGGTTTGCCTTCTTTGCCACCACGAACAATATAAGCAAGGCCGATTGTCAGCCCACGAATCAACTGCCCAAGACAGGTGATGAATAAACCAATGCTGATTGGCCATATATAATAATCCCGATAGCTATCGGGACCAAACTGCTTTGGAGAAAACAACGGCCATGATGGAATAAATAATGCTCCGTAAAAGAGAATGAAAATCCAGTTGCGATACTTGAAAAAGAAATTGCCGATACTAACCATTACCTATTTTTTTACAGCAATGATGCCGGCGAAATTATACCATTTAAAAAATACTTCGCAATGAGCAAAGCCTTTGTCCCGGAGCAGCGTAATGTTTTCACTAAGCTTGTAAGGTACCAGCACATTTTCCAACGCCTCTCTTTTCTGCGAAATTTCCATTTCGCTGTAATTATTGCGGCGTTTATAATTATAATAGTATTCAATAAAGTCACGGTTGAAATTGCTTTCTTCTGCCAGAATCTTTTCTACCAGTATCAAAACACCACCGGAATTTAATCCATCATAAATATTTTTTAGCACTTGTTCCCGGTAAATAGGCCGAACAAACTGAAGGGTAAGACACAATACAACCACAGAAGCATTTTCGACTTTTACACCTTGTCCCAAATCGGCGCATTGCAATTCATAGGGACGGGAAAAACCAAGTTCCATCAGCTTTGACTTGCATTTATCCAGCATCTCCTGCGAATCGTCAATACCGATAAACCGTATGTTCTGATCCACCATTGTATTCATACCAATCATAGTGGTACCGGTGGAGCAGCCGAGGTCATAAACAAAAGTGCCTTCGGCAGCATGGTTGGCGGCCAGTTCTGCCATCATCCGCTGCATTTCTCCATAATAAGGAACAGATCGGTTCACCATGTCATCAAAAACTTTGGCCACATTAGCACTGAATTTAAAGTCGCTGGCTTGCTCAATTTCTTCCCTGAAAACTTCATCTTTGCCCATAGTATAAATTAAGAGCCACAAAGTAAAGCAATTTAAAATTTAGAGAACCAACAGCCCATTTGAAACGTATTATCAGTATGAAAAAAATGTATCATCTTGGCAACTGCACCACCTGCCAGGCCATTATTAAAGAAACCGGAATTGATACCCTTCGGCAAGTTCAGGGTGGCTTTGAGATGCAGAATATAAAAGAAGAAAAAATAACCCCGGCACAACTGGAAGAAATGAAAAAAATGGCTGGCAGCTACGAAGCATTGTTCAGCCGCCGGGCTATTAAGTATAAAGAACTTGGCTTAAAGGATAAAAAGCTGGAAGAAAAAGATTACCGGAAATTCATCCTCGATGAATACACTTTTTTGAAGCGACCGGTTACAATCATCAGGGACAAAATATTTATTGGCAACGAAAAGAAAACAGTAGCAGCGTTGAAGCAAGCGGTCAAATAATTTTTTGTGCAGCAGGTACAGTTTCTTTTTTCATGAAAACCAAGGCGATGATAAGGCTGCACAGCATGAACAAAGCCGCTAATAAAAAAGCAACACCCGGAAAATGAAACGGTGCTTTTTCGCTGGTAAAAAAAGAAAACAGGTTATTCATCATCAACGGGCCGATAATGGTAGTAAGACTCATCAACCCGGTTAATGCTCCTTGTAGTTCTCCCTGCTGATTGGGCGGCACATGTTTGGCAAGAGTGGCCTGCAGGGATGGCCCGGCAATACCACCCAAACAATAGGGAACAAGAAAAGCAAACATCATCCAGCCTTCTGTAGCAAAAGCAAATAATATTAATCCGACGGTATAAAAAAATAAACCGAGGTAAATACTTTTTTCATTGCCCAGTTTTGGATTTAGAACTCTTGTTAATCCGGCTTGCACAGCACCCACCAGCAAGCCTACAACAGCTAAAGAAATACCAACCATTTTTTCACTCCAGCTAAAACGGTAGATGGTAAAAAAATTCCAATTGCCCTGTACTGCCTGTGCAGCGAGGTATATTAAAAAATAACAAACAGCGAGGCCACCAATACCGGGAGTTCTTTGTAAGAACTTTAGCGAACCAAGCGGGTTAGCTCTTTTCCATTCAAAACGACGGCGATGTTCTTTGTCCAACGATTCGGGCAAAACAAAATAACCATACAACGCATTTAATAAACAAAGACCTGCAGCTGCATAAAAAGGAGCTCTTACTCCCCAACCGGCTAAGAGACCGCCGAGAGCCGGGCCAATAACAAAGCCCAATCCGAAGGCAGCACCAATCATTCCAAAATTTTTTGCTCTTGTTTCAGTTGTACTTACATCAGCAATGTATGCGGCGGCTGTAGTAAAACTGGCACCGGTGAAACCAGCTATGATGCGGCCAACAAATAACCAGCCATACGAAGGAGCAAGAGCTAAAAAAATATAATCAATTCCAAAACCCAGCATGGATAAAAGCAACACCGGGCGACGGCCATATCTATCACTAAGACTGCCAATTACCGGCGCAAACAAAAATTGTGTAATGGCATAGACAGAAAGCAATAATGCACCATAAGAACTTGCTTCATTAACCGGAATATGTTTTAGTTCCGAAATCAGTTTAGGCATTACCGGAATGATAAGCCCCCAGCCCATTACATCAATAAGAAGAGTAATAAAAATAAAACCGACAGCTGCTTTCCTGGGATTTGCCATAAAAATTAATTCTTCAAAGATGTAAATTTTCTTAATGCGGACTACTAATTTTTTAAATAACTAATCCCAAATAGTTAAATTATAAAAAATGCCACTCAATTGAATGGCATTCTTATCTATATAAAAGTCCGGAATAAAAACTATTACTTATCTATATCACCTGTCATCTTTAATTATCGTTGTTTTGGAAACCTCTTTATTGTTAGAACTTCCCCGTAAAAGTGCTACAAGAATAATGAGCAACACTGCACCGCCTACTACCCATACCCATGGCTCCATATACCAATCAGAAGTTGAACTGGTTTCTGTTGTAATGGTTGTTGACCGGCTTGTGGAAGTACTATCCTGTGCACCCACCATTAATTGCATACAGCACAAAGCAAAAGTGAGAATGTAAGAATAAACTATACCCTGATTCTTTTTCATTTTGTTGGTTTTTTAATATGAAAAAAATATTATATTATCAACGTATATTATAATATAATCAGGCCAAAAAATTTCCGCCTTTATTGATGTAGTGATTAAATATTTTTGGGGAATAAATTCTACATTATATTTTGAATTTGCCCTTTCCTACCACAACCTGGTATTCCCAATTAAAGTAAAAGAGTTGATAGTAACTTCAATCAGGCAATGCACCTGCATTAAACCGAACCATTTAGCCTTGCCTCTTCCAGATCAAGCTCCCATTCCCTCCCCCTGATTAATTCTTCACTGAATTCTCCGGTGTGACGTACATAATTTAATTCTCTTCTGCGGATATAACCAACTCCAGCAACATTTGCCTGTACCGGGGTAAGAAAGAGCCGTCTTTGGTTTCGGCGGCAACATATGGCTAAAAATAAACTTTTTATGGGAGAAGGTCGTCTGCCCTGATCGTACTGTCTGTATGTTCTAAAACCAGCGAAGGATTATCTAACTTGATGCGTCAATACATCAACCAACATTGAGTGAACAGGAGCTGATACAGCAACTAAGACAGGGAAACGAACCTGCTTTCCGGTGGCTGGTAGAAACCTACCGCAACCGGGTGTTTCATACTGTACTCAACATTTTACAGGACAGTAAAGAGGCGGAAGATGCGGCGCAGGAAACATTTATACAGGTCTTTGAATCAATAGGCACTTTTAAAGAAAAATCATCGCTTTCTACCTGGATATACCGGATAGCAACAAGAAAGGCTTTGGATAAAATAAGAAGACGAAAGACAAGACAGAAACTGCATAAAATATTGCCGTGGTGGATGCCGGAAGAAAAGAAAAGTGCGGAGGAAACCTTTCATCACCCGGGTATAGCGGCAGAGAATAAAGAAAAGGCAGCAATCTTATTTAAAGCCATTCAATCGTTACCCGAAAAACAAAAACTGGCTTTTACGCTGATAAAAGTACAGGGCATGAATTACGAAGAGGCCTGTGAAGTGATGCAACAGAATGTAAATGCAGTCGAATCATTAATCACCAGGGCAAAAGTGAATTTGCAAAAGCTATTAGAAGATTATTATAGTGCGCAATAATGAACGATAAGAAATTATATAACAGCGGAGTCCTGATACTCCCTCTCCGTCAGGAGAGGGCCGGGGTGAGACTAAAATAAAAAATATGGAAAAAAAATCTACACCATTAGTTGACGAACACCTGCAAAGTATTGTGAGAATGCAGGAAGCCGGTACCGATGATTTCTTTTATACAAGGCTGAAGGCCAGGATGCAGAAAGAGCAGCCGCAGCAAGGCTGGAGCTTTCCGTTAAAACCGGTATGGGTGGTTGGTACATTGGCATTGTTACTCGCAGTAAATGGCTTCATGCTGTCGAAACAGTTTAAAGCGAAAAAATCCACGACCACCACAGCATCATCTTCATTGCAAAACTTTGCTGAGTCGTATGACCAAAGCATTTCATCATCATATTGAAACATAAATTATGAACCACACAGCTAAAAATAAAGTACTGACATGGCTGGTTGTGATACTGCTCATCGCAAACGCAGCTACCATTACAATGTTTTGGTTGGGCAACCCAAAACAGCCGGTACAACCAAAAGGGCAACCCAAGGATTTTTTAATAAAGGAATTAAAATTGGACACCAATCAACAAGCACAATTTGAAGTATTGGTAAAAGAACACCGTGCAGCCGTTGAACAACTCCGTAAAAAAATAAAAGGGGCAAAGGATAACCTGTTTGATTTGCTGAAAGAGCAAAATGTTTCAGACAGTACAAAGAGAAACGCCGCCGCCGCTGTTAGTATTATTACAGAAGAAATAGACCTGCTTACATTAAATCATTTTCAGAAAGTAAGAGCCTTCTGCAATCCGGAGCAGCAGAAAAAATTTGATACAATCATTCACCAGGTAACAGGTATGATGGGACAACAACGGCCACCAATGGGTCCGGGTGGCCCACCTCCGGGAGGACCGGGTGGCGACAGACCTCCTCCACCCAATGGGCAGCATGGTGATAAACCACCGCCACCAGAAGAATAAATTTTTATTGCAGAAGGATTTTCAACCACTCACTCATCTATATAAAAAGATTATTATGAAGAGAACGATTATTGTGGCAGCACTTGTTTTATTTGCCATCGCTGTAAAAGCTCAGCAACCACCCGGTCCGCCCAAGCCACCAAGTATTGAGGAACGGATAAAGAAAACAAATGAAGTGCTGCAAAAAGAAATACAATTAAATGCCGCACAGAAAACGGCCATTGAAACAGCCTTTAAAAAATTCTTTACAGCAGAAGATAAGTTGCGCAAAGACAATCTACCACCGCCTCCTCCTCCACTTGATCCCAAGATGAAGGAAGCAATGGATAAATTGGTAAAGGGAAGAGATGAACAGGTAAAGAAAGTATTGACGGACGAACAGTATAAAAAATACAAAGAAGCGGCTAAAAAATTACATCCGCCAAAACCACCGGGACAAAATGGACAACCAGCCAGCCAGAATTAAAATTAATAAACAATTTGAATGAAATTGATCTTCAACCTCTTTTAACTTTTCATATAACATACAGTCGAACAATTTTCTTTACCGGTAATAAACGAAGAGCATCTATAGAAAAAAATATATGAAAAAAAAATTATCACTTTTTGCTATCATCACAACAACTGCAATAATTATTCTTTTTTCTTGTAAAAAGAATAACAACACAGATACTGTTGGCGGTATTGTTCCAACGAGTTCACCTAATATAATTTTTATCATTGCCGACGATATGGGTTGGGATGTTTTTGGAAACTATCCGGGCATCACAGGAACAAAAGCCAATACCTCAACAATAGATTCATTAGCCAGAAATGGCATCAGTTTTACCAATTACTGGGTTAATCCTGTATGTGCCCCTACAAGAGCTTCAATACTTACAGGGAAGTATGGCTTTCGCACAGGAGTAGGCGGAGTGCAAACGCCACAAACAGCAGTTTTACAAAGCAGCGAAACGGTAATTCAAAAATATATTAATGATAAAACTGCCGGTAAGTATGCAAATGCTTTAATTGGAAAATGGCATGTAAATTCAGGCACACAACTTAGCTCCCCGGAAAATTTTGGCATTCAGTATTATTCAGGAATTTTTATAGGTGCAGTACCTGATTATTATAACTGGACACAAACAAGTGGCGGCGCACAGCAAAATATAACCACTTACACGACCTCACATTTTGTAAACCAGTCGGTAAGCTGGATACAACAGCAAACCAAACCATTCTTTTTGTGGCTGGCATTTAATTCGCCGCATACTCCATTTCATCGTCCCCCTTTAAATTTAATATCCAACCAGGGACTGGTAGATAATCCGGCCATCATCAATGCAAACCCTTATCCGTATTATTTGGCAGCCATTGAAGCAATGGATAAAGAAATAGCAAGGTTGATTTCATCTTTGACAACAGCACAAAAAGAAAATACTGTTTTTGTTTTTATGGGTGATAATGGTACACCGTCACAGGTAGCACAAAGCCCTTTTTCAGCAGCCACCTCAAAAAGTTCATTATCACAGGGTGGAATAAATACACCGCTGATAGTTTGTGGCAAAAATATTACCCGGAAAAATGTAGTGGAAACAGCTATGGTTCAAGCCCCTGATATGTTTACCACTTTCGCAGATATTACAGGTGCAGGAAGCAGTAACTACCAGGACGGAATAAGCCTTAAACCATTATTTACTGATGCAACTGCGGCTAAACGAACTTTTGTTTACAGTGAACAATTTGGCAATATATCAATAACCAATGATGGCTATGCTATCAGAAATGAAAATTATAAATTAATACATCTGCAAAGCGGGGCAGAATATCTGTATAAAGTAAGTACAGACCCGTTTGAACAAACAAACTTAATACTTACAACTTTATCATCAGAAGCTCAACAAAACCTTACTCAACTAAGACAATTAAAAACGGGATTATAATATAAAGCCACACAAAACTTTACATTAACTTTAAAATTTACAAATGAAAAAAGCTGCATTATTCACCTCTATTTTATTTTTATCATTTTCCTGCAGTAAAAAGGAAACAACACCTGCTTCTGCAACAATTACGGCATTAGCCTGCGGAAGCGGTTCTTTTTCGGCAACTTCTACCGCAGGTTCGGCATATAGTGCAACGGCCACTGTCCCCTATTCAGGTGGAAACGGAGTTGCTTATACTGCCGCGGCGGCTATTAATTCAACAGGTATTACTGGCTTAACAGCAACCTTACAAGCAGGTACGTTGGCAAGTGGTACCGGTAATTTATCTTACACCGTTTCGGGAACACCCGCAGCTGCAGGTACTGCAAGTTTTGCTATTATTTTTGGAGGACAGAGTTGCAGTTTATCTTTAACAGTAAACAGTGCCGGGGGACTTCCGGTGCCGGCTGTGTATAATAAAATTTACGGTGCTACAAGTATTACATTCGATGGCACTTGGGTAACTATAAAATATAATGCACTGCCCGACCATAAAAGTGTTTACTATCCTGTAGCTAATCCATTGTACGAAAATTTCAGTGGTACTACATTTGGAGGTGTTTCGTTTACCAAGAACCCTAATACAATTGCAACGCAAAATATAACCTTGAAAATACCAGCCAATCCCGTTGTAGCTTTTACTCATGCTGCTACTCCAATGGGTGTAATAGGAGTTGCATTGAATGGCATTCCACTTTTTAATCAGTATGCTGCAGGTGGGTCTCCTTTAACAAATGAAATAAACGGTTTCGACCAATGGTGGGGTCATCCGCAAAATATCGGCATGTATCATTATCATGTGGAACCACTTTATTTAACCACGGTGAAAGCAACCAAGTCCTCATTAATGGGATTTTTATTGGATGGCTTCCCCGTATATGGCCCAGAAGAAGTGGGTGGTGCTACACCGTCTGGCCTTGATGTATATCATGGACACTCTCATGCTACAGTAGATTATGCTTCGGGAATTTATCATTATCATTTTTCAACAGCAGCTCCTTACCTAAATGGAAATGGATTTTATGGCACACCGGGTACGGTAACACAATAATATATATGAGCATAACAGTAGCAGCAAGCTCTGACTATAAAAAAGCTGCAACCCGGTTTTATACGGGATGCCTCTTTTATTTACACCTTTTTTTGCTTTGTTTTTTTGTTATTTCTTGCAGATACGAAAAGAAACCTATTACTGCCGAACTCAAAATTGCAAAGACGGTTCCGCCTGATTATATAAACGCTGCTGATGCAGGATTTGTTAATCATCAGGATACTATTTATTATCAAGACAAATTTTTTACCGGGTATAAATATTCATTATATGCAAATGAGGATACAGAATTTGTACAGTCTTATTTTAATGGTGTAGAAGAAAGCATACAAAAGAAATGGTACGCTAATAAGCAATTGGCGGAAGAACGATTTTATATTAATGGCAAAAAAGAAGGCTTGCATACAGGCTGGTGGCCCGACGGAAAACAAAAATTTATTTTTACTGCGTTGAATGATGAATATAATGGAGAATTTAAAGAGTGGAACATTTCTGGTTTATTGGTAAAACAATTTCACTATAAAAACGGAAGGGAACAAGGTAGCCAACGACTCTGGTGGGATAATGGGGCTGTAAGGGCTAACTATGTAATAAGGAATGGAAAGAAATATGGATTAATTGGTTTAAAAACATGTGTCAATCCTTATGATTCGGTTATTAAAAAATAATGCTTTTATTGTATTGATGATATTTTTGGGTTGCAAAAGCAAACCAACCGAATCATCATTACCTTTTATTAATAAGCCCGATTTTACTCCGGAATGGATAAATAAATCAGATGCAGGCTATTCATCTATCCACCACATACCGGCATTCTCCTTCACCAACCAAAACGGGGAAACAATAACGGAGAAATCAGTAGAGGGAAAAATTTATGTGGCTGATTTTATTTTTACAAGATGTGGCAGTATTTGCCCTAAGATGACAAACAACATGGGCATACTACAGTCTGCATTTAAAAATAATAAGGAGGTACTGCTATTATCTCATTCCGTAACACCTGACATGGACAGTGTGCCGGTTTTAAAAAAATATGCAGAAGAAAAGGGTATCATCAGTGGCAAGTGGCATTTACTGACCGGAAAAGAAACGGAGATTTACGACCTCGCTAAAAAGCAATACTTTGCCGGTGATACCATCGGGTATTATCAAACCGGCAACGAATTTTTACATACCGAAAATTTTATACTCGTAGATAAGCTCAGGAGAATCAGGGGTGTTTACAATGGCACTCTTCCCTTAGAAATGGAAAGGCTGACTGACGATATTAATACACTGCTGAAGGAAAATCAATAATAATCAAACAAGAGGCTGATTATTCACCAGCTTTTTCTATTTTTCCAAAATGTTATTTTCTTTCAATAAGTACAGCTCGCTGCTGCTTATCTTTTTTGTACATGGGTTGGTTTATGCTATCCTTTTGTGGAGAAAAAGTATTTTGAATGAAACACGGTCTGATAAATGGCTCAGTATTTTTTTAATCCTATGTATTCTGTACATCACTCCGTGGATGATTGGTTTTGGTGGCTGGTATGACGAACAGCCTTACCGGGATATTCTTTTTTATGTTCCTTTTCAACATTTATACTTTATTGGCCCGGTTATTTTCTTTTATGTGCAAAGCCTGTTGAACCCTTCTTTTCGTTTTGGTAAAAAGGAATGGCTGCATTTGCTGCCCGGACTTCTTTATCTGCTATTTAGTGTTGTGATGGTGGTCACAGATAAACTTGTTCTGAAAAAATATTTTTTCCTGGCCAAAGGCGCTGACCCCGATTTTGACACCTGGTACCAGTTGACAGGGTTTGCTTCGATGGTGCTTTACTTTATATTCTCTATCCGTTATTATGGTTTGTATAAAAAACTAATCGTACAGGTTATCAGCTATGCTGATGTCGTGATGTTTCGCTGGATAAAAAATTTTCTTCTTTCTTTTTTATTAATTCTGATTGTACGCCTCGGTTTTACTATCAGCGAATTAATTATTCAACAAACGTATAGCAGCACCTGGTGGTATTTCCTCGCCTTTGCAATAATCTTTTATTATATCGCAATTACCGGTTATGCTAATTCTATTGAAACGAAAATTGCTTTCCGACCTAACCTGCCGGGCTATCGTTCTGCTTTGTTATTAAATTACCTGCCGCCAACGCTTCAACACCAGGTAACTACCGAAGATGCAGAAGTTATAGAGATTGAATCGGTAGCTAACCACCAGACTATACCAAGTGAAACACTGAGTGAATGGAAAACGAAACTACTAAACCTGATGCAGGCGAAGAAAATGTATGAAGACCCGGAACTTTCTTTAGCACAAGTGGCGAAACAATTACAAAGTAACCCTTCTCTTATATCAAAAATGATAAACCAGGGTTTTGGGCTCAATTTCAATGATTTTGTAAACCAGTTTCGTATTGAGGCGGTGAAAACCTTGCTTGAAAACGGGGAACATAAAAAACAAACATTGCTGGGTATTGCTTTTGATTGCGGATTTAATTCAAAAGCTACTTTCAACCGGGCATTTAAAAAGTTTACTGGCCATAGCCCCAAAGAATGGCTGGATAAAAAAGCCCTGTAAACTTTTTCTACATTAGCCTGTTCTTCCAATTCAAATGCGATTACAGAATAAAAAACTTTCTTTTGTCGGGCTTCTCCCTTATTGCACTTTCATGCCTTAATCAGAATAATACCATAAAGCTTAGTACAGATAGTTTGATTGGTAATTTTGTCATTGATCTTCGCCCCACACCTGCCAGTGAGCCATACCTCAAGGATTTCAAATTCACCAAAATTGATGGAAAAGTGTTCGATGGTGAATTTTATGGTTATCCTTTTCAGGGTGGTTTTTTGAATACAGATTGGGATAAAATCTATTTCGCTTTTACCACAGCCGACCAGAGCGGCACTTATTTTCATTCAGGCTACATTGAAGGCAACAAAGTTTTTGGAATTACGCTTAATGAAAATCGAAAATTTGTATTGCCCTGGAAAGGCCAAAAAAAGAAGTAATACCTTGATTTTCAAAATTATATTTTAATATAAGCCGCCACAATTATCATTTGAGACGGCTCATTATAATTAGAGACCTCTTTACCTTGTCTCATATCATCTTTTGCAGCGACTCCGGCTTTTCAACAGCGCATATTTGTGGGAATAAATTATTCACCACAAAATTTTAGTCATGAAAGCACAATTCCGACAGTTTATGTTTGGTACCAGTATAGGTGAGAACAAGGCCATGAATATCGGCTGGCTTTTATTCCGGCTGCATGTTGGATTAAGCATTGCTATCCACGCCGGCTGGCCGAAAATGAATACGATCACTGCACCCGGCTGGTTTGCCGACCAGGTAGCGGGGCTTGGATTTACATTTCCTTCACCGGCATTCTGGGCAGCCACAACCGCTTGGGGAGAATTTGTTGGCGGTATCCTGATTGCCATTGGCTTATTTACCCGTTTTGCAGCAGCACAGTTAGCCTTTCAATTTTTTGTGATTGCTTTTCTGTGGTTTGATAAACCGGAACCATTAACCGGTATGTACTTTCAGCATTTATATTTCTGGGCTTATTTGGTAGTAGCTTTTGGCGGTGGCGGAAAATATTCGTTGGATAAATTGATCATGAACAGGAAGAACGTAAAAATCCTGTCACCGGTTAAGATTGCTGCAGCAGTGGTAGTATTATGTATTGGTCTGAATGCTCATGCACAAAACCCATCTGTGAGCATCACTGATTTTAAACCATTGAATGGAAGGTGGAACGGTACACTTACTTATTTGGACTACACCAGTAATACACCAGAAACAATAAAAGCCAATGTTGAAGTAGCAATAAAAAGTGCTGAAGTATTTGAAGTTGCAATTTTCTTTTCAGCTGAACCAGCTAAAAACGGAAAGGATAAATATCGGATCCGTAAGAACGGAATAATGGTAAATAAGCGAAAGGTAATGGAGAGAACTGTACAACCAGACGGAGCATTAAAAATTGTTTTGCAGGAAAAAGGTAAAGATGGTAACGATAATAAACCAGCTACTTTCCATCATGTATTGCTGATAGATAATAATAAATTTACGATGACTAAGCTAGTGAGGTTTGACGGAGAAACAACTTTCTTTCAACGAAACCAATATTCTTTTAACCGATGATTTTTTTGGCCACAGATTACAGGGATTAGCACAGATTAATAAAGTAAGAAACAATCTGTGTAATCTGTGGTTTGTATTCTTTCTTATTGATATCTAACCATTACTTCACTTCTTCAAACACTCCGGTCTGTTTATTCTTCCGCACATTATTCCAGTTAAAGTAACGGCCATTCATGGCTACATAAACACCGGCGGGTAATGATTGGGCAAAAGCCAATGCACTGCCGAGATTAAACAGGCCGTCGGAGCTGCCAAACTTGATGGGTATCATGGCACCGGTAAGAACAATAGTTTTATCTTTTATTTTTTCAGCCAGTACTCTGGCTGTTTCACTCATGGTATCAGTACCATGAGTAACGACAATTTGTGTTTCGTCACAACTCTTGCATTGATGGGCTATCAGTGTTCTGTCGCCTTCCGTCATTGCCAGGCTGTCCACCATCATCAGTGTTCTTATTTCAACAGGTACTTTGCAGCGGCCTTTTTCAAGCAGTTCAGACATGTGGGTGTCTTTAAAATATAACTCCCCATTCAGTTCATTATATTCCTTATCAAAAGTGCCCCCGGTAATAAAGATGCGGATTGCCATAACATATTAGTATTAAGGCATGAAGATAAAATAAATAAAAAAGGATAGAAGAGGACTGGGTTGAACAAAATCTAACAATATTGCACAGACAATAGAAAAGGATAAAAAAAGTAAAGAAACTTCTTGTCTAAATGATATAAACGCTTATTTTAGCAAACCTTTTTGAAACAAAAAAGGCCCTTCCGTAGAAACGGACTGACCTCTAACGATTGCTTGCCATATGAAAATCTTAATAAAGTAGTGTTCTTTGATGCACTGCTCAGACCTCTAACGATTCCCACTTTTCTTTTAATGATTGCCTGCTTTATGTATCCTGCATCTTTCTAAAACAAAGGTATAGGCTACTTGCTTCCCATTCAACCCAATATGCTACTGATTTTATGATGCCTACGGGTTATCTTTTTATTAAAACCCTTTACTGTTAAGCGTTTCAGGATATATTTGCAATGATGCCCAACCGCTCAACCGACATATTATTTCAGCTCATAAAGTCGCTGGAAAAAGCCGAAAAACGGCATTTCAAGCTCTATATAAAGCGAAGTTCCGGTAAGGAAGACCTCAAAATCGTCCGGCTTTTTGATGCCCTGGACAAGCTAAAAGACTACGATGAGAAAGCCTTGCTGAAAAAATTAGATGATGTTACCAAGCCACAGCTGGCCAATCTCAAAACACATCTTTACAAACAAATATTAGCCAGCCTTCGCTTATTGAAAAGTGCTGACAGCCTCGACCTGCAATTGAATGAACAGTTTGACTATGCCCATATTTTATATAAAAAAGGACTATTTATACAAAGCCTCCGGATCTTAGAAAGGACAAAAGAAATAGCGAAAGCCAACCAGAAGTTCAACTTTTTGCCGCAAGCCATTGCGTTGGAAAAAAGAATAGAAAACCTGCACATTACCCGCAGCATGCAGGACAAAGCCGAAATTCTTTCTGCCGAAGCTAACGAAGTAAGCCATCATATAGAAAGAGTAGCAAGGCTTTCCAACCTGGCATTAAAACTATATAGTTGGTTTGTGCAGCATGGTCATGCAAGAAACGAAGAAGATGAAAAAGATGTGCGGCAGTTTATGAAAGATAATCTTACCAAAGATGTGTGGGAGCAAACCGGCTTTTATGAAAGATTGTATTTATATCAGAGCTACACCTGGTATGCTTTCATTCGCCAGGATTTTTTACAATATTACCGCTACACCAAAAAATGGGTTGACCTGTTTACCGAACAACCATTGATGGTACGGGTGGAAACAGGTCACTACATAAAAGGCATTCATAATTTGCTGAATGCACATTTTGATTTACGCAACTACCGCCAGTTTGAAAAAACACTTCAGCAATTTGAAAAAGTGGCGCAGACGGACAGGGTAAAAGACCATGATAGTTTCCGCATCCTCGCTTTTATTTATATCAGCACGGCCCGCATCAACCAGCATTTTATGCTCGGTACTTTTAAGCAGGGGCTTCCGCTTATTCCGGGTATAGAAGAAAAACTGGAAGCCGATCATCTTTTTATTGACAGTCACCGTATATTGGTGTTGAATTACAAATTTGCCATGCTGTGTTTTGGCAGTGGCGATTATAACCGATGTATTGATTATCTGCAAATGATCATCAATGATAAAACCAACCTTCGCTACGACCTGCAATGCTATGCACGGGTAGTACACCTGATGGCGCATTATGAACTTGGTAATGATATGCTGATGGAATCACTCAGCAAATCAGTGTATCGCTTTATGGCAAAAATGAAAAACCTGACCGTGGTGGAAGAAGCGATGTTTAAATTTTTGCGCAGCTCTATTCCTTTATCACCCCGGCAACTGAAACCGGAGTTTGAAAAGTTTTTGCATACCATAAAACATTTGGAGAAGAACCGTTTTGAAACCCGTTCGTTTGCCTATCTCGACATCATCTCCTGGGTAGAAGGAAAAGTATATAACAAACCGATGGGAACGGTGATTAATGAAAAGTATATGTTGAGTAAGCGGAGGAAGTAAGAAGCTTTATTTTTTTCTCTTTGTGTTTGTTTTTTTTGCAGGTCCAATTTGTTTTTGATTCAATACTGATTTGGCATTAAGAGTTGTTACTACTTTTTTTCCCGTTTTTGCTTCTAATTCTTTAAGAGCCACCCTGGCAACATTGCCACCTTGTTGTGCTACTTTTTTACTTTCTTCAAACGAATCCGGGTTAACTGCCTGTGAAATATCTTTGGTGGAGGCTTCGGCAAGCATATTCAAAATCAGTTCTGTGTTCGTCATGTTATCCCGCAGGTTTTCTTTTTTCAATCCCTTCAGGGTTTTATATTCCTTCGTTGTTTTGGCAGCCCATGCTTTGGTAATAATGTCGGTAAGGGTGGCAAATTCCTGTCCTTTCTTTATGCCACGGTTTTCCCATTCATCGGTTAGCTCTTTCCGAATTTCAATACTTTTAAGGCGTTGGTTAATCCAGTTTTCAGAATAACCCAGTTGCAGGTACTGCTCTAAGGCCCGGTCAATGGTTAATTCGGGGTCTTCCATTTCGTCTAACCTTTCGGAAGCTATTTGTGCCAGCCAAAGTTTAAAAGGTTCTGCTTTGGGAGAGGGAATGGATTGAATAAGGCGAAAAAGCTTTTCGGTATCGGCTACATCAGTTTTATAAAACTTGCCGTCGGCAGATTGCATTTTCAGTTGACTACAATTTGTAGTCAACTGACTTCCTTCTTTTTTGAGCCTTGTTTTTAATACACTCCAATACTTTCTGGCATTGGGGCTATCTGTTAATATCTGAATAACATCCACTATAGAGATATACCATTTCTCCTGTTCACCATCCCAATGGGTTCTTACTTTTTTATCTTCAAATAATTTTATATCCTTCATAGCGATAGTGCATTTTGCGGTAGTTAAAGATAAAGGCTATTTAGTAATATTATTTTACAAACAGGGCAATGTTCATTAAGTTTCTACTATCACTCCTTCGGAGTTGTAGCACTTTACAACGGATTGTTTGCTATATTAATTTCACATCTTCGATGTTATAAATTCAGGAGGCCTGCCTTACCGGACGGGCAGGGGTTCCATTAATATAGCTCCGTTAATAATCTGTTTTTGCCAATAGAATCCGGAAGGGATGTTATTACTATAGAACCAGGTTAGCCATCTATCTGGCAGCAGAATCCCGAAGGCCCGCCTGACCGGACAGGCAGGGATGACATATTGGTAGAAAGAAATGTATAATGAGTGTTACGCCAAACCCGTATTTATTGCCCTCTGGTTAAGTCGTTATGTTTTACCAGAGCTATCGGCTCGACACATCTGGTAACAACGGATTTTAATCCGTTGCAAAAAATAACCAGAGTAAGCAGAGAGCCGTAGGCTTGCCTGTCCGGTAGGCAGGCTCGGTGCATATTCTAAGAAGCTCAGGTTTTCTATTGGTCAGGCCTACGGCTCTTGTACCAGTATTTTACATTCATCAACGAATTGAAATCCGCTGTTATAAAATGAAACCGAGCCGATGGCTCTTCCCGTAATCACATTAATCGTAGGAATAAAATAGTTGCAGAAGAAATGTAGAATAAGTGCTATGCCAAGTCCCGTAGGGACGAAATATCAGTAGAAAAAAGTATCATGAATATTACGCCAAGCTCCGTAGGAGCGACATGTTGATGCATACAGCTTAATATAGTTTAAAGGCTTTTTGATGAGCGGTCTTAATTTCTGCAATCAAAGCCTTTGGCTTTACCACTTTCATATTATCTCCAAAAGAAAGCAACTCCATAATCAAATCGTGGGTTATACACAGTTTCAATTTAATCTGTAACTCATCTTCATTATCAAATAGTACCTCTTGCGTTTCATGAAGCGGAAGACTCTTAATGTACTTGCCCTGAACAGGGTCAAAGGATAAAATAATTTCCTGCGGTTCTTCATCGTTTGGGCTGATTATTCCAAAACAGTAACGATAACTTTCTTCAATATTATAAGTTTTCGGAAGGTCAAAAGTTCTGTTTGTAATTTCAAGATTTGTCAAACGGTCAAGTGCGAAACTTTTAATGCTACCATCTTTGTTGTCTTTCGCTAAAATATACCAGCGGTTCTTAAACTCTTTCAAAGCATAAGGTTCAGTTGTTCGGTGACTTATTTCTTCTTCCCAAAATTTCTGATAAGAAAATTTGATTTGGAATTTGTTTTTAATTGCATGAAGAATACCGTATAGATTTTCTGTGCCTTGTGGTCTGCGTTTTTCCAAGTGAATAAACGGTGTCAGATCTTGTGCAAGATTCAAAGAATTAAACATATCAAATGCCTCAATCATTCTTTGAAAATTCATGTTCTCCATTTCGTCCTGGCTTATAAAATAACCTCTGTTCTTTGTTGAATACTCTATATCAACTCCAAATATGTTTCTGATTTCCCGAATGTCTCTTTGCAAAGTACGTTTTGAAAAGCCAATGTTCAAAGTGTCGTCTTGCATTTGCAAATACTCAAACTGATTGTCAAAGTGGCCCTGCAACTCCTCGTAAGTGGAGTAGGGTTTTGCTTTCAGCTTTTTGAGAATAAGAAGATAGCGGGATATATAACCTCTTTTGGACATCAGCAGCTTATTTTTTTGAAATTCGATTTAATTCAATTAATAATTGTGTTGTGGAATTTTCAAAAAATGGCTGAAGTTTTTTTCTGATTTGATTTACATATTCATCCGGTTTATTTCCGGCAAACCAAGCTAAACGATTAGAATCAAAATTATTATCATAAAGATTCTCAAACTCAAATCTCCCTTTTTCTCTAAAAAAATAACCATTGCCAAAACCAATATCTTTATACATTATGCTGTCATTTACTGATTTAAATTTATGTTCTTTAAGCTTATTGTTTATTAAATCAACATCATAATGTGCCTGTTCTGCATATAAGGAAAAGTGTTCGCCTTCTAACCAAATACTTAAAGAATTATTCCCAAACTCTTTTAAGTACCATTGCATCCCATTTTGATTAAAATCCCATGCTTCCGGAAGGTCTATCTTTTCAATAATATACTTTTTAAGCTTGCTTTTCCAGTGCTCAATAATCTTATCCTTTAGAAACGAAAGTTCAAGGAAGGCATTCCATTTTTCAGGAATAGAAAATAACTCAAGCGATTTCTCAATTAACTCTTTTTCCATTATGTATGTATGATTTAATTAGTTATTTCCATAGTTCGATATACTGCATTATATATTCCCGTAAACGATGATTCTCTTTTAGGTGAATTAAGCAACTCTGCAGCCATTCTACTATATGGGTA
>Ga0163150_10000722_pt1 | contig 59880 bp, 49 predicted proteins | sample OliLakLV19P2IB_FD_148628 | JGI IMG/M metagenome (GOLD analysis project Ga0163150, IMG submission 148628) | Freshwater microbial mat bacterial communities from Lake Vanda, McMurdo Dry Valleys, Antarctica - Oligotrophic Lake LV.19.P2.IB | ecosystem: Environmental > Aquatic > Freshwater > Lake >...
TGGTGCCAACTCCTGATTTGTATCCTACCACTCGCGCCAGACAGTGTCACGACAAATATGCCCAAGGTTACTCATAGTACCCCCACACCACAAAATATCGTGGCCAACACCCAATTTGTGCCTATATATGTTGTACGGGATATCCGGGGTAAAGTGTAGATGGTGTATAGAGGAGAAGACACGAAACGGAATTTAAAGCACGCTAAGGCGTGCGGTCGCGCTTGACGATGTCCAGGATCGTGTTCTTGCTCAAGCCGAGTCGGTGACTGATTTCGCGGTAGGACTGGCCTTCACTGACGAGTTTGAGCACTTTGGGCGCGAAACGGTCGGCCTTGACGCGCTGACCCGGCCGCCGTCCAAAAACCACACCCCGCTTGCGAGCAGCCGCAATACCAGACCGGACCCGCTCGCACAGTAGATCCCGCTCGAACTCCGCCAGTGCCGCCATCAAGGAGGCGATTAATTTGCCTTGCGCACTACGCAGATCGAACTGCAAGCCGGTCTGAGCGATCAGTGAGACGCCCCAGGCTTGCAAATCCTGCAGCGTATGGAACAGATCGAGCATTGAGCGACCCCATCGAGTCAGCTCCGTGACAAGAATGACGTCGATATTGCGGGCTTGCGCCAAAGCCAGAACCTTCTTCCGTTCGGTGCGCTCATTCTTCGTCCCGGAGGCGGTTTCCTTCCAGACCCCGGCGATTTTATAGCCCGCCTTTTTGGCGAAGGCTCGCAGGTCCCGTTCCTGGCGGGCGCAGGTTTGGTCGGCGGTGGAGACCCGGCAATACAGTGCTGCGGACTGTCCCAATTGAACCCTCATGAAATCCTTCGCGTCGAAGTCCCCGGAACAGGGCATTTTTGTGGGCCAAGCGTTGGTCCATTCAAACTATACTTCAACAGGGACAACCATGCCACACCGAGAACTGCTCACCGAATCGCAACGGCTCAGTTTCCAAACTCCCGCGGGCGATGAACGCGGGATGGTGCGCTACTACACGCTGAGCTCCGAGGATCTGGCTCTGATCAATCGTCGTCGTGGCGACCCGAACCGTCTTGGCTTCGCGCTCATGCTTTGCTATCTGCGTTTCCCAGGGCGGATACTTCAACAAGGTGAGCAACCACTCGCTGCGCTATGCGCCTTCGTCGCTGAGCAACTGAGCCTCGATGCGGCGCTCTTCGGCGATTACGCCGAACGAGATCAAACTCGCCGCGAGCACGCCCTTGAGATTGAAACTGCACTGGGGCTTCGGTCACTGACCCGCACCCTGTATCGCGATCTCGCGGCGTCGCTGTTGCCGACGGCGCTCGCCACCGATCATGGACCGACGCTGGTGGCTACCTTGCTTGATGAACTGCGCACGCGGCGCATCGTCTGCCCACCGTTGGCGGTCATCGAACGGCTGGCGGGCTCAGTTCGAGCCCGCGCGCGGCGACAACTATGGCGTCGGCTCGCCGACGGGCTGACCGATCAGCAGCGCCAATCACTCGATCAACTGCTCGATATCCGCGTCGGGGGAGGGCAAAGCACACTGGCGTGGTTGCGGCAGACCGCTTATGCGGCTACGACTGGCAATTTCCCAAGGCTGATCGAACGACCGAGCCTCGTTCGCGCCCTCGGCATCGAGCCCGAGCGCGCCACGCGGGTTCACCAGAACTACTGGCTTAGGCTCGCTCGCGAGGGCGGCCAGAGTACCGTGCAGCACCTGGCGGAACTCGAGCCGCTGAGACGCTACGCCACACTCACGGCACTGGTGCTGGAACTCACGGCCACACTTACCGACGAGGCACTTAATATGTTCGAGCATCTTGTCGGGCAGATGTTCAAGAAATCTGAGCGCACGCACGCCGAGCAGTTCCACGCCAGCGGCAAATCGATCAACGAGAAAGTACGGCTCTACGCCCGGGTAGGCCAAGCGCTCATTGAGGCGCGTTCCAGCGGCGACGATGTATTTGCCGCCATTGAGGCCGTGTTGCCATGGCCCAAGTTTGAATCGACCGTGGCTGAAGCGCAGACACTCGCTCAGCCGGAAGCATTTGACTTTCTTGCGCTGCTCGACGAGCGCTACAGTAGCGTGCGTAAGTTCGCGCCGCTCCTGCTCGCGCATTTCGAATTCCATGGCGCGCCGGCCGCGGCCGAGTTGCTGAAAGCTCTCGATCCGCTCCGTGACCTCAACGCCAGCGGCAAGCGCACGCTGCCCGAGCACGTACCGGCCGGTTTTGTGAAACCGCGCTGGCGACCCCATGTGTTTCCACCCAGCGGAGTGGATCGGCGCTTCTACGAACTGTGCGCACTTGCGGAATTGCGCGACCGGCTGCGCGCGGGAGATATCTGGGTGACGGGGAGTCGCCAGTACAGGGATTTCGAAACGTATTTGATTCCAGCCGCGACCTTCAAAGCGATGCAAAAGGAACCACTGCCCCTCGATATCGACACGGATTTGCCGTCCTACCTGGCCGAGCGTCGGCAGAGGCTCGAAGACACCCTGACCACAGTCGCGTCAAAGGCACGAGAGCAAACATTGCCCGATGTCACGCTCGCCGATGGGAAGCTGCGCATTACGCCGTTGCGCAAGAACACCCCGGAATCCGCGGAAGCCTTCGCTGAAAAGGCGTATGCGTTGATGCCGCACGTCAAGATTACCGAACTGCTCGCCGAGGTCGATCAATGGACGAGTATGGGTGATCGATTCGTGCATCTCCGCACACAAGCACCGCCCAGAAATCGGCAAGCTCTCCTCACTGCGGTATTGGCCGATGGCATTAATCTCGGGCTCACGCGCATGGCCGAGGCCTGTCACGAGTCGAGTTGGCGGCAGCTTTGCTGGACCGCCGATTGGCATGTGCGCGAGGAGTGCTATGCGCAGGCCCTTGCCAGCCTGATCGATGCGCAGCATCGCCAGCCTCTCGCGGCTCACTGGGGCAGCGGTACCACTTCATCTTCGGACGCTCAGTTCTTTCGAGCCGGCGGTCGTGGCGAAGTCGGAGGACGGGTCAACCTGCACTACGGCCAGGATCCGGGCGTTAAGTTCTACACCCATTTGTCCGATCAGTTTGGGCCCTTTCACACCAAGGTGATCGCCGCCACTGCCAACGAGGCTCCTCATGTCCTCGACGGATTGCTTTATCACCAGAGCAGCCTCGTCATTAACGAGCACTACACCGACACCGGAGGATTCTCCGATCACGTCTTTGCCATGTGCCGTCTGCTGGGCTTCCGCTTTGCGCCGCGCATTCGCGACCTTAAGGAAAAGCGGCTCTATCTATTGCCGGGCATGACCGTGCCTCCCGAGTTCGCTTTTCTGGTGGCGGGTAACGTCAATGTCCGCGTCATCAGTGATCAGTGGTCCGAACTGCTGCGCCTTGCCATGTCGATCAAAACGGGAACGGTCACCGCCTCGGTGATTCTGCGTAAGCTCGCGGCCTATCCCCGGCAGAACAGTCTGGCCCTCGCGTTGCGCGAACTGGGAAAGCTGGAACGGACTTTCTTTACGCTCCAATGGCTGCAGGACCCCGATCTGCGACGTCGTAGCCACGTCGGCCTCAACAAGGGTGAGCAGCAGAATGCCCTCCGCCGCGCTGTGTTCTTCAACCGGCTCGGCGAAATCCGCGACCGCTCCTATGAGAACCAGACTCACCGCGCCAGCGGTTTAAACCTTCTCGTCGCGGCCATCATTCTATGGAATACGACCTACCTGCAGCGCGCCGTCGATCACCTGCGAAATCAAGGGCAACATCCGCTGCCAGGTGATCTGGTTCATTTGTCGCCACTCGGCTGGGAGCACATTAACCTTACCGGCGATTACCACTGGGAAACATCGCAGACCCTCGGTCCGGATCAGTTTAGGCCGCTCCGTACCAAGGCACCGGACATCGCCGCTGCCGCTTAACGTGCTTAAAATTCCGAATCGTGTCTTCTCCTCAAGAAGGGCTGGCCGCAGCCAAGGCGAAGGGCCGGGTGCTGGGCCGCCCCAAGGGTTCGCTGGGCAACTCCAAGCTGGACGGCAAGGAAGCGGAGATTGCCAAACTGTTGGAGAAGGATGTATCGAAATCCTCAATCGCTAAGATCGTGGAAGTCTCGCGGACGGCGCTCCTTCACTTTATCCGCTCTCGGAACCTCGATGCGAAGGCCAAACCGGCTCGGTCCAGTCGGCGGCGTGCTTAGTGACTGTAAGAAAATAAGTGTAGCAAATAAACCATTTCTGGTCCAGAATGTTCTTGTGGCCAGCGAGTCTGAGATCAAGCACAGGTTCTCCCAATTGGAGGCGTGGCTGGATGAACGCGCGCGGCGTTTATGGGCGGCTGCGGAAAGCGCGGCTCACGGGTGGGGTGGCATATCGCTGGTGGCGCGCGCCAGCGGCGTTTCCAGACGCGCCATCGCAGTCGGTTTGGCGGAATTGCAGAAAAAGCCGGATCGCTCACAGCGGACGTATCTGCCGATTCGGCAAAAGGGTGGCGGTCGGAAGAAGACAGCGCTCAAAGATCCGAATCTGCTGCTCGATCTGGAGAAACTACTGGAACCAGTGACGCGAGGGGATCCTCAGTCCCCGCTGCGGTGGACATGCAAAAGCGTGCGGAATCTTGCCGACGAGTTGCGAGCCCAGGGACACGAGGTGAGCCACATGCTGGTGGCGGAACTGTTGCACGAACAAAAGTACAGCCTGCAGGCGAACCGGAAGACGAAAGAGGGTTCCTCGCATCCGGACCGCAATGCGCAGTTTGAACACATCAATGCGAAGGCGACGGAATTCCTGAAGAGTGGCCAACCGGCTATTTCAGTAGACACCAAGAAGAAGGAACAGGTCGGGGACTATAAGAATGGGGGCCGCGAATGGCGCCCGAAGGGTCAGCCCGAACCCGTCCAGATGCATGATTTCGCGAAGCAGAAAGACGCTCCCTATGGAGTTTACGATCTGGGGCAGAATGCCGGTTGGGTCAGCGTTGGCACCGATCATGACACGTCAGCGTTCGCCGTCGAGAGCATCCGCCGATGGTGGAACATGATGGGTCGAGAGACGTACCCCGGCGCCCGTCAGCTTTTGATTACAGCAGACAGTGGAGGCAGCAACGGATCGCGCGTACGGTTGTGGAAGCTGGAGTTGCAGAAACTGGCCGATGAAACCGGGCTGGAGATCTCGGTCTGCCACTTTCCGCCGGGAACCAGCAAGTGGAACAAGATCGAGCACCGCCTGTTCTCCTTCATCACGAAGAACTGGCGCGGCAAACCGCTGGTGAGCCATGAAGTCATCGTCAACCTGATTGCAGCCACCACCACAAGAAACGGCCTTCGAGTTCAAAGCCAGTTGGACTCAGGCAAGTACCCCAAAGGGATCAAGGTGGGCAAGCAGGAGTTTGCCACCATCCAACTGCGCTCCGACCCCTTCCATGGCGAATGGAACTACGCCATCATACCTCATCAATAAATGCTACAGTTATTTTCTTACAGTCACTTAGCGTATATTTTTACACCATTCGGCCTTGAGCGCGTCCGGGAGCCGCATGTCAAACATCTGCGAGGGCCTTTGTGTGGGACGGCGGGTAGTGGTGGTCAGGGCGTTCATCAAGAAGACGCCGAAAACACCGAATCGCGAAATCGAACTGGCATTGAAACGGGCAAAGGAGATATCGCAATGAGCAAGGTTAAAGATCTTCACCAGCAGTGGATGAAGGACCCGGAATACCGCAAGGCGCATGACGATCTGACGCCGGAGTTCGATCTTGCCCGAGCTGTCATTGCTGTGCGTGTCACTGCGGGGCTTACGCAGGAGCAGCTTGCCAAACGCATGGATACGACTCAATCCGTCATCGCGCGCCTGGAAAGCGGGCGCACGCGCCCTTCGACTCAGACGCTGGAAAAACTGGCCGCGGCGACTGGCACGACGCTTAAAATCAGTTTTGAACCGAACGGCCTGCGCCCGGCCTGAACCACAAGCATAAAGCAGCAAAAAGCATTAGACAGCCACACAGCGTTGGGCCGCGACGCCCGAACCGGAAACGCGACGACGATTGACTTCCGCCTCCCGCGCACATTACATCCGAAGACTTCTAATGTCCTTCAGTTACCCAGCACAAACTGGAGAATCCCATCTCCAATCTTTCGACTGGCATCTCCGTCGCCATAAGGGTTTCGCACACCGGAACGACGCTTATATTCTTCCGTATCGTCCAGCAGCCTCATTGCAGCTGAGACGATGGCCTCCGTCTGTGTGCCCACCAGCATACCCAGCCCCGCTTCCAGCGTTTCCGGACGCTCGGTCTTGTCCCGCAGTACCAGAACAGGCTTTCCCAGCGACGGCGCCTCTTCCTGCACCCCTCCCGAATCGGTGAGCAGAAACCAGCACCGGCGCATCAAATCCACAAAACTGAGGTAATCGAGCGGTTCGGTAAGAATGATGTTCGGATGCTGACCCAGTTGGTCCCGAACCGGTCCCGCAACACTGGGATTCGGATGGACGGGGTACACGATTTGCACATCAGACCGGTCGGCGAGCGTCAGCACTGCCTTGCAAATCCGAAGCAGTCCGTCTCCGAAATTCTCCCGCCGGTGTGTGGTGACAACAATCAGCCGCCTGTGCGGGTCCAGCATGCTCCAGTCCCGGGGGGAGTCAAGGCGGCCGTCGCCAAGTTGTGCTGTAACCTCAAGCACTGCGTCAATACCAGTGTTTCCGGTAATGAACGTTGCTGCAGGGTCCACACCTTCGATCCTTAAGTTTTCAGCTGCCCAGGGCGTAGCCGCGAAATGAAGCGTGCTGAGACGGCTCACCAGCAGTCTGTTCATCTCTTCGGGGAATGGTTGGGAAGGGTCTCCAGTCCGCAGGCCCGCCTCCACATGAGCCACGGGAACGCCAGCATAAAACGCCGCCAGGGCACCGCACAGAGTGGTTGTTGTGTCACCCTGAACGACTACCATCGAGGGCCGCCGACCGCCTTGAACCACAGGTTCCAAATCCGACAAAATTCGCGCTGTGAGCTGACTCAGTGTCTGCCGCGGCCGCATCGCCCCAAGATCGAAATCCGGCCGCACACCGAACAACGACAGAACCTGATCCAGCATCTCCCTGTGTTGCGCCGTCACGCAAACGCCCACGCCTGTTCCGCTCAGCTTTTTCATATACCCAATCAACGGGCAAAGCTTAATCGCCTCAGGACGTGTTCCGAAAATGAAGAGAATGTAGGGTTCCACTCCTGCCGGCTCATAACTGGATGCTCTTGTGTTTCATTTTACGTCACCGTATCAGCCGCATACGCGATCGCGTGTCGCCGTGACGTATGATTTAGTGTGGGTAACGAAGAACACCGCTATACCAGGTCCCTGGCGCGGATCGCATGATTCGACTCTTTCGCGTTTTCATACCTAAAAGTATCGTCGCGCTGCTGATCCTGGACTTCCTGCTAATCATTACCTGTTTTGCCGTTGGAATGACGGTCAGCTTCGGTATTCCTCTTTTTGAGTTCATCGACATCCCTGTCCTTTTTGACTCAGACGATGCATTTCTCTCGCTGATCGTGGCCACCATCAGCGTCATGCTTGCGCTGTATCTGCAGGACATGTACACCAATCTCCGCTCGCGTTCGGTGACAGAGATCATGACGGCGACCCTGACGGCGATCGGGGCCATGCTGATCATCCAGTCCGTCCTTGCGTATGGCATCAAGGGCCTGGTGCTGCCACGAATGGCCACCCTTTACGGATCGCTAATCCTCTTCGCGATTCTTACGCTGTGGCGGTTTGTGTTCGTCATCGTGATCTACAGGGGCTTTGGGAGCGACAGAGTCTTATTCCTTGGTGCGGATTCGGTGGGTGTGGAAATTGCGGGCAAGATGGCTGGCTCCCCCGAACTCGGATTCATGCCCATCGGGTTTCTTGACGACCATCAGCCGGTCGGCACCATTATCCAGACGTGCCCGGTGTTGGGCACCATCAGCGATCTGAAGGAAATCGCCAAAAGCACCCGGCCCGATATTGTTGTCGTAAACCTGTCCGAACGGCGCGCGAGCACTCCCGTCGAGACTCTCCTTGACATGCGTTTTGCAGGGACCCGGATACTGGAAGCCTTTGTAGCGTATGAACGAGCTTTTGGCCGCATTACCATCCGGCTGCTGCGCCCGTCGCATCTTATTTTTTCCACTGAGCTTGGTCCACGCCGCTGGAGCCTCCGGCTGCAGACACTGTACTCGTTCCTGATTAGTCTGATTGGCCTGATTCTCGCCGCTCCGGTTATGCTGCTGGTCGCGCTCGCGGTTCGGCTGACATCCAGGGGTCCTGTGCTGTTCCGGCAGAATCGAGTCGGCTTGAATGGTGAGGTATTCACCCTCTACAAGTTCCGATCTATGGTTGTCGACGCGGAGGCCACAACGGGCGCCGTCTGGGCAACTAAGAACGATCCAAGAGTGACGTCTATCGGCGGCTTTCTGCGCAAGACACGCCTCGATGAGCTGCCACAGTTGTTTAATGTGCTCATGGGTCAGATGGCGATTGTCGGACCGCGGCCGGAACGCCCGGAGTTCGTGCAAACCCTGTCGGAAGCGATCCCGTTCTATCGCCAGCGACACTGCGTGAAGCCAGGAGCCACGGGTTGGGCGCAGATCAATTACAAGTACGGCGACACCATGGAAGACACGATGGTTAAGCTGGAGTACGACTTGTACTACATCAAGAACCTGTCTCCATCACTCGACCTGTACATCATTTTTCACACCGTCAAGGTGATGTTGTTTTCCTCGCACGGGCAGTAGCAAGGGCCCCGACTAAAACCAACTGGGGTGGCAACTCGTTCACGACTCGGCGAGTTTGCCGATGCGTGTTTCACTGTCCGATGTAGGTGTTGTAGTCGCGGTGATGGACGCGATGCCAGGCCCAGAATTGATTGGGCCAAACGCTTGAGAACATCTGGCCTGCCGTGAAAATGCCCATGGGTGCCAGAAACTCGCCGTCTTTATGGTTCTCATTGAACTCACGGATGGCAAGCCGTTCACCCACAAAATCACAATGAAACTGATGGCCGTCGCTGACCACGTCATCGAAGTAGCACATCACCCGCGGAAGCAGGCCCTCGTCGGGACCGGCGAACACCTGAAACGCCGTCCTGGTAGAGCTGTAATAGTCCAGGTCGAAACTGATGAACCCGACGGGAGCATGGTCCGAATTCAAAAAACGGGGTACCGTCTCTGAGACATTACCAAGCAGGAGCTTTGCGAATTTTAGTTGCGATGTTAGTTTTTCCACATCCATTTTGTAGGCACCTTGCTTCCAGACGTAAGCAAGGTCCCGATAATCGGAAGTAGCTGCCGGTAATCCTTCGCCCGTGTCGAATCCATAGACTTCAACCTGGATTCCCGCTTCTCGGCCAAGTTCCGCCGCATACTTCTCCAGAGCCAGAAGACCTCCGCCCGTCGCCACACCGAACTCAATTACGCTGACTTTCGGATGTTTGAGCCTGGCCGCCAGGTAGATTGCCTGCTTCACGCCAAATGCGTAATACGGCCGGTCCAGAGCATCCAGGGAAAGTCGAAACTCCAGTGAGCCAATCGAGAAACGGCGAATGATTTGTCTAACCGCGTATTCCGGACTTGTAAGTGCGCGAACGAGCTTTGCCGCTGTAGCAGGACTCATAGGGATATGCCAATCCTATCGCAGCCACGATTTGAGGGCGCCTTCAGTACTGGCTGCAGGGAGCAGCGGGCAGTTTTTTCATGATCGGAGCGAGGTGCCTGCTCCAAATCTGGTATCCCGCTGCGTTCAGGTGGGTGCCGTCTGTTGTCAGTTCGGCGCGGAGCAGCCCGGTCGAATCCTCAAACGCGGATCGGAAGTCGAGGTGCTCCACATTGGGCACGCTCGGCAGCATGGCGTTTAGCGCCGTGCTCCACGCCACAAACTTCGGCGCACGCGAGGGAAGTACAGCCTGGACGAACACCTTACAATCGGGCACGTGGGCGTGGATCTGTTCCACTATCCGGTTGATGTTGCGCAACGTGTCCTCTGGGGCGAATCCGAGGTTTCCTCGGTCGTTCGTACCGATCATAAGGAACACCGCCGAGGGCCGCGTCGCACAAACCGTCCCGAGCCTTGCCAGCACGCCAGCGCTCGTGTCATTGCCGATACCGCGGTTGACAATCCGCGCGTCGCTTAGTGCCTCCATCCAGGCGTACCCGGATGTTATGCTGTCGCCGAGGAACACGACGGGACGGTTCACCGGGACCGGATAGGACTGGAAGCGCGATTCCATCTCGATGGCTACAGGGTCAACGTGGCGCGAGGGGTTCCTGGTGGCGATTGTCAGCAGGTAGTTTACCCCGCCGCGACCCTGCACCACCCACACCAAAGAGCCGAGCGCAACGAGATTCAATCCGACCGAAATAAGCAAAACGACCAAAAGCTTCGGGCGCGATGAGGGAACCGGCGTGGCAGTCGGCTCCCGTTGCATTCTTGGCGAATCCATTACCGTTAAGGTTATAGCATGACCAAGATAGTGTTAACTAAAGCCGACGTAGAAATTGCAGTGGGATCAGATTGCATGCGAATCGCAGATCGCCTTGCAGGCTCGACGCGACAGCGCTTGCAGGTGGCGATGAAGCTCATCGATTGGGTGCGAAAGTCCTCCGCAGGCCCTCGCGTATGCCGACAGCGGGCCGCCAGCCGAGCAACTTTTCGGCTTTGGAGCCGTCAAAGGGCCAGAGCGGCTTCAGAGACCGGACACGGTACTTCGAAAGAGGCACATTTTTCTTAAGAATGCTTCCCAGCAGCTCGACGCCGCTGGCCAGCAGCATGAGTATCGGAACCGGGACGCGTCGCACCTTGATTCTGCCAAGTGCCGGCATGGCCGCAGTCAGATATTCATTTTGAACGACAGAGTTGCTGGTATCGACGATGTTAATGATCTCGCCCTCCACACCCATAGCCTGGGCAGCCAGAACCAGCGCATCTGCCACGTCATCGCGATACACCAGCGGGAGCGGACGCGTGCCATTCCCCGCCACCAGCCACTGCCCTGCGATACCGATTACGCCGTTGGGTGTGACTTTTTCAGCGCCGGGACCGAAAATCTGACCGGGACGCAGAATTACCGCCGGCAAACCTTTCTCGCGACATGCTTCCAGAACCATCAACTCGGCCCGCAGCTTGGTCTGCGTATAAACACCCCGGCGGTCGGGGAAGGGTTCGTATGCCGACTCTTCACGAACGGGAACTCCGTCCGCATGGCCGGCATGATCGAACACGCTCATGGAACTGACATAAACCAACCTGCGAATGCCGTGCTGCAGACAGGCATCGATCATGTTCCGTGTGCCCCAGATCGTACCCTCCTCGAACTCGATCGCGCCACCCTTCATCGCAGCACCCACGTGGTAGACCACCTCGGTACCGGCCACACAGCGCTGGACCGAGTCCGGTTCTCCCAGATGACCATAGACGATCGACAGAGGTGCTCCGGGAGTGTCAGGATCGCATACTGAGCCAGGAACTGGCTGACGCCGGAGAAGCAGGCGTATCGGTTCGGTGGTTGTCTGACGCAGCTTACGCAACAGAGCCTGGCCCAGAAAACCGCTGGCCCCGGTCACCAGGATCCGGGCAGGCGGCAAGGGTTTGTTCCGTTCCTGCGCAACTTGTTCGTCCATCGCGTTGTCAGCTTCCCGGCCGGTGGCTGAGACCCAGGCAATTGCACGCCGTCCCTCTTCCGCCGGGACAGGCGGAGGTTCCCCGGCGGCCAGAGCTTTGTGAAAGGCCTGGACGGAAGCGTAAATACCGGGAGATGGCTTCAGTGACCCGGTAATGAAACGCAGCATGTTGTACGGCGAACCCCAGGCGCGCGCCAGACCGTTCAGAAAACCATTGATGACGATTTGAATAGGTTTGGGACCGGGCAGGACGCGGTTCACCGTGCAGGTTTGCAGGAAGGAATCGACGTGGATCACGCCATGTGTTCCCTGGATCCAGATTTCACTCTGCATCGGTCTGCAATTCCAGGAAAGGAAAATGTACGCAGTACCGTTCTGGCATTCACCCTGCGCCCGCCATTCGTCGAATTTCAACAGAGGGTTGGAGCCTGTTCCATACTGGCGGACATCCAGCGTTCGGACCTCGCCGACGAGCGATTCCAGCACGTACAGACAGTGCACGCCCAGATCGCGCCAGGGGTACGATCCTTGTCGGAACGTTGCCGGCATGGGACCTCCTCCATACGGAGGGTAGTCGGAACTTCGAAAAATGGTAGCCCCCAGCGTCTTGCCAATGGCTTCGTTTCGCACAAGTTCAATGGCTCGGAGGGTGGGTGGGTCGAACCGTTGTGAGTGGTTGACGGACAGGATGCGGCCGGTGCGTTTGGCGGTGGCTGTCATCAGGTCGCACTCCTCCACCGTTTCCGCCATGGGTTTTTCGACAAAAACGTGGCAGCCCATCTCCATCGCCTGAATGCTGAGCGCACAGTGCGACTGCGGAGGTGTCAGAACATGAACGACGTCGGGCCGGGCCTCCGCCATTTCCGCAAGGTTGGCGAATACCCGTTCGACGCCGAAACTCTGCGCCATCTTCGTGGCGCGCTCCCGGTCGTAGTCGCAAATGCCGACCAGCTTTACGAAGGGCAGGTCACGCATGGCCCGGAGATGGTGAGTGCTGACATAGCCAGCTCCCACGACAGCTACGCGAATTTCTTTCATTTGGGATAGATTTGAAGAGGCCAACATTCAATTTTAGCGGCTGCGGTTCTCAGGCCTGCTTCGCGATGATTCGCGCAGGAGAACCTACCGCGGTGGACCACGATTCAACTGGTTTGGTCACCACCGAACCCGCTCCGACCGTCACACCTTCACCCAGATCCGCCATGATGATGGCCGAGGCCCCCAGCCAGGACTGCGCACCGATGCGCGTCACGGGAAACTCTGAAACATTGGCAGCGAGGAGTTTGCCCGACCGATCGCGGCTGTGCTGCTGTTTACCGGCTAAAATCTGGACGTGAGAAGCGATCTGACACCCGGTCTCGATGTCGGCGCACCCGATGATTGTATAAGCTCCGATATATATTCCTGAAGCAATACGGGTCCTGGGATGCGAAACAATGGATCCAAATGAAATGCGGGAGTCCAGCGAGCAGTGCGCGAGGGTAAGGTGGTAATACGCAACGCGGATAAAATCGCCCGGCAGGCCCGGGAGGAGCGCGACTGCCTGAGCAAAGAACGTGAACCCCGCATAGCTTCTGCCGAAACCGGTAAGCAGGGCAGGGAAGAACACGACAGCAAGTGAAAACGCCTGAATCGCCCGTTTTGCGATCCGCTTCATCTGGCGAGCGCGATCTCAGCCTGCTCGTTTATGGCGTTGTTTTCATCGGCAGATTCCGGCAACGGCGGTGCGCCGGTTTCAATTAGAGCGTGGTAGTAACGTTCCAGAGTGGAGACTGCACTTTCCAGCAGGAAGCGTTGCCTGCAAAGCTCCTGGCCGTTCTGGCCCAGCCGCAGTCGCAGCGTTTCATCGTTCAGCAGACGAATAATCGGGGCGGCAAAACTCTTTGCATCGCGATCGGTTACAAGGTACCCTGTCTCCCCGTCCACGACAGCCTCACGATTTCCACCCACATCAGTGGCTACAACCGGCAAACCGGCAGCCATGTACTCAAGAATTGAGTTGGAAAAGCCTTCGCTGACGGAAGACAGGCATCCCACCTGCATGTGTTGCAGGTACCAGGCCACCGATCCTTTTCCGCCTGTGAATATCACATGGTCGGCAATGCCGAGCTTCGCTGCAAGTTTCTCCAGATCAGACTGCGCGGCGCCGGCACCGATGAGCAGGAACGCCGTGTCGGGAACTTCGCGCGCCACAATCACGGCTGCCCGGAGAAACAAGGGCAGATCCTTGATCGAACGGTAGTTGGCAACGGCACCTATGAGTCGCTTGCCGGCAGGGAGGGGAACTGAGCCTGCGTCACTGGCAGGCGCCTGAAACCGATTGAAATCAACCCCATTATACAGGACGTCTACTTTTGAGCTTTGTATGTTCTCGTGCTTGATGGCAACATTTTTAGCGGCTTCAGAGTTCGCCACCACGCGTGTCACGTGATTGTTCAGGCGCTTCACGATCGACAGAATACGCGGCGTGTAGTAGTAACCTAAGTTCCGTCTGCTTGTCAGTACGACCGGCGCGCGTGACAGGATTCCGGCCAGCGCCGCCACAACAGAGGACTTGAAGGTGAAACCGTGCACAACCTGAATACGATGCCTGCAGATATAAGCGGCAATTCGCAGCAGTTGCAGCAGACCAGCAGGCGACCAGAGACGTCCCAGCGGAAATCGTACTAACTTAAGTGATTTCGCTACGTGGGCATCCCTTGAAGAAGACTCAAGCGTTGCTACTTTCACGTCGAAAAGGTTACAGTCGAGCCGTGAGCCAAGCTGAAAAATCTGGTGCTCGGTCCCGGCCTCTGCTGCCATGGAGTCGATGATCCAGAGTATGCGCGCTGGTGGTGGCACCGTCACCCGATTTTCAACCTTTGTTACCGTCACAGTGAGTATACAACAGCGGCGTTCTTACGTCTGTCGATGTCTCCAGTCAGATGGAGATAGTAATCTTCCAGTGCTCTGACAGCGACTTCAAAACCGAATCGTTCTCGACAAACGTGTATAGCGACCCTACTCATACTTTCGGCTTTCGCCGGGTTGCGAAGTAGGGTAAGAATGGCCTCCGCAAACACATTTGGGCTGCGTTCGCTGACCAGGAGACCTGTACGGCCGTGCTCTACCGCTTCCCTTATTCCGCCAACATCCATTGCAACGACCGGCACACCGGATGCCATATACTCCAATACTGAATTTGAAAATCCTTCGCTTTGCGAAGTAAGACACGCAATGTCTATCTTCCGGATCCAGACCGGCACATCGCCGCGGCCGGCGGTGAATACGACCCGATCTCGGATCCCAAGAGTAGCCGCCAGTGCTTCCAGTTCCGGTTGTAGATGTCCCTGCCCAACTAACAGGAATACGGTACTGGGAAACTCGGCCGAAATAATGGCTGCCGCTCGAATGAAAAGTGGTAAGTCCTTTACCTCTCGATAATTTGCCACGATTCCCACGACTCGGCCTGCCCCGGCGGGAAGAGCCCTGGCTTCTTCGGAACCCGACTCGTCGGCCACTGAGGTGCGGGGTTGAAAGCGTGACAAATCGACACCATTGTACAGAACGTCGATCCGGTTACAATCGAACCCTTCCGCGGCGGCAGCCACGTTTCGGGCTGCCTCGCAGTTGGCTGTCAGACGTGTCACGCGGCGATTCAGCAGCCGAACCGTCTTCAGCCATCGTGGCGTGTAATAGTAGCCGAGATCCCGCCGGCTGGTGAGAATGGTCGGCGTCCCTGCCAGCGTTCCACCTAACACGCTTGCAATGCCGGACTTAACCATGAATCCGTGAACGATGCCAAACTTCTCCAGCCGCATGTACTCCGCCAGGCGAAGAACTTGCCAGAAGCCAGCTGGAGACCAGATGTTCTTGACAGGAAACGATGCCGTTTTATGAAATGCTTTTTGAATGTAATCCGGGCGATAGTCATCGAAAACAGCCAGATCAATGGCGAGACGGGACGGGTCGATTCGTTTAATTAGCCCAAGGGCTTGTTGTTCGGTACCAGCTTTAGGAGCCAGCGAGTCAATGAGCCACAGAATCCGGACCGGTCGGACAGCAGAAGTTGGCGAGTCCAGTCGTGCATCCCTCCGAGATTCACGCATACGAGTATTACAAAGTACAAAGCACTACTCTACCATCGGGCCGGCAGTTCGCAGTTGCACATACCTGCGTTATCCATTGCTGGCCGAGCGCTAAGCGGAATCAGCTAAAGCTGAGACAGGCGGACTCATTCATCCTCGATTTCTGTCGGCGAAGCCAATGTTCCAGAATCAGCACCGTCCATAACTGTACCGGTGCCTCACGTCCGTGGGCCTGGAGTCTGGCGGCATGGATCGTGCCCGGGCAAAGCCAGCCTTCCTGCTCAAGCAGTGACTCTGATTCCACGGCGCTAATTTCCGGTGCCCAGTGTCCCGCAAGCCAGCGTTCGACGGGAATGGTGAAACCGCTCTTGGGCCGCGTGGCGACTTCTTTCCCGATGCGCCGGCGAACGATCTCGCGCAAGATCGCCTTCAATTCTCCGCCGCGCATCCGCACATCGAGAGGGAGGCCGGCGGCGAATTCCCAAATCTTCTGGTCCAGGAACGGCGAACGTGCTTCAACACCCCAGAACATGGAAGCGCCATCCACTTTGGTGAGGTATTCACCGACAAATCGGTTCTTGCGTTCGTACTCGAAGTAGTCGCGAACCAGCGTATGTCCGCCGTCGGGTGACCGCGGGAAGGACCGATGAGAAAGCTGGAGACCGTGCAACCGGTCTCCCAGCCAGTCATGTTCCTCAAACCAGGGCAGCCCGTTATTAGCGGCGGTTACCGCACCAAGGCCGCCGAGTCCGTAATCCACCATGCGCCAGGCGCGCCGCAAAAAACCCACGCGCCGGGCCACAGGATCAAGGGCGGCCCAGACTCCGCTGAGTGCGCCCGGAATGAAGCGGCGCAGACGCTGTGCATACCAAAGACGCTTCTGGTGAGGATATCCGAGAAATACGTCGTCCCCGCCATCGCCGGTCAGCAACACCGTTATCCGATCCTTGACGGCACGGCAGACCTGCAGCATTCCCACTGACGAAGAACAAGCGAATGGCTCACCGTAGGCATTAATGAGGTCGCTGAGCAGAGGCTCGCGGTTCACCTGTATGACTTCGTGCGGAATGCCGAGTATCTGCGCCGTACGCGTGGCGGCTACACTTTCATCGGCTCGGTCGCCGGGCGTACCCACAGTGAATGCCTTGATGTTTGCGCCCGCCTGAGCGGTAGCCCAGCAAACGAGTGCCGAGTCAATACCGGCACTCAGCAGTGTGCCCACGGGAACGTCGGCTATGAGGCGGAGTTTGGTCGATTCCAGCAGCAAACGTTCCGTTTCGTCGACCGCGTCGGAAAAACTAATCTTCGTTGTACCTGGCTCAGGAAGGTTCCAGTATGTGCGTTGGCTTACTTTGCCGTTTTGAAATTCGAGTATTGTTGCTGGCGGCAGCTTGTGGATATCGCGATAGATCGAATGCGCATCGCTAACCCAGCCAAACTCGAAAAACTCCAGCATTGCATTCGGGTTGATCTCGTCGGCCAGCCCCGCATCATGCAGAGCCGTTACCGTGGATGCGAACGCAAACTTATTGTCCTTGTGATACCAGACCAGCGGCTTCACGCCGAGGCGGTCCCGAATCAATGTCAACCGTCGAAGCGTGTTGTCCCAGATACCGATTGCGAACATGCCACGCATACGCGCGGTAAGAGCATCGACTCCCCACTGCCGGTAGCCATGAACGAGTATTTCGGTATCGGTCGTAGAGTGGAAGCGGCAACCCAGGTCCTGGAGATCGCGGCGAATCTCCTCAAAATTGTAAATACAACCGTTGAATACAACGCCGACTTCCCCGTCCGGCGACATCATCGGCTGTTTGCCCGCATCGCTCAGGTCGAGAATGGACAGACGGCGGTGTCCGAGTGCGGCGCCATTCCAGAGCTCCAGGCCTTCTGAGTTCGGTCCGCGGCGCGCCATGGCGTCTGTCATTTTCTGGACAGCGCAGGCCAGCGTTCGCGATGAGGTTTCCGTGATGTAGCCGGCTATTCCGCACATATTGAGAAGTTCAAACTGAAACGAGAGCCAACCCTAAAACTATACAGTATAAACAGTATAAACTCAAAACGGTTTGTCGGATGCCGACCTCGCCCTCCCCGTATTGTGTATTCTCATGCCCGGGCCTGCCCGGACGCAGTCCCTGTTTTGATGAAGCAGACCTGTGTCCCGCTAAGCTCTACAAGGCACTCAGGTTTGTCCGCGAAGAACTCGGTGAACGCCTTCTTCACGCCTTCGGCTTCCTGATAATCATGGGAGATCAGCATAGCGCCCGGGTTCAGGCGTGGGTAGAACCAGGCGAGGCAATCTTTTGTGCTCTGGTACAAATCGACATCAATGTGAACGAAGGAGAAGCGGAGGTCCTCAAGGCCCACCGCGGTTTTCGGGAACAGTCCTTTATGGAAGTGGAGATTCGGATAGTTCCGCAGAACCTTCTGTACCCGTTCGAGCGAAGACTTGAACGTTCCTTCCTTGAACTTTGGGTCGTCGCCGGTGGCTGGCGGGAGACCTTCAAAGGTGTCAAACAAATGGAACTCCCGCGAGCCCTTCATCTCTGAGATGAGCCAGGAAGACCCCCCCTCGTAAACTCCCACCTCCGCTATGATGCCCGGGATTTTGGCGGTGTGGATGACAGCCGAATAGATACTGTAGGCTTCACTGTCCCGCAGAACCATCGGTATCTGCAGACGGACTTTTTTCAGGAGTTCCCGAAAGGCACTCTTCTCCTGCTCATCGCCGGCGGCGACAATGGCCAGATTCCGCTCGGCGAGGAGTTTAGTCATAATGTTCCAGGCCGTCAGCCGGATCGGATTGAGCAGAGGGTTATAGAGAAGAAATTGGCGGAATGAGGACACATAGACTCCCAGCACACCAGCATACAAAAACACCAGACCTGGACGGGCTTTGGACCAAACAAGTACGAACCGCAGGTTGCCGGGTTCGCTGGCCGTGGTCGATTGATGAGGCTTGCGATTCCCCCATGGTTTGAAGTGAAGTTACAAGATGAGCGGCAATGCCTGATATCAGTATACGTGTGGCTCCGCGAAGTTTGTCGGTTGTTCAGCCCGCTGCCTCGGAGCTTCGACTGCGGGCGGACGTCTCAAGAAGGCCTGCCAGGTCAGCAAGTTGAAAGAAAATGGCCCGATGAAGGCCTAAGGAGATTACCGGGAAGTTTGGTGAGCCTGTGTTAACCTGTCTACACACCATTGAGCTGCTTCCCGCCTGAAGTGTATGAGTCCCCTTTCCAGCACGATTTTCGAGACAATCGACTGTCCGTTGTGTAGAAGTTCCCGATACGAAATCGTTAGAAAGTCTACGTATCCGGAGCACCTCAGTGTTGAGGAACTCGGACGCTCATACAGTGCTTCCAGCAGCCACATTCTAATGGATCAGGTAGTCGAGTGCCGCGATTGCCATATGCAATATGTCAATCCGCGGCTGAGGCCCGAGATCGTCATTCAGGGATACTCAGACGCCGAAGATCCCACGTTTGTCAAACAGAATCCCGAACGCATAAAAACGTTTGCGCTTATGCTGCGCAAAGCCTTTCCTGATCCCGCGCAAAGGAATGAAAAAAAGCTTTTGGACATCGGCTGCGCCGGAGGTGCGTGCCTCGTCGCTGCTACCAGTGCTGGGTTTGCACCCGTGGGCGTGGAGCCGAGCCGCTGGCTGGCCGACTTTGGACGAAAGACCTACAACGTGGATATCCGGGACGGCATCCTCGTCGCCGGCATGTTCCCTCCTGCAAGCTTCGATGTGATCACAATCTGGGATGTCATCGAGCATGTTCCGGATCCTCGCGCCGTCTTCGAGCTCATTCACTCTCTGCTGAAGCCGAACGGCACCCTTCTGCTCAGCTATCCCGATGCGGGTAGTTACGCAGCCAGGCTGCTGGGCGAGAAATGGCCGTTCTGGCTCAGCGTCCACCTGCACTATTACACTCGGGACACCATTGCAAAGCACCTGTCGATGAGCGGTTTCCGTACGCTTTCGTGGCATCCGCTGTGGCAGATGCTGCGTCTGTCTTACGTTCTTCGCCGTGCTGGTGAATACTTTTCGCCTTTCCATGCGGCAGCGCGCCTGACCGAAATTAGTGGCCTGGGCAATCTTTCCTGCAGCTACCAGATGGGTCAGACATGGATCATTGCCCGTAAAGAGTCCCCGGAAGGATCCAGCCGGTGAGCGGGATAAGGGCGGACCGGGTTACAGCGGCGCTTGCCGCTGTCGCCATCCTGCTGTCCTGGATTGTCACCTTCCACCCGAGCCATGACTGGGGAGGCGATTTCAGCCTCTATGTCTCCCATGCCCGCAACATCGCACAGGGCACGCCATATGGCGACGTGCACTTTTTGACACCTCCCGAAGTTCCCCCGCAATCGCCCCGAACGTATCCGCCGGTATTTCCACTTTTGCTGGCGCCGGTGTATGCCATTTTCGGGCTGAACTATACGCCGATGAAGATTCTGGTTCAGGTGTTGTGGCTCTTCGGAGGAGTTTTGTTTTATCTGCTGGCGCGCCGGAGAGATCTGCCTGCCGCCTGGGCAGCCGGTATAAGCGTTGTGTTCCTGCTCAGCAGCATGGTCCTGCAGCTGAAAGATTCGGTTGTGTCCGAAGGCGCCTACGTTGTGATTTCAGGCGTCGCTCTGCTGCTGCTCGATTCCGTTTATCGAAAGGAACATGACCAGTCGCGGCCGCTTCTCTTTGGAGCCCTGACAGGTGTTCTGCTGGCCCTTACCTATCTGACAAGAGTGACGGGCGTCGGCCTGATCGCTGGCTTCGCTGTGTACGACCTTTGGCGTTCGCGCCGCGTTCGTCCGTTCACAATCAGTGCCGGCGTGACCGTAGTCGCGGTGATCGCGATATACAAACTGACTCTTGCCGATGCAGGCGGCAGCTACGCAAATCAGTTCCTGTTCACACCCAGGACGTGGGCCGCGAACCTCGTGTTTTATCTGAAGAGCTTTGGCGGTTTGTGGCAACCGCTGCCAGCGACGATTCGATATCCACTTTCGGGCCTAACGCTCGTGCTTGCGGCATACGGACTTGTGCTCAGCGCTCGAAAAAAATTCTCGACGGCGGAGCCGTACGTCCTCATCTACATGATTCCGTTGCTTCTGTTCTCATACGGCGCAACGGTTCGCTACATTCTTCCCATCTACCCACTTGTGTTGATCTTCGCGGCCGAGGCGCTGCGAAGCCTCATCCTGCGCCTGCCCGAACCAGGACGCGTTCTGGTGTACGGCAGCGTGGCAGCCATTGTGCTGGCTGCGGCCGCCGTCAATGTTGGTGTCGCTGCCCGCGCGCCTTTGCCCGACGGCCCCGAGTCGGCCGATTTTCAGAAGCTCGTCACCTGGGTTCGTCAAAATACAGCGGAGTCCGACATCATCGTCGCGTGGAATCCGCGAGTGCTGGCCCTGTACACAAACCGCCCGTCATCGTTCTATGTTTTCGCTGAAAGACAGGTGGCGTTCGACACCTTTGTGCGACGGTTGAACGCAGGCTGGATTGTCACATTCCCAGACAATGAAGCCGACGCAAAGTGGCTGATTCCGCATGTGCGTCTCCGTCCGGACAAGTATCCGCCGGCTGCCGCCATCGGCAGGTTTATGTTGTACAGGGTTGCCCCGGAAGGCGCACAGGCCGCCTCCGTCCGCTAATCGGCAAAACGGAAACGCAGCAGCGTCCAGACCGCGATCAGACCGTCTTTCGGCTTGATCTTTTTGCCTTCCTCGAGAGAGCGTGGGTAGTAGCGAATCGGAACCTCAACAATCCGGTGCCCCAGCCGTACCAGCTTGGCGGTAATCTCGTGGTCCGTTTCAAACCCGCTGGTCCGAAGGTGCATGTTCTTGACGGCCTGTGCCGGATACAGCTTGTATGCCGTCAGCGTGTCCGTAATCCAGCGTCCGTACACCATCGCAGTCCACAAAGTCAGCAGAACGCCGGCGAACCAGGGTCCGGTGCGCTGTTGAGGATGCCTTCCGGGTGTCAGCGTGAATCCCTTGTGTGCGGCTGCCGAACCCAGGGTGCGGCTTCCGTAAACCACATCGGCCCCCGTGTTCCGCAGCGCTTCGAGAAGCGCGATGTAATCATCCGGATCGTATTCCAGATCGGCATCCTGGATGAGAATGTAATCGCCGGCCGCCTCGCGAATCCCCCGCTGGACCGCTTTGCCCTTTCCCTGATTCGGCACCTGGGTGAAGACCCGAACTCCGGCGAAGCTGCGCGCAACCGCTTCGGTGTTGTCCTTTGAGCCGTCGTTGATGACCAGGATTTCCTTCCGGAATCCCAGCTTCTCCACAGGAACAGCAAGAATCTTCTCGAGGAGCTTCCCGATGAAAGCACCTTCGTTATAGGCAGGAATGACGATCGACAGTACAGGCATTCAGGCAGTCCGGAAACGATATTTGATCAGAGAGAGCAGTGCGCGGACCCCGTCGAAACCCGTGATCTTCTTGCCTTCGGCGCGCGTTCGGGGCTTACATTCCACAGGCAGTTCGAGAATGTATTCCCGGTTGAGCGACAACCTGGCGATCACTTCCGTGTCGAAATCGATACCGCGGCTTTCAAACTTCATCTTTTTCAGCACCCGCGCATCGAACGCTTTTACGCTCGTCAGCACATCGGTTACGTAGCGGTTGTAGAGCAGCAGCGTCAGGATACTGAGCATCATGCCGCCGTATTTACTGGTTACGTACAAGCCCCAGTTGTGCTGATAGATCTCCCACAGCCGGTCGGACAGATCGACGCATTTCATGCTTCGTGTTCCGAATACGGCACGGGCGCTGGAACGCGCGACTGCGTTTACCACCGGGAACAGGTCGATGGCACGGTACTCGCCGTCCGCGGGAAAGAACGCGATGATGTTGCCTCGGGCCTTCTCGATACCCAGTCGAAAAGCAGAGCCGCGACCCTCATTCGACGGAAGCTGATACACCTTGACGTTGCGCACTGAGCGCGCAATCTCGGCGGAGCGGTCGGTGGAGGCTCCGTCCACCACGATTACTTCTTTGGTCAGCCCGAAGGGCTGGAAATCAAGAGCCGTCAAGGACTTCAACACATCCTCGATCGTTCGTTCCTCATTCAGAACCGGAACAACGATCGAGACCATGTGTTGAACGCGTTCGAGTTCGATGTCAATTCTCGACTGTACGATGGTCTGCAGTTCGTCGAGCACGTAGCCGCCGGCATGCCGGCCCTCCAGCGCCTCCCAGTCGCGAGCCCGAACGGTTTCGAGGGGGAAATCGAAGCTGCTGGCATCGAACGGTACATACCGGGCCTTGCTGAGCGTGTTGCCTTCGTTCTCCTGCTGGACGAAGAAGTGCGAGACCACGTCCGGCCAGTTCAGGTTCACCTGTCCGCTGCGCGTGAATGCCCGAATAAGTTTGCGGGCGAGGTCATTGGCATCGTCGGTCTGGATATCGAAGTCGCGGTGGATATTGCCGATGAAAATTTTGTCCGCCGTACGGTTGGCGGTGATCGCCTCGGCTACCCCCTCCGTCATATACGACGGGAACAAAGAGGAGTGCTGCGTACCCGGACCGTAAATGATCACATCCGCGGCCGCGAGCGCCTCTGTGGCGGCCGGATTGATACGTGGAGTGGAGTTCTTCTCATGGAACAGCTTCGTCCAGCCGCCCGGCGGCTCCGGGTGGTCTTTGCCGACACGGTTGTGGTACGTATCGGCGTCAAGCAGGAAGATGCCGGAGATCTTCGCCAAATCCTGAGCAGCGACGATATCGGCTTCGTTTAGCAAAACGGAGCCATTTTCTTTCTCGGCAACCAGGAAGAGGTTCTCGCCCAGGGTGACGTTCAGAAGCGTGCCGGGACAGACGTCATAGAATTCGCTGAACGCGTCGATCGTCCGGTTAAAGTCTTCGCCTTCGTCCAGATAGCACCCGGCGAAGAGCAGATTGCCAATTGCACAGTCGGTGAAGTCGAATGTGCGCCCCTGCTTCTCCTGCTCGTGCAGGTAAGCAATGAACGTCCGGAGGAAGGAGTTTACGCGCCGCGACTGTTGCACGGTCAGCTGATCGAACGCAGGCCGAACCTTTTCTGGCAGCCCCGCCGTGGTTCCGCTGAGGACCGCGTCGATGAACGCGAGTGCATCGGCTCTGGAAATGCCGACGGGCAGCCGGTAATCGGAGATCAGTTTCAGACTGCGATGACAACGCTCGGCCGACGGCATAAGCCGGTTGATGTTCTTGCGAACATCGGACGGACCGAGCATGGATGGGATGAAGCGCCGCAGCCGTCCGGTGGAGTGTCCGTCATCATAGGCGTTGATCAGAATCTTCAGCGAGATCTGCCGTTGAGCGAGCAATGCTTCGGTGATGCTGTGGGTACCGGACCCTCCTGAGAAGAGAACAACGTTGATCTGCGTTCGCGTTCCCTGCGGCGGCGCGGCTTCCAGGGCAATCGATGTCGGTTGAGTAACTGCGGAAGACATGCTTAACTCCGGAGATAACTTTCAAGCTGGACAGCATCTTCGCGGGAATTGACGCCCATGGTTTCCTCGATGCTGACAACACTGGGTGTACAGACCTTGTGCCCGAGACGTGCCGCGAGCGGAATGACCGGCAGAAAATTGAATTCCCTGGTGCCGCGGCCCGCGGTATCGGGTATACTGCGCAGTTCGGTCAGCAGGTCCCGGAGTATTTCCGTCCGGAAACAAAAAAATCCGGTATCGCTCTCCCCTACTGTGGGCATCGCATCGCCCTCGCGGGCCTGCAAAAGCGATACGATCCGGCCATCCGCATCACGCCCGAAATGAATGTATGGGTTGTCGCGCAAGACGGTCGGAAACGTCAGAACGGGATTGTCCGGGCCCTGCTGAACAGACAGGCAGGCTTCCACCGATTTGCGCCGCAGCGCCACCTGGTCACCCCACACAATGGCCACCTGAGGTGTCTGTACCTGCTGCAGGCCGATTGCAACCGCGTCGCCCATACCTGCAGGGACTTCCTGGACAGTAATCGCAAAGCGTCCGAGCGACATATCCTCGGGCCAGTTTTCCGCCAGGTAGTTTTCCACCACGGTCCGGCCATCGGGCGAGAGGACAAAAACAATGCGGGAGCAAACGGGGCGGAGGAAAGCGAGCAGCCAGTCGAGAATCGGCTTGCCCGCGACAGGATAGAGAATTTTCGGCTTATCGAACCCGAGCCTGGATCCGCGGCCGGCGGCCGGTACCACAGCCGTCCACAATGAGGGATCCGGAGGCTGCGAATTACTGCTCATAAACGCCTTTGATCCAGGCCGGCAAATCTGCCAGTTCTCCAAGAACATGCATGGCCCCGGCGCCGCACAGAGCGTCAGGATCGCACGTTCCGGCGATGCCAACCACGGACGCTCCGGCCCCCCGGGCGGCGATGACTCCGGCGACCGCATCTTCGGCTACCAGGCACTCCCGCCCCTTCAGTCCGAGCTGTTCGAATGTTCGCGTATAAATCTCCGGATCGGGTTTGGCATGACACACATCGCCCCCTGTCAGTACAGATCGAAAGAAATCAGCCGTTCGTGTAGTTTCGAGGAAGGCCTGAACACTTTCACGTGAACCTGAGCTGGCCAGCGCGATCGTGTAACGGCCGCTGAGCGCCTGGAGAGTGTCCACGCATCCTTTGGCAACCGGGCTGGAACGGGCCATGAACTCCCGCGCCAGGCGGCTTTTCTCGGCGGATACGGCGGCAATGACCTCTGAGGAAACAATGCAGTCGGCGTCGGCGAAAACCTGTTCGATCACATCTTTGGTCCGCCAGCCGGCGTAGCGGGAGTAATCGAAATCACGAATGCCAAACGGCTCGAGCACCTGTTCAAAAGCGAGGCGGTGCAGGGGAGCCGAATGAATCAAAACGCCATCCAGATCGAAAATGACCGCCCTGAGGGTCTGGCCAGCCCGAGGGGTTGTACTGATAGGTTTTGCAGTCATCGGCCTGGTAAACGCTCCCATTAGGATATCGCAGGGGGAGCTGGCGCGACTCCGGGCTGATTGATGGAGGTAAACTACGTCAGGACTCCGGAGAGAAAGCGATTCGGTGTTGAAAAGAAACGCTTTAGCGGAACGCGCCTTTGCTCTCCAGCAACTGAATTAAATCTCCGCAGGTTTCCGCCTCAATGACATCCTGATCCGGTTCAACGCCCAGTTCGGAAGAGATCATGGACAGAATCTGAACATCGGCCAGTGACGTCCAGTCTTTGACGGTGTCGCGTGTGTCAGAATCCTGAAGAGTTCCCTTGTCGACTCGCAATACTTCCTCCAGAGCACTTCGAAACGCGGCTACGGTCATGTTCAGCTCTGTTCGATGATACCAACGCAATCGGTTAAACCTAAAGAGACTATGCCGGATATGCACAGCGATGCTTTACCAGAGCGGACAACTGAGCTTATTGAGTTTTTGCAACAACGAAGAGGCTCGGACATTCAGGAAACGGCATGGGCGATTCTGTCCCGGATCGGCGACACAACGCAGACCGAGGAAGAGATCTCGCGGCTGAAAACAGAACTCGGGCTGGGCGGGGATGATGACGCGCTGGAGCGTCTGTTGCTGCGGACCGCCGCCCCGCGCGCACTCGCCCAGTTAGACCAGCAGCCGGTCGACAACGAGGTAAGGAATCAGCTTGGAAGAGAATTGCAGGGTCTGCTGGCGCCGAAAAAGCCCTTGCCGGCCGGATCCCAGGCATTCCGCCTGGCGGCCAAATTTGCCACACTTCGCCGCTTTCCCGCGGGCCCAATGGACTGGGAAATCGGAGGGATGCCGCGGTCGTGGCTGGTTACGGAACCTGTTCCGGTATTCCGGCGGCTTCAGCTCTGGTCATTCATCGCGTTGAAAATGAAGGGGCTTTCCCCGTTTTTCCACATGCACGTGGCTCCCAGCCCGCGGCGCCGGTCATTGCTGATCGAAAAAGAGGTCATGCGCTCGTATGCCAGAATGGCCCGCTCCATGGAAGCGCAGCCACACATTCGTGGGCTGATGGCCACAGCGTGGTTTCATGACCCGGCTGCGGTCCGGGACAACCCCCACCTGGAGCCGCTGAACCGTGTGTACCGGGACAATGGCGGGTTCCTTGTGAATATGGGTTTCGCTGCCGCCGATGCCGGATTCCTGGAACATAATCCAGCCCGTAAGGCTGAGTATGAGGCCGGCCGGCTCAGATATCGCTGGGGACTGGCACTGTGGCCGAGAGAAGAGGCGATTGACTGGGCTCGCAGACATCCTGAATTCCATTCTGGCTGAGAAAAACAACGTGTCCTGTCATGCACGGAGCGGGCCGGTTATTTGTTCGGTTTGCTAGTATAAAATCTTCGAGGCACTTCCTCAGCCTGATTATTGATGTTGCGACAGGCCAAACTCTGGTTTCTGAAGGCGTCCGATGTTCTGGGTGTTTCCAGCCTCGTTCTGAACAGCTCCTGGCGTCAGCAACGTCTGCCCTTCCTGTGCTTTCACGGCACATCTCTCGACGACGAGCACGAATGGAACGGTGGGCTGTACATCACCGCGGACCAACTCCGCCGCCGGATGAAGATCGTCCGGGATACCGGCTGTCATGTACTGAGCCTTCCTGAAGCCGTCGGCAGGTTATACGAAGGCTCTCTGCCAAAACGCTCGGTGGTAATTACCTTTGACGACGGCAGTTACGATTTCTACAAGCTTGCCTTCCCAATCGTGCACGGCGAGTTCGGGTTTCCGCTGACTCTGTACTACACAACGTATTACTCGGAGTTCAACCGGCCTGTTTTCGATACCATGTGCTCCTATCTGCTGTGGAAGGCACGGGGAATCGCGCAGCCTTTCACATGGCCGGAGATTCTGCCGCAACCGATAAATCTCGCCGACGGCGATTCTCGACTGGCCGCCGTCCTTGCAATCAAGGCTTCGGCGATTGCGCAGCGGCTGAGCGGACGCGACAAGGACCTCCTGCTTGCGAATCTGGCAGAACGTCTGGGAATCGATTATGAGGCGCTATGCCGGAAGCGCCTGCTGCACCTGATCACACCCGATGAAGCTTGCGAGATGGCAGCCCAAGGCCTCGATATTCAATACCATACGCACCGTCACCGCGAATACCGGCGGCAGGAGCGTTTCCACCGCGAGCTGGACGACAACCGGGTGCGGATTGAGGCGGTGACACCGGTTGTGCCGCGTCACTTCTGCTACACGGGCGGCTTTCATCTGCCTGATTTCCCGGAATTTCTGCGGGCCTACGGGATTGTGTCCGCAACAACCTGCGAGGCGGGAATCGGCTCTCGTCAGTCCGATCCCCTGATGCTGCCCCGCTATCTGGACAGCGCCGGGGTTACCGATGCGGAGTTCCGCAGCTGGCTGACAGGAATTGCCGCAATGATCCCTGCCCGTCAGTACCCGATGAGCGAAGGCCAACTGGGAGTGGATGACGACGAGCCGACAGTCTCGACAGGAAAGAATTGACGGACTTTTAACTCAATGGCGCTGAACAACTACATGGATCGCGTCCTGACAGCGAGGCTGCGCGCCTCGGCGGGGAGTTCCGAAAAGGTGGAGTTGGGGACCGAGGTCGTAAAAGCCGCGGGAGCCAAATTCGATGAGGGTATTGCAGGTCTGCTGGCCGATGAGATGAAGAGTCTCGGTCCGGACGAGCTCAGCCGGTGGCTGGAGGGCCTTCCGGACAGCTCATGCGCGGCCTGGCTGCGCGCTCAGATCCACCCGGAACCAGTCAAAGCAGAGGCTGCCTGGGAGCGCTTCTTTCAACTGCATGCCGGCCGTGATCCGCTCCACCTGATGGCCTGTGCTCGTGTTCTGAGTGACGCGGGCAGGCACGAGCAGGCGGCGCTGAAGCTTCGGCTGGCGCTCACCCAACCCGTCCGTTATTCCTTCTTCGCCCGTGCCGGGAATCTGATTAGGCAGATTGCCGGCAATATCGACTCGTGGTCTCGCACGGCGCGTATCGCGATCCTCGGGTCGAGCACGACCACCCTCCTTGCGCCTGTTCTGGAAGCTCTGTGTTTTCGCGACCGTATCCGCACGGAAATCTATCAGGGTCTTTATGGTGCGGTGCAGCAGGAGATCCTCAATCCCGACAGCGGACTGGCTTCGTTCCGTCCGGACATCGTCATTCTGGTGTCGAACTGGCGCGACCTGAACCTGTCGCCCCTCACTGCCGATGAGGACGGGTTTATCGAAAGCGTCGTAAGAGAGCGGAAGGAACTCTGGGCTACGCTGGCCAGGTCGTTCAACTGTCATACGATACAGCCGGCGTTCGATTTTCCGGCCGAAGAGTCCTGGGGCTACCTGGGAGGCGCACTGCGGGGCGGGCGCACGCGCGTTATCGAACGGCTGAATCTCCGGATGCGCGAGGAGGCTCCGGCGACGGTTTCCGTGCTCGACACCCCTGCCGCGCAGCGCGAAACGGGATCCGCCAGGTGGGAAGACGAAGCCTCCTGGTCGCGATTTCGCCAGCATCCTTCAACGGAAGCTCTGCCGGCACTGGCCGAGGCACAACTGGCGCACATACGCGCCGTGCTCGGGCTCACCCGTAAGGTGCTGGTGACAGACCTCGACAACACGTTGTGGCACGGAGTCATTGGTGAGGACGGGTTGCACGGCATCGGAATCGGGCCCGGCACGCCGCAGGGCGAAGCGCATCAAAGGCTCCAGCAGTACCTTCGCGACCTGAAGGACCGCGGCATTGTTCTGGCAGTCTGTTCGAAAAATAATCCCGAGGACGCGCGTCTTCCTTTTGAGCAGCACCCTCACATGGTTTTGCGCCTCGACGACTTCGCCGTATTTCGCGCCAACTGGGAGGACAAGGTTGCCAACCTCCGGGCGCTCGCACAGGACCTCTCGCTGGGGCTCGACAGTTTTGTTTTCCTGGACGATAACCCTCTGGAACGAGAATGGGTTCGCTCGCAACTTCCACAGGTAACGGTGGTGGAACTGGGCTCGACGGTGTTTTCCTACCTTCGGGATCTCGATCGCTCCAGGCTGTTCCAGGCACTTACTCTCTCTGCCGAAGATATCTCCCGTGCCGAGCAGTACAGGGTGGAGGCGCAGCGGGAAACATTGCGGACGACAGCCGCTTCAATGGATGAGTTCCTGTCTCAGATGCAGCTGGAGGCTTTGGTGGAGAGCGTCACACCGAAGAATTTGGCCCGCGTAACTCAGCTCGTCAATAAGACAAATCAGTTCAATGTGACTACGCGGCGGTACACCGAGGCTCAGGTCTCGGCCATCGCATCGGACCCCGGGGGGTGGGCAGGTGCGTTCCATATGTCCGACCGTATGGGCAGCTATGGTCTCATCGGAGTGTTGTTCTGCCGACCCGGCGGCTCCACCGACGGCTGGGAGATTGACAGCTGGCTGATGAGTTGCCGGACGCTGGGCCGCCAGATGGAGAAGTTCATGTTCGACCGTCTGGTGGAAGCGGCGGTTTCGCGAAAGGTCCACCGGCTCATTGGTGTGTTCCGGCCAACTGCGAAGAACGCGTTGGTAAAGGAGTTATACGACTCTCTGGGATTCGTGCGGGTGAGTGAATCGGGGGAGGAGATCCGCTATGAGCTGATGGTTCAGCCCGGAGCGCCGTTTACAGCCACGCATGTCAAAAACGTAAGTGTCGCCGCAGCGGAAGTTGCCTGCCCGTGAGCAGGATCTCACAGCAGATTTCCGCTTGCAAATGATCGTGTTAACATCGAGATTCTGGTTTAACGGCTCCTGTATTCATGCATCCTCAGCAGTTTCATCCGGTTGCTCCGGCAGTAAGTCCAACTGGCGGGGCTCATGTTCGCATAAATAAGTTTACCGGTGTTCAGACGCGTCTGTTTGACGCGGCTATGCTGACGACAACCTCGGGATGGACTTTAGGCATCCTGCTGCTGGGCATTTACCTCGCTTCGCTTTCTTCTATTTCCAGCCAGATCTTCATGAGTTACATCGGGCTCAAACTGCCCGTCATCGGCCTGGCCTTCACCGCCGCCGCGATGGCATATCTTGCATCAGGACAGCAGCTTGCCTTTTTGAAGACTCCGTTTGCGTTTCCCTGGATCGCCCTGGCGGGCTGGTGGTGCGTGGCGTCGCTGTTTGGTATTTACCCGCGCGGCAGCCTCGATATTCTCACCGGATATCTGCTGCGCATCCACATTCTTCCTCTCATGTTTGTGGCCCTTGCGGTGACGGTCCGTCAGGTCCGGCGCCTCATGTTTTTTTTCGCATTCGGATATGTGCTGGTGGTTCTCTACTGCTTTAAGTTCGGCTCTTTTGCCGCGGACCGGTTCGTCATTCCTCAAACCACCCTGGCCAACAGTAACGATCTTGGACTGCACCTCCTTTTGGGGGCAGCGTTCATGATCGTGTTTTTCAGTTATGGCTCTACCCGATTGCTGGCCATTCTCACTCTTCCCGCGCTGGCGTACTACGTGCTGAAAACGGGCTCGCGCAGCAACATGCTGACTTTGGTGGTGGTGACCTTGTTTTCCATTCTGGTGATCCCGAACAGATACCGGTTTCGTCTGGTGGGGGCGCTCGTTGTGGCGGCTGCGCTGGTGATACCTCTGATGCCGCGCAGCGCATGGAATCGGCTTACTACTTTCACGGGCGTCGATTCGGATGATTTCACCACCTCGCAGGAAGCCGAGTACGAACGGCAGGCGGTTAGTTCGACTCAGGCCAGAACCCAACTGCAGGTACGCGCAGCGGTTCTGACGGTCATGAATCCGATCTTCGGCGTGGGTGTCCGTATGTTCCCGGACGCGGTCGACAGACTGGTGAGAGCGACCGAGGGGCACAAGTCGGGCTGGCAGAATCCGCACAACACCTATCTTCAGGTTTCCGCGGAAACTGGCATTCCGGGTGGGATTCTGTACATCTGGTGCGTCACATTGTGCCTGCGACTGAATTACCGGTGTTATAAACAGTCCCTGCTAAGCCCGAAGCTGAGTGAGTTTAGCCTCCACTCCTTCGCTTTGCTGCTGGGTTGCGTTATTTACGCCTTTGATATCTTCTTTTGCAGCATCGCCTACGACTACCACCTGGCAGTGCTGATTGGGTTCACAGCGGCAAACCATCGTGCATTTCAGGCCGCAGTTGCCTCACTGCGGCCAGCTCCTGCCGCTCCCACGCCCGGTGCTCCGCGTCAACGTCATGTCCTTCGCACTGTCTGAGCGCGCTTTGCCCGGTCGAGGCGAATATCGCCGGCTTCGTGTTCTGGCTCTCATGGAAGGAGCCTATGTAACCGGGCCTGCAAAGAACCTCATCCATATCGGCGCGTATGGGAAGCAAGTTGCCTCAGGCACTGGTATCGATCTGGTAGTTGCCACATACGGCCGTGGCGGCTGGGTCCCCGAGCCCTTTTTGAAAGCTCTGGACAAAGCGGGTCTTCCCTCAGAGATCCTGAACGAACGAAAACGCTTCGATCGGACAATTGTCGATCAGCTCCATGCGCTGGTAGAAAAACATCAGCCCGACGTTATTCAGTCGCACATGGTGAAGTCCCACTTCCTCATGCGCTACTCAGGCCTGGCGAAGACACGCACGTGGCTGGCATTTCACCATGGGTATACGAAGGTTGACCGCAAGATGATGCTGTACAACCAGATTGACCGCTGGTCTTTGCGCGCCGCACGGCAAATTGTTACAGTATGCCAGCCCTTTGTCCAGGAGTTGCTCGAACGCGGCGTTCCACGCGAAAGAATCACAGTCCAGCACAATTCGGTTCCTCCGTTTCGGACACCTCCTCCGGAAATGATGGCAGAACGTCGGGCCCGGCTGGGGATTCCGCAGGATATGCCCGTTCTGCTCGCTCTGGGCAGGCTCTCGTTTGAGAAGGGGTATGCGGATCTGGTGGAAGCGGCCGCTCTCGTGCGACGCGTGCATCCGGAGTTTCGCCTGGTTATCGTAGGCGAGGGGCACGAACGGCAGCAAATTGAAGCGGTTATACGACGCACCGGTATGGCGGATCACGTCATCCTGGCAGGGCATGACAACCATGTCGATCCCTGGCTGGCGATGGCCAGCGGGCTGGTAATCTCTTCGCACTCAGAAGGCTCGCCGAATGCCCTGCTGGAGGCTATGGCAGCCGGACTTCCGATCGTGGCAACGAAGGTGGGTGGAATTCCGGAAATCGTTACCACGGAACGGGATGCGTTGCTGGTGCCACCTCACAGCATCCAGACCATGGCCGACGCCATGGCCCGAATCCTGAATAATCCCGCGCTGGCAACGGCTCTGGGCGATTCCGCGCGCAGAACCGCGGACACCCGGCACTCCATCCCCGCGCACTATCATTCACTCATCAATGTGTACGAGCGGCTGACCGGTATTGCCGCTCCAGCAAATTGACATGCGCGTTTCGGTTATAGTCCCGCTGTACAACAAAGCTCCTTACGTAGCCCGTGCGATGGAGTCGATTCAGAAGCAGGACTATAAAGGCGAGATCGAAATCATCGTGATCGACGACGGCTCCGCCGACGATGGCGCCGACATTGTGGAGAGTTACCGGGATCCCAGGCTGAAGCTCATACGCCAGAAAAACGCCGGGCCGGGAGCCGCCCGAAATCGCGGTGTTGAGGTTGCGCGCGGTGAGATCATTACGATGCTCGACGCCGATGACGAGTGGATGACGGATTACATCAGCAACGCGGTTCGTGTTCTGGACGGCCCTGGCGCGCAGGCAGCGATTGTCACCCGTTCGATGCGTCTGGCTCCTGGAACCAAATGTACCTCTGACACATGGAAGAAAGCAGGCCTGGCACAGGGCATATTCCAGGTCTCAGCGCAGACGGATCCGTATTTATTGTTTGTCCTGCTCGCCACAATGGTTCCTCAGTCTACCGTCGTCCGGCGGAGCGTATTTGTCGAACTGGGCGGATTCTACGAAAAAGACCGGTGCCGGTATTCCGAAGACGCGCACCTGTGGCTAAAGTTGTTGCTCCGCCATCCTGTTTACCTCGATATGAACGTCGGGACCATCATGCATACCGACGCTTCTGCGCTGTCGGCCAACCATACGCGTGTCCGCCCAATTGAGCCATTCCTCACCGACCCGGACGACATTTTCAGGTATTGCCCTCCGGAGCTCCGGCACGTTGCCGAAAGTGTACTGGCAAGGCGCGCGCTGAAAACGGCAGCCGTTTATGGTTACTGGGGATACAGAGACCAGGCTCGAGACCTGATGCGGCACTTTGTCCAGAGCGACGGCTGGAGACTGCCATACTTCGTACCCGCTGTAATTGGCTGTACGCCGGCAGGCGGATGGATCGGCGCTGCCGCCCGACTGGTTGCAGGCATACGCCGCCGCGCTCAGGCCTGATGCGTGGCTTCGCGCCGCCGATACGCGCTCAGATAACCGAGCAGCTTCTGTCGGTGTTCCCGGCTGACTGAGATAAAGAAAGCCAGAGGCAGATACACCACAGCCAGGATGACTCCCGCAAGTATCAGACTGCCCCAGCTGGTTCCCGGCAGGAACGGCTTCAGCGCAAACAGAACGGCGGCGGTAATGCCCGCGGCGCTCAGCGGTGGAAGATAGATGCTGCCCGCGTAGGACGCCGGTGAAAGCTTCAGCTCTTTACACACAAGAAGGCAGGCAATCAGGCCGCGGTTGATCGTCATCAGCGTCACACTCCAACAGACTGCACCGAACAATCCAAAGCGCGGAAGCAGAAAGAACATACCCGCAACATTGAGCGCCGCCTCGATCACAAGACATGTCGAGTATCGCTGATGCCGGCCGATTCCAAACAGAATTGAAACAGAGTTGTGCTGTCCGGCGGCCGTGGTTGCGCTGATCAGGAGCACAGGGATCAACGCGGCGCTGTACACCCCGAATTCCGGCTTCACCCACAGCGTGAAGAGTTCGCGAACATACACCAGCAGGAAAACCGTCACCGGCGCGAACAGCGTCAGGCTGTACCGGTTTGCCGAAATACCGAGTTGTGCAATCTGATCCGATCTTCCCGTCGCCAGCATCTCCGCCGCATTCGGCGTCGTTACCATTCCAATGCGCCCAATCGCATCCGAAATCATGTCCAGGATGCGCGTGGGGACGATATAGTACGCAACGTTGGCAATGGGCAGGAAGTAGGCGATCAGGAACGGCGCGCTCTGATTCAGCACACGGGTCGAAATCAGGATTTTGAATGAGTGCGCACCGAAGGCTGCCATCTGCCGCAGCATGGGCATGCTCGCCCGGCGAACTGAGATTCTTATACCGGAAACAATGCCGCTGAAGACCATCACGGTCAGCAGCGTCATCAGTACCTGCGCCACGAACATGATGATGCCCATCTCGTAGATGCCATAGCCGAGATACACCAGCACAGCGGTTCCGGCGCTGCGCAGGACAGTACCGGCAAGCCATACACGCGTGATTACGTCAAACCGCTGAAAACCCTCCAGCACAGCCGTGAGAATGCTCATGGACATGCCGAAAGCCCAGCTGATTCCCACCATCGAAATGAGAAACGGGAATGCCGGCTCTGCGATGTGGAAGAACCCGGCGATGTATTTGGATCCGAGCACGGCGGCGAGCGCGATCAGGGTCCCGGCCGTGATCGCATACAACATTCCTGTGTTCACCAGATCGGTAAGCTTCGCGTTGTCGCCAACAGCACGGAAATCGGCCGAGAACTTGACCGTGGAGGATCGAAGGCCAATGTCGATGAGCCAGAAGTACTCGATGAAAGAAAGCGCCAGCGTCCAGACGCTGAACTGCGCTTCTCCCAGATGCCGGATGACGTAGGGAGACAGCAGGGCGGCGATCACCACATTGACGGCCACGCCGGCCCAACTCCACAGGACGTTGACGATAAACTGGCGCCCTCGGGTGTTTGCTTGTGTGTTCAAAGTGCTCAGGCGGAACGAGGTACTGTCCCGGAAAATGTTACGGGCGGCGCATTGCGATCCCGGAACCAGAGCTCCAAAACCAGCAATTGCCACAGGAACTGGGCGTGACCGCGGCGTCCGCTGTCATGCTCGTCGAGCATCCGCACCACGTTCTGACGCCGCGCGATTCCCCTGCTCTGGAATTCCGCGGATGTCAGGGTGTCACGGACAAGCTCACGCAAGGGACCACGGAACCAGTGGGCGAGCGGAACTCCAAACCCTCGTTTGGGAGCGCTCAGCAACTCCTTCGGGAGTCGCCCCCCGAGTGCCTTCAACAGAATGAGTTTGCCTTTGCCGTTCCTCGTCTTCCAGGCATTCGGGATTCGCGAAGCCATTTCTGCCAACACATGATCGAGCAGCGGCGACCGCACCTCGAGTGAGTTCGCCATCGCCATGCGGTCCACTTTCACAAGAATGTCGCCGGCCAGCTTTGCCGTAGCCTCAAAGTGCATCGCCTGCGAAAGCGGATCCGCGCTGTCGGGCAGCGCCGCCGGCCCAAACGTCTCACGATAAAACTTCGCGTCTGCCGGCGTTTGCCATTCCCGCTCGAGCGTACGCTGGCGAATGAAGTACGAGTTGAAGGAGATGGATTCGAAATACCGTTCGAGACTGGTGGGACGGCTCATCGCGCGTAAATAATTCTTGCCGTACGCGGCGTAGGGCACGATATCGGACACTGAGGACAGAACACCTCTTACAGATACCGGGATGCGATCGAATCGCCGCTGGTTGTCGGCCCAGAAGAACGAGTGATAGCCGCCGAACAACTCATCGCCGCCGTCGCCACTCAGTGCGACCTTTACGTGCTTTGCGGCAAACTCAGATACCAGATAAGTGGGAATGGCTGAGGCATCGGCGAATGGTTCGTCAAAGTAGCGAAGCAAATTCGGAACCAGGTTGATTACATCGGGGCGAACGATCAGTTCATGATGCTCGGTATTTTCAGCCCGCGCAACGATTCTGGCCAGAGGAAGCTCGTTGTGATCTTCCTCTTCCCAGCCGATGGAAAAGGTCTTGATCGGCGAATCGGAAAGGCGCGCCATGGCCGCCACAACGAGGCTGGAGTCAATTCCGCCACTCAGGAATGCGCCCAGAGGAACGTCGGCGATCATTCGCAGCCGCACCGCTTCGTCGAATATCTCCGTGATGTCCCTGCAGACCTGCTCCTCGCTGATGCCGGGCGGTTCCTGTTCGGTGGGCTCGGGCATCTGCCAGTAGCGCCCGATGCGCAACGATGCGGACGTGTCGATGGTCAGCCAGTGACCCGGCCGCAGTTTCCGGATCTGTTTGTAAATGCTCCAGGGATCCGGAATATAACCAAACTGCAGGTATATCCGCAGCGCCTCATCATCGGTGTCGAGAGGCAGCCCGAGCGCCTGAATGGACTTGATCTCACTTGCGAAATAGAACCCGCCAGGCACATGGGCGTAATAGAGAGGCTTCTTGCCGAATCGGTCCCGGGCTATGAACAGCCGCTGCAGCCTGGTGTCCCAAATGGCATAGGCAAACATGCCACGCGTTCGCCGCAGGCCTTCAATGCCTTCCTGCTCGTAAAGGTGCAGCAGCGTCTCGGTGTCGGAGTGAGTGGAGAAGCGGTGCCCCTGCTGCTCCAGCCTGACACGAAGTTCCTGAAAGTTGTAGACCTCGCCATTGAAGACGATCCAGACCGTCCCGTCTTCATTCGAAATCGGCTGATGTCCCGTGCTCAGGTCGATGATGCTGAGACGCCGCATCCCGATCCCGCACGGACCGCCTGTCCACCTGCCCTCATCGTCCGGCCCGCGGTGCCGAATCTGCGCGCACATGGTCTGCACCACCGAATCGCGGGCATTCTCTCCAGTGAACGACAGGTAACCGGCAATTCCACACACTTACCGATTATCGGACACCGTCGCCGTCCGCATTAACGGAGCCCGCGGGGAACTTACTTTGCCCGCGGGCGGCTTCCTGCCTGTAGAAGACATAGACAATGAATCCAGTAAGATAAACCGACACCAGGACGCCCTGGAACAGCGTGCAGGCTTCCGATCCGAGCTGCCCGCCGAGCCCAGGCAGCAGGCCGAACAACGTGAAGAAGGCAGCCTGACCCACGCCTACACCCGCGGGCGATATGGGTATTGCCGTTGTCAACAACCCCAGTGGCACAACGAACAGGAACTGGCTCAGTTCAATCGGTGCATCGGTAATGGCTCGCGCACAAAGGAAGAACGCCGCCGTACTCAGCAGATGGTTGAATACGGAAATGACAACGGATACGAGAACAATCACCTGATGGTGCTGATACTCGGTCAGCGCCGCAAGCACTTTACTGAAGATCGTTACCGGCCGGAAACGGTCCGCAAAGGGCTGGATGAACCTGAGCAGACGGTTTCCCAGAAGCATCGCCGTGGCAAACCCCACGATGCCGATCGCCGCCGCCGCCGCCGCCATCTGCAACAGAGTTCGCATGGCCATGTTTTCCGCGATATCGCGGTTCCACAACGCTGCAATCAGCGACAGGATCAGCAGCCCGAGCACTCCCAGAACCCGGTCCACCAGCAGCGTCGTAAGGGCAAGAGTTCGCCTGGTGGGCGCCCGGCGGCTCAGGTAATACCCCTTCATCACATCTCCCCCGACCGCCCCGGGGATGATGGTGTTGAACATAGTCCCAATCATGTTCAGAGCAAGCGTGTCGCGCAGCGACAAGGAAATCTTCTGGCTGCGCAACAGCAGGTGCCATCGCAGACCTGTGATGGCAATCTGCCCATAGATCAGACCCGCTGCCATCAGCAGCAGATCCCAGTGGCGCAAAGCCCCGGCCAAGTTGCGCGGATTCAGGCGCCCTGAGCTGATCATCCACCAGATCAGGACCACGGCGATCGAAATCTTCAGTATTGTTCCCAATACCGAAAATCGATTGCCACCACCCTGCGGTGCGGGCGTCACCTGTGCACTGCTGACCGTGTCAGATGCCAATGTAATTTACCCCATATTTAATCATTACCCCTCCCGCGGCTTCCATACTACGTATCGGTCACCAAGGATCGCACGCCACAGCCCATTCAGATAGGCAAGGTGAACCAGCAGGAAATAAACCGGCAATGATGCCCTTCCGGTCTTCAGGAGCGCGCCAAACAGGGCAACTGCGCCCAAAAGAGTCACTCCCGCGAGTGGCAGCGAAAGAAACGACAGAAGAACGGCAGCTCCGGCAATCAGCCACAATCCGGCAATCCAGCGCAGCCATTTGTGCGAAAGCAGCACCCACAGTTGTCCGAAGCGTCCTGCTGAAATGAGCGCGGGCATCTGAGTCGCCAGCACGTAAGCTGCCTGTGCCGTCATGCGTGTCTGACGGGCGAATTCCCTGCCCGGATCGTCGCCTGCGCCTTCTTCGCTGATCGCCAGGGGCTCGAATCGCGACTCGAAGCCCAGTGCGGCCACCTGGCAGGGATGGGTTAGATCATTGATCAACTCCGGCCCGAGTTCACGATACAGACTGGCACGAAGAGCATAGACTGCGCCGTCGGCTCCGGCCAGCCACCCCCGGCTGCTCTCTTTTGCTTTCAGCCAGCTTTCGAACTGGTAATATGCGCCCTCGACTTCAACCTGCCCGTCGTTGCCGCGGATCACCGTCCGGCCGGAAACGAGACCTACGCGCGGATCGGCAAAGGGCTCTGCCAGACGCCGCACCGTATCAGGGCGAAACAATGCATTCACATCAGTGAAGATCAGAATTGTGGCCCCTGTTCCTGAAGCCAGGTCATTTAAAACAGACGTCTTGCCGCTGCGCTCTTTACGTTCAACAAGATGCACGCGCGGTGCTCTGAGACCGGCAAGAATGCGCGCGGTATCATCTTCAGAGCCATCGCTGCCGATCCACAAATCAAGCCTGTCTGTTGCGTAATCCGTGAGCTGAAAATTGTGAATCTTGTCCGCGATACGTGGTGCTTCGTTGTAGGCGCTGACCAGAATACTTACTGAAGGCAAACTGGAGGAATGACTGGGCTCATCCTCTGACCTGTTCTTCCGCGCAAGCACAGCCAGCAATGCGGGAAACAGGACATACGGGTAGAGAAATGCTGCGACAGCGGCGGCGAACAACAAAAACATAGCGGAGCGAAAAGTGCGTGTGACGGCTCACTCACTTTACCATGTATGGTTGGAGCACCGAAGTGTTTGTAACAAGCCGCACAGCATTATGAATGATCTTGAAATTGTTGAACTGGGCACGAAGGATACGTGCGATGAGGACTGGCAGCAGTATGTGGAAGCCTGTCCGCAGGCCAGCCTTTACCACCGTCTCGAATGGCGCGAAATTCTTTCGCGAACTTTCGGCCACAATTATCACTATCTGATGGCAAGAGACCACGGCCGCGTATGTGGGGTTTTGCCGCTGGTGGAGATGCGCAGTCCGTTGTTTGGACATTTTTTTGTTTCCCTGCCGTTCGTCAACCATGGAGGAATCCTCGGAGACACGCCTGAGGTGGAGGCCGCACTGGCCACCGCCGCAGCCCATATGGCAGACAAGACCACAGCAAAACATATCGAACTCCGCCAGCAAACCAGTGGCGCCGGATGGCCGGAGACATCAGACTGGAAACTGCGCCAGCACAAGGCTGCGCTCGTGGTAAAGCTCGCGGCTGATCCGGAGCCCCTTTGGGCGGCAATCAGTTCGCGGCTCCGGGGCAAGGTTCGTAAGGCGGAGAAAGCACAGGCTTCTTTTCGGATTACCGGGGCCGAGGGCCTGAACGATTTCTACACCGTCTTCAGCCTGAACATGCGGGATCTGGGAACGCCCGTATATAGTTCTGACTTTTTCCGCAATGTTCTTGCGTTGTCGCCGGGTTCAAGGATCCTGCTGGTTCACCTCGGAGAAAGGCCGGTTGCAGCGGCTGTTGCCGTACAACACGGCGATCGCCTGGAGCTGCCATGGATCTGTTCCGATTACACGCAGTCATCGTCGTATGTCAATGAATACCTGTACTGGAAAGCCATAGAATGGGCATGCCGCTCCGGGGCTTCGGAGCTCGACCTGGGGCGCTCCAGCATCGACGCCGGCACATACCGCTTCAAGATTCAGTGGAACCCGGACATCCGCCCGCTATTCTGGTATTACCATCTGGCCCCGGGAGTTGGACTGCCGGAGTTGAACCCCAACAACCCGAAATACGCACTGGCGGTGCAATGGTGGAAGAAGATGCCGGTCGGACTGGCCAACCGAATTGGGCCGTGGATCGTTCGGAACATTCCGTAAACGCTATGAACCTGTATCGCGACCAGCGCGAGTATCTAAAGCAACGCCGGCTGCCTCAGTGGCTGGCACATCTTCGGAAGCTGCTGACGTTTCCGGCCCGCTTTGCACTCGGGTGGAAATTTCGGCGCCGTTGCCTGCGCTGGATGGGGGTTCAGATCGGGGACAGCTATGTCGGGCGGGATTGTTTGTTCGATGAGGAAGCACCGGAGTTGATTGAAATCGGAGACAAAGTGACGATTTCTTCCCGGGTTACCATCGTGACTCACGATACGTGGCGCCATGTGGTGGCACAAGTATCTATTCGCGACCACGCCTTCATCGGTATCGGATCCATCATCATGCCCGGGGTGGAGATCGGACACGGAGCCGTGGTTGCCGCTGGGTCCGTGGTGACGAAATCGGTGGAGACGGGCACGATCGTAGGAGGCTCGCCCGCGCGGTTTATTCGCCGCGTGGACGACCGCGACCGGGGGACATCCTGAAGAACGTAATGTCGATAGACACGGAAGACTGGTTCTGTGTCTACAACCTGAGCGGGCATATTGCCTTCGCGGACTGGCATTGCTGCGAGCAGCGGGTGGAACGAAACACCGCCCGTCTGCTGGAGATGTTCCGCGCCAGCCGTATTGAAGCAACATTCTTCATCCTCGGGTGGGTGGCGGAACGATACCCGGATTTGGTTCGCGAGATTGAGCGACAGGGCCATGAGGTCGCCACGCACGGATACTCGCACCGGCTCATCACGCACATGACTCCGGAGGAGTTCCGGGCGGACCTGCTGAAGTCGCTCGAAGTCCTCACTCCTCTGATCAGACGTCCTGTGCTTGGTTTCCGGGCGCCGTCATTCTCACTGACAAATCGAACCCTGTGGGCGGCGCGGATCATTCGCGAAGCCGGCCTGCGCTACGACTCGTCCGTGTATCCACTTGCCTATCATCCCGATTACGGCATTCCGGATGCGCCGCTCCATGCCTATGAGCTTGAAGAAGGCCTGACCGAACTGCCGATGAGCTGTGCGCAAGTATTCCAATGGCGAATCCCGTGCAGCGGCGGCGGTTACTTCCGCCAGTTCCCTTACGCGGTCACGAAAGCCCTGATGCGCCGCTGTAATCGGCAGGGTCGGCCTGTGGTGTTCTACCTGCATCCGTGGGAGATCGACCCGGGTCAGCCGCGCGTGGAACTTCCGCTGTCGAAAAAGATTCGGCACTACCGCAATCTCGACCAAACCGAGCCCCGCCTGGAGAGACTTCTCTCCGACTTCGAGTTCACTTCCGTACGAAATCTGCTGAAGCTGTAAGAGCCAGGGACCTTATGTCTATTCGATCCGCCTTGCCACTGCTGGTTGTCTTTGCACTCGCGGCTGCCCTGATGGTGGCCCTGTATGCGCCTTTGACAAGTCCTCACCCGTATCCCTATGACGGAGCAGACTACATGTACGCGGGTACCCGTGGCTTTTGGGCCAACTATGTCGACGCGGGCTCTCTGCCCCTGTGGGAGTTCATTGCTCGAGGTCTCGAACTCCGGCGGCACCCGGAGAAGCGCGCGGAAATATCGAAGTCTGCCCGCTCCGCTGACGACATCAACACGTATCGTCATTTTCATGGTCCGCTGTACGCGTACTGGATTGCTCTCTGGTCCAAACTGGGCGTCAGCGAAGAAGCCACATACCGCAACGTTGGACTGGCCGCGCACATCGCCACATCGCTCATGATGATGTTGGCTTATCTGACCCTGTTTCCATCCTGGCCACGGCTTCCCGGGCTGCTCACCGGCATTTTGTTCCTGTTCAATCGAACCGCGCTGGTGACAGCGGTCGAGATCACACAGCACATCGCATTTCTGTTCACGGCGGTGCTGGTGCTCTGGATGATCGGACTGTTTGCGCGAAATCTGGAAACGCGCTGGTGGTATGCCACCATGGCGTCTCTCGCACTTGCCTTTGCCGCCGTCGAGACGGCATCGCTGCTGGTCATCACACTCGCAGTGACGCTCATCGTGCTCTACCCTGAAATCCGGGAGAAATGGCCAGACTGGCGGCAGCAGGTCCTGCTGCTGGCCAAAGGCATCGGCGTCTGGGTTGCGGTATTGTTCGCGATCTGGCCCGCGGGTATTTTCAAACTAAGTGTCGTCAGGGGTTTCCTGTTTCTTGCCTATATGGCTGTCGATCGGAAGACCTTTTCGCCTCAGGGCCCGATTGACTTGTGGAGAATGAAGTTTTCAGCGGCGCCATGGGAACACGGTTTCCTGTTCGCGGGCTTCATTGCGGCCGTTATTCTGTGGCGCAGGTTCGAGCACCGGCGTGAAGCTCTGCCGTGGCTGCTGTTCTCGGCAGTGTTCCTCCTCGTGACTCTGAAAGTCACTCTGGAGTACACGCATTACCGAGGCTCGATTGCAGCCGCGTGGACGATGTGTACAGGCATGGCACTTGGGTATCTCTGGAAGCATTTGAGGATGGCGGGAAGAGTTGCGCTGGCGGCGGTGTACGGTGTCTGTGTCACGGCAGCCGCGGTGGCCTATTACCAGGAAGCGGCAGTCCGGTTTGTCGAGGAACCGCCGGCGACAGGCGTCCTTACTTATGTTCGTCAGGCGAACGTTCCGCGGGACACAACGCTCTATCTTCCGTTCTTCTTTGTGCCAATCGTCCACTTTTATCATCCTGCGACTCAAATGCTGGGATACGATGCGGACTGGCCTTTGAGCCGCCTTGTTGGGGAACTTCATTCGGGAGCCGCATACCGGGAGTTTCTGTGTCCGCAGCGAACCTGTGCCGCAGTGGAAAGCGCGCTCGGGCGGGGAGAACTTCCCAAACGTCGGATAGCGAACGACTATAACGGACAGCCGTTGTACGTAATGAGCACGGGACGTTGAAATTGAGATTCCGCCGGATTGTTGTTTACGGCAGTGCGCTGGCATTCTGGGTGGTCGTATTGCTGCATGTCACTCCTCTGGTACCTGCCGTCACACGCCTTCTGACAGACCGGTGGGAAGAGCCCGAAGCAGACACGCTGATTGTTCTGGGAGCCGAGCAGTTGAGTGACGGAACCCTCGGTATAGCTTCTTACTGGCGAACGGTCTATGCCGTCAGAGCATACCAGCAGGGAAAGTGCCGCAAAATCGTGTTCAGCGGCGGTAAGATGGGCGACTTCAACCAGCCTTCGCTGGCGGCGGAGATGTCGAGGTTTGCGATGGCGATGGGGGTTCCGGCCACTGCTGTCGCGCTGGAAGAACGAAGCCTGTCCACGCGTGAGAATGCCTTATTTACGGCCGCCATAGTTCGTTCGTGGCCGGGAAGCAAAGCACTGCTGACCAGCGACTGTCATATGCTGCGGGCGAGGAAGGCGTTCGAGGTTGCCGGTTTGGCGGTGCGTCCGGCGCCGATACCGGACATCGGCAAGCGGTGGAACCGGTGGACTTCCCGATCAGAGTGCATAGCGACCGTTGCCGTGGAGATCGTAAAGGTGGCTGGTTACCGGGCCCGGAGCTGGATTTGACCGGCCTTTTTACCGTCAGCTTATGTTGTGAAGCCTGGAGTCACCTGGGTGGGCTCAAATCAACGACAAACGCGACAAAACCCTTAAGATACCATTTTGAAGCTCGAACTGGATCCGCATAACAGCCAAAACCTGTCACCTTCGCCTAACCCTGGACGACACTGAAGATCCTGTCGTTCTCGAATACCGGCAGTAAGTGCAGTACAATTAACATCGGCTCGAATCGTACCGTTTGCTATTAAACACTCTGTTTTATTACCAACTCAAATGACTCAAACAGCAGCTTCCTCAACCCGATCCTTACACTTCGCTGAGCTTGCCAACAAGATCAAAACGAAAACCGCACGGGTAGGCGTAGTCGGTCTCGGGTATGTAGGTCTGCCACTGGCAGTGGAATTCGCCAAGGTCGGTTTCGAAGTCACCGGGATCGATCTGCATCAGGGAAAAGTAGATTCCATCAACCAGGGAAAGTCCTATATTCAGGACGTTTCTGAAGACGAGGTTCGGGAGCTCGTACACTCCAAAAAGCTGACCGCAACAACCGATTTCGCGGTCATCGCCGAGCTGGACACCGTAAACATCTGCGTTCCTACTCCGCTGCGAAAGACCAAGGACCCGGACATGACCTATGTGGTTGCCGCGTCCGAGCAGATTGCAAAGTATGCCCACCCGGGTATGCTGGTCATTCTGGAGTCGACCACATATCCCGGAACCACGGATGAGCTGGTCAGGCCTATGCTTGAGAAGTCCGGAAGCCGGGCGGGCACGGAAATTTTCATTTGCTTCTCACCCGAGCGCGTCGATCCAGGCAATCCGAATTTTCAGACCAAGAACATCCCCAAAGTAGTCGGCGGAACCACCGAAGCATGTACCGACATAGGTATGTTGTTTTACCAGCAGGCGCTGGAGACTGTTGTGCCGGTTAGTTCGACGCAGGTGGCCGAGATGGTGAAGCTGCTCGAGAACACGTTCCGCATGATCAACATCGGACTGGTGAACGAGCTGGCGCTGATGTGCTCGCGGATGAACATCAACGTCTGGGAAGTGATCGACGCGGCGGCAACGAAGCCGTTTGGCTTTATGCCGTTCTATCCCGGTCCGGGGCTTGGTGGCCACTGCATCCCGATCGACCCGTTCTATCTTTCCTGGAAAAGCAAGCAGGCCGGTATTGAAGCGCGCTTCATCGAACTTGCCGGACACATCAATGGACAGATGCCGCACTTTGTTGTGGAGAAAGTGCAGAACGCGCTTAACGACGAAGCTAAACCGGTGCGCGGTTCGCACATCCATGTAATGGGTGTTGCTTACAAGCGCGACATCGATGACGTTCGCGAATCGCCCGCCATCGATGTCATTCATCTGTTGCAGCGCCGCGGCGCCAGGGTCAGCTACAGCGACCCTTACGTTGCCGACCTGTCCCACGAGGGCATTGACCTGAGCCCAAGCCCGGAATCCACGGTTGCCGAGGCCGACTGTGTTGTGATCGTCACCAATCACAAAATCTTCGATTACCCGGCCATCGTTCGGGATGCGAAGCTGATTGTCGATACCCGTAACGCCCTGAAGGGCATCGACTCCCCGAAGATTCACCGGCTGTAAAGGCCGTTCAGGGCAGCAGCGTTACCTGGGCAGTCCCTGTGGCGCCAGGGTAACCATTCCAGCCGCTGAACCGAGCCGAAAGTGTATAGCTGCCGGCGGACAATCCCGCCGGCAGCGCTATCCCTATCGCGGTCCGCCCCGCACGTACGAGCGCCGTGACAAGCGGTGTGTCATTGAGCGAGAACACCACCGTTCCATCGTTGATTATGGCCGAGCTGCCCGCGATCGTTGCCTGAAGCAGTACGAGGTTACCCAGCTTTGCGATAATCGGGGTCACCGTCACGGTTGTTGTAAGTGAACTGCCCGCACTGACATTGATGTAGGTGCGAGCCGAAGCTGTAGTGTAGTTAGCCGTATCTGTCGGAGCAAAGGCCGCACTGAGCATCTGGCCGTAACCGGCGGAAAGAACTGTTCCGGCTGAAGGCGTGTAAAAGAAAGTTCCCGCGGTATCAGCGACAGCATTGAGTTGCGTCGCCGATAGTGGCGTTCCGGCGACGATCGCCGCCGGTGTCGGCCATGTGACGACAGGCGTTCGTTTGACAACCGTCACCGGCGCCGTTCCCGTAGCGGCCACGCATGTATTCCAGCCGCCGAAGCGAGCACTGAGCGTGTACGTACCTGTCGGCTTGCCTGCTGGCATGACGATGCCGACTGCCGTTCTGCCTCCGCTTACGATTGTGGTAACGACGGGTATGCCATCGAGCGAAAAGGCGACCGTCCCTCCATTTGCCACGCAGCCGCTGATTTGCGCGGCGAACGTAACTCCCTGCATAGCGGCACTATAGGTGTATGTGATTGGCGTTACGGCGATCACGGAGCCGGAGGAGCCACCTGTAATGGTCAGAGTACTTGTCCCAGAGGCTGCCGGATATCCGTTCCAGCCACTGAATCTCGCCACGATTGTATAGGCGCCTGCGGGCTTCCCTGCCGGCATTACGATGCCAACCGCTGTCCGTCCATCAGCGACCAGAGTGGTAACGACCGGGGCGCCGTCAAGGGTGAATGCGACTGTTCCTCCGTTGACTACACCAGAGTTGCTGGTGATGGAAGCGGCAAACGTGACTCCCTGAGAGGAAGCACTGAAGGCCGCCACAATTGGCGCGACCGTAATGCCGGAGGTCGGCGCACCGGCCGCAGATCCAACGTCGATGGTGGTGGATGCAGAAGCCGCGCTGTAATTCACTGCGTCGGTAGGCGTAAAGGCCACGCTGAGTCGTTGACCCTTCCCTTCTGGCAGCACAGTACCGGCAGCCGGCGTATATACGAACGCACCCGGAACGTCGGCCGCCGCTTTCAGTTGCGTGACTGACAGTGGCGTTCCGGAAGCAATCGGCGCAGGCGCGGCCCAGCTGATAACGGGAGCCCGTTTGGAGATTGTGAGAGTGGAGCCTGCACTTGCGGATGGATAGCCATTCCAGCCGTTGAATTGAGCGGACAGCGTATATACCCCCGCCGCCTTTCCCGTCGGCAAAACGAAGCCAATTACAGTCTGTCCGTTGCCAACCAGAGCCGTCGTGAGCGCCACGCCATTCAGGCTGAAAGTGACCGTGCCTCCATTGATGACGCTGCTGTTACCGATGACTTGCGCTTGCAGGGGCACGCCCTTCGAACCGGGGTCATAAATCGAAGTGACTGGGGTCACGACGATTGACGAGGTCAGCGGGGGAACGTTGGTGAGCGAGTAGACTACGGGAGTAAGACCCACCGAGGCAGCGGTGACAGTAAAGGAACCAGTCGTCCCGTTCGCAGTCAGCGCCGGGGAAACAGAGATTCCGCTCGAATTACTGACTACCGTCACTGAAGTTATGCCACCCGCAAAAGAGCCGGATGCGCCCGATGCGCCCGGAACAACCGTAAATGTGACCGCGATACCAGTCATGGCCCCGCCCCTGGTATCCTTCACGAGCACCGAGAAGGGAGAAGCAAATGCAAGTCCTGTCGTGGCTGACTGAGAAGTGGCGCCGACAGCCGACAGACTGGCCGCGACCGCAGGGAGGGGTGTGTTTTCGTTGACGCAACCGATGATTTCGTTCGTCTCATCCACGCCGGGAGCTCTGACACCGTACACAGGCACAGGGCAGCCCGATTCCAGAGCGCCCATATCCGGCGCCTGTCCCTGAAATGCCGAACTGATGCCGGGGATGACAGCGCCACTGTCGACGGCGGGCGAGTTCGTAGCAAGGCTCATGTCCGGAGGAGGAAGCTGCGTCAGCCAGTTGGCGCCTCCGATCATTCCATTCGCGAAAATCTGGCCCTGCAGGAACTTTCCATTCACTTCACGGCCGAGAGCCTGGAAGCCGGCAAGGTTCGAAGCATTCTCTCTCATGGCGAGTGTAAAGGCTCCGTCCGGGAAATAGCCGTTGTAATTGAAGACCGCATCGTCAACCGGACCGTACCAGTTGAAGGCATAACCGAAGCGAGCCACCGACGGACCGATAAAGAGGTTGTTCATCAGTGTTACGTGATGCACCGGCGTATCGCCGTCCATCCGCAGGTTCACGGTGGAGGAAACGAAGGTGTTGTTAAAGACAAACAAGCCATTGGTGTGCTCGAGCGGAGTAACAGCGCGCCCATGAATTTTCAGCTGCTCCGACACGGAGTTTACAGACACGTTGCGATAGATATAGAACGGTCCGGCAAGACCCGGCTGAATGCTGACCGGCATGTAAGTGTTCGTGAGCCGGTTGCGCGCAAATCTGATGTTGCCGTTCCCTTCATCCAGCTCCACAGCGTTGTCATAGCACCAGAGGATGTCGTTGCCGTAGATGTCCGAGGCGCCCCAGCCAAACATTTCGTTCTTGATGGAGTCGGCGAAACCGGAGATCTGATTATGCGCGACTATGTGGCCGTTACCTGACATCGTGATACCATCGCTCCCCCCTTTTGCGCCACCGTCGTCGGAGTAAATCAGAGGCCACGGCAGGCGGCCTTCGATGATGTTGTCGGCAATGTAGTAATCGGTTTGGTTCGGCTTGGCTCCGATGCCCATCTTTACATTTGTGATGCGGGCACGCCGCAACACATTGCCCGTTGTACCAGCGCCCTGAAACCGAAGCGCCCGCTCGGCATTGCGCAGCGTCAGGTTCTCGATCTGCACGTAACTGCCATAGACCTCAAGCACATTGCATGCCAAACAATTACCGCCGTCGACAATAGTGTTGTCCCGTGAGGTGCCCCGAATGACTATCGGATTCGTCAAAGTGCCGGACGCCATAATGCCGAACAGTCCGGAGTAGACCCCATCGGCAAGAGTGATCACATCGCCGGGGAGTGCCGTTGCGAGTGCAGTGGCCAGCGTGGAAGCAGAGTTTACGTTTACCTGCCGCGGAGTTGCAGGTCCAACAGGCACAGGTCTGGTTGCGCCTGTCAGCGAGATGGTCTGATCGAACCCGTCGGGGTCGGAGATATGAAGCTCAATTTCGTAAGTGCTGCCTGCCCGAAGGTCGACGACAGCGCCTGCGAACTGGGCCGCGATCGGAAACGTCGAGACTACCGTCTCAGGGCGCAGACGATACAAAGACACGGACTGCAGCCATGCAGTGCTTCCTGCTTTTCGGTATCGCACCGATACGGCGGCGTTGTAGTTGTCGTCGCCGGTAACGGGCATTCGAATGCCAATGGAAGTGAGTGTTGGCCGATCAAGGGTTGGTGCCGCCGGGTGAAGTACAACATCTGCGGCAAATGAACACACACTGAGCGCTGAGGCACAGCCTAGAAAGGCTGCTACACGAGTAAGATTCATAAAGGTACTCGATCTAAAACTTAGCGCTCTGTAGTACTATAGCGCCAGCCCTCCAGTGCCGTATAATGACGTGCAATCTTGTGGGTAGTGGCACCCCCTGTAAAGGGGTGTAAGGGACCCCAACAGCAACTTTATCTCCGCGTGTACTCTCGAATTACGCTCGTTCCTGTGGTTGTACCCCGGCTCGGGAATGGCTCCGAATGATTGCCATGACCGGTAAGCGGTTTAGCAGCCGGCTGCTAACTGAAACAGCCGGCTGCTGAATGAAACGAGGTTAGGCAGGCTGCTGCCATCAGGGAACAGCGAGCGCAGTCTTTAGTCCGGTTTCCACAATCTGGCCGCCGGCGAGCCATTCGGCCTGGTAATAAACGATTTTGCCGCTTACTACCGGAACTGGAATCTCGCAACCATTACTGCATGTAACGGGAGACAATGGAGAATCGTTCTCAAATGCAAAGGGATTCGCCTGTGAATCGGTTACACAAGCTTCTGCACGGTTTGAACACTGCAGATCCGTGTTGTAGCCGAACTTGATGCGTGCATGTGTAGCTCCGTTCCGCGCAGGGACCTGCACGTTGAGGCCTCCAAAACTATTGCGCATCAGTGAATCGTTGCGCCATTCCGGAAGACGGAAGATCATCGCCACCATCCGAACGCCGTCGAGATACTGACCCGACGGAACAAGCATCGACTTACCTCCGGGGTGAGCACCAGGGCCAAAGAACGGATTGTGAATGCCTGGAGCGGCAAACCCGTACGTCAGGAACCGGCTGTTATTTCCGGCGAGATCGGGCGAGGCAATGCCGACTTGCCGAATGCCCCCAACGCCGGGATGCGCCGGGACAACACACGGAACATTGGCCCAGACCATCGCCGTCAGGCAGGCGGCAATCGGATACACTCGCGGAACCTTGACAAATGTTTCCCCGGCGGATCCGGTGCCACATTCCCCCGAACGAAGTACGTGGCAGAAAGAGTAATCGGACGCATTCATGATGTTGCTGCCCGGCCCACTGATGTCCTTCAGGATACGATTGCCGGCCCAGCCTAGCAGAGGCTGTCGCTTGTAATCGAAACTGCCAACCAGGCCGATCTTCCATACGTTTCCGGAGACGCGCGTAATGGAACGTGAGCCGATGCTGTTGTAGAGCACGTTTCCTCCGCCTGCACCGTACGACGGGTTATATGCATTCCCGTCGAGGGCCCATTCGAGATCCGTGTCTGTTTCGGTGGAAGTCTGGGAACGAGACAGATATTGCTGCACTATGCTGCCGATTCCCGCCGATACACCGGCAAACGCCGGGAACGAGATCTTGGTACCCGTTGCCGGATACTCGGCCAGCGCGCCGAGCGGAACATTACGTTTTACGAGGTTGCCGGAAACATAGTCGATGTTGTCGTGATTCTTCCCCACTGCATAATGGCCTCCGCCCAGAGTGCGCGGAAGCTCCTGAGGCTTTGGCACACCAGAGGAGAAATCGACCATAAACAAGCTGTTTGTACAGCTGTTCTTCGTACCGGGATACATGCGCATGCTCCAGCTGTTCACATGCTGAAGGCGTGCTGGTGTGTTGGCGCAGCTTGCACCGGGGCGACCCGCCTGAATGCAGCAGTAATCCCACGATGCATTGCGCTGGGCCACCACCATCAGCTCGTTACCCGGTAACGGCGTGACGCGAAGAACACGAAATGGTTCGGAATCGCCCGGTGTTGGTAGCCCGAAGTCAGCAAAATGATTACCTGGATGCAGTTCATACGGTTGCGTGAAAGCCGGATTCCAGCTGCATTGCGGGAAGGCGGCGCGCTCCGCCGCTGAGGGATTGAGATTGCAGGGGTGTCCTGGAAGCTTCAGGGTCACGCACTGGTCGTCGACAGCTCCGAAGTTTTTCTGATCGCCGGAAAGATCAGTCGGACATGCATTGTCATAAGAATTGTCGACAGGCCAGGGAAGACCGGTGTCCGATGACCATGTCCCTCCACGCATAACGGCATTCGGTTTGACATCGAACGGTCCGGCGAGCAGCTTCGAGGTGTTCCCTACTGCAAGCACATTCAGACTCACAGCAAGGGTGTTGGGCGGCCAGGTCGGCGCCGAAATTGAATGGCAGTTGCCCCAGGCCATCTCAGGCGCGCCAGTGCCGTCGAGCGTATTGATCAGCGATATGACGCTTCCACTGTTGAGGTCCACGGTCGCAATCCAGCAGGGACCGCCATCCTGGCCGCCGGGAATCCTGTAGAAGAATGCCTTAGACCCCGAAATTCCACCAAACGAAGGAGAGTCCCAGCTTCCGTACAGTGTCTTGTCATAGTTGGGAAAGGCGCTTGCTACCTGGCTGCTGAGGTCCTTGCCTTGAGAACCAGGCATGAGATTCTCCCACTGAAAGTTCTCATTTGACACGGGCAGGTCACCGCCCCAGCCGCCATCATAAGGATGGTTAATTTCCGTTTTCCAGTCGCCTTTGTAGGTCAGACGATAAACAGACCATTTGCCGGAGGCAGACGGCATGGCGGAATAGAAGACGCCTCCGTCGGTAAGGGAGAATCCGAACGGCGCGGGGGCCATCGTATAGCCACCGCTCGGACGGTCCTGCGACGGCCATGAGCCAAACTGAGACCTGGGAATGGCAAAGGCGCTGATGGGGCGGCGAACCGATCCATCGTTGGCGAGGAAGTACAGATACCGGTACGACATGGTTGGCCCGGGTATGGCGCAGGCGTGTCCGCGGATCCCGTCCGACGAGGTCACCTCAACCGGATGGCACTGGAAGCCCTCAGGTATGGTGGCACTCATCAGGGTGCCTGAAACCTTGAGTTGAAATCCGACCGAGATTGACCCCGACCCAGTCACTTTGCGGACACGGATGCTCCAGGGGAAAGCCGTGTAGGCGATATTGCTGCCGGAAATGTTCGATGCCACCGAAATTACACCGGCGTGGGTTATATCCGTGACTGCACACAGATCGTTGGGGACACATCCGGAACCCGTGACCTGCACGAAGTTACCCGGATTCAACTGCACCGGAAAATGGGTATATTTGTCCGGGTTTGCAATTGTCAGCAAACCGGATGCGGCGGTGCTGACGATGCCTTTTTGGGCAAGCCGGTCACGAGTGACGATGGCGCCACCCCATCCGGCAAACAGGGCGTTGGGGAAAGACTTTGGCCAGGCTCCGTCGTTGTCGGCCGAACTGCCGGCGACTTTCGTCGGAGTTCCAGTCGGAAGCGTGATTCGGAAAGGCGTGCCGGCGCAGCCCTGAGAAGGGTTAAACACCAGGCAGATCTCGACTTCTCTGTCAGCAGCTCCGCCACCTCCTTCCGTACCGCTGCCGTAAACAACCAGACCGAAGTTGTCAATGCCTCGATAATCGGCCCACGGGAACTGAAGAGGACCGTCAAGCGGGAAGTACACATCGAGCGGATTGGTATTCGAGGTACTGGCGACGTTCGAAGCAGAACCGGCAATCGCTTGCCCGGGGTTATTCCACCCTTCGCCGCCGCTCCAGGTGGCAAGGGCAAACGGGCCATAACGCCAGCTAAAATCACCCGAAGCGTTGACGATCTTCATTTGAAGGCCGCTCACCGGATCGGCGTAAGTTTTGTCGCGACCCTCCGGGCTCCAGTCGAAAACCGGGTAATCGGCGTTGTTCCACCGGTCCGGATTGAAGGGTACCCGCCCAAGCCAGTTGGCACCCAGAGCAGGAGTCTGGGTGGTGAAGCTGAAGGGAATGACAGAGGAAGCGCAGCCTGAGACCGTACCGAACCAGGTAATCTCGGCAAACAGAGCGAGGTTCGACCGCTGATGTCCAAGCGTGACGATACGTGTGCCATCTGGCCAAATCAACGTATCGGGCCGACTGATGTCAACAGACGCGGTCAGGTCAGGATGCAGAGGACCATCGGCAGAACCTTGCCGAAGATCAATCGTGCATGGACTCGACGCGCCACGGATGTGGAGCAGTGCCTGGGTTGAAGTGACTCCGAGTACCTCCAACGACACCTGATCCTGGCCGAACGCCAAAGGCGCAAACAAGGCAACGCTAAGGAGCAGTCGCATTAGTATATAGTCCTCCATGCATAGGCTTCCATGGCATCCCTGGCGCAGACCTCGACCGCATCCTTGGCGCCCGAAGCACCGTTGGTATGCCAAAACATGCCACGAGTTGACACAGAACATGCCGGCCTGGTGCCGGAAGGCTGATTTCGGAGTGTGTCTGCTGTTGCGATACTAATAGTATCGGCAGTTTCAGACACGATCATACCAGCACCGCTGACAAGCCTCTTCGGCGCTCGGAAGTAGCTTCTGCGATCGGTAAGTGATGTTGACTGTAATACGCCTGAGATCACAACGATGGTGTACAGCGGAACCACATTTCGCGGGAACTGCGTGATTCCGGTGACGCATCCGGTCGTACATGCTGTCATCGTGCCGGCCGTGTAGCCATAACGCAGAAGATTCCCTTCCAGATACACATACGCAGTGTAAGTTCCTGTCAAAGGTGTATAGACGGCCTGGAGATTGGAAAAGGCTGAGACTACGTCGCCGGTCTGAGAATTGCACTGACCGACTGAGCAGGTAATGGTCAGAGTGTTGGTTGCTGTGTTCACGTTGGCAACGAATACGGTTTCCGAGCCACCTCCCACCGACGATCCAATACCCTGGTTAGCCCACAGGTTCGTGGCTGCGCACCCATAGGTGTTGGCACCAATCGGGGCGTCAGTCTTAAAGAACATTTCGCCGACGCTGCATGTGGCGGGCAAAAGAGTGCCGGTCCGGAACGGTCGGACCGAGAGTGTTTGAGAGAAGTCCACATTACGGCTTTGCGAGCGCAAGTCGATCTTAGTTTGTGCTGACACCATCAGGGCCAGAGCAAAAAACAACCAACAGCGTTTAAGATTAACTCTCATTTGCATAATAAACTCCTTCGCTGCCCATCGGGCAGCACATCCTTACGTGAGTGCAGGCACACTTCGACCCACCCGGCACCCTCAGGGGAGCGGGCACGGCGAGAAGTGCGCTGTTTTGAAACGAAACGAAGCCAATCCCAACCCAGGGATTTTAAGGGAAAGCTTTGAATAGCCCTCATTCAGGAGGGGAGACCTCCCGAAGCACACCAATTCTCTCATCATGAAGTTTGTAAAACTGGTATCGCCGGACCGAAGGAGTCCTGTAAGTTATTTGTTTTTAAGGAGAAAATATTTTCTCTGCGAATGCAATGCCCCAGGGGCGTTCGCCTTGTCTTCACCACAACAGGGGATGAAACCGGAAACAGGAGAACGCAATCTAAACCCGTCGCGGGGGACCGAAGGCCGGTCGCCAGTGTGGTGTAATCGAAATAAATAGTAATAACAAGGAAGCTGTGCCATGTCTCAGCATGGCCCGTCCGGTAACGATTCTGGCACTGACATCCGAGGAGAAAGCCGAGCTTCAGCGGAGAGCACGGCCTTCGACGGCGACCCGGCGTGACGCGTTGCGGGCGCGAATCGTGCTGTTGCGGGCCGAGGGTCGCTCCGAGACCGAGGTGGCCACCGCCGCCCAGGTGAGCGTGAATACGGTGTCGCTTTGGTCAAGGCGGTTTCAGGTGGGCGGCATCGAGGCTCTAACCGACGCACCGGGCCGTGGCCGAAAGCCATCCTTGCCCGACGGCAAAGTCCGGCAGGTGGTCGAACGCCTCACCCAACCTCCGGCTGGGCGCCAGCACTGGAGTACGCGGAGCATGGCTCAGGCGGTTGGAATTTCGCACCAGAGCGTGCACACGATCTGGAAGAAGAACGATCTGAAGCCACATTAGGTGAGAACCTTCAAAGTCGCACCGTTCGCTCACTCTGGAGGCTCGGCCACAAGTCCTCCGCTGTCAACGGCGCCCCGGCCGTTCTGAGCCACGACCGTGATGGAGTGATCGGGATGGCGATAATGGCATTTGTGCGCCGAAAAGTAGCTGGACAAAGGCCTTTCCCCGCATCCTGAGCCGAGCAGGAGGTTCTACTGGCGGGATCTTCCTCTAACTAACTAACATAGCTAAAGTGATTCAGTTGTTATTGCATTTCACCATCAGGTGGGCTCGATGGCTGTGCGTATGCAGATGTGCTGTCTCTCTTTGGAATTGACTCTTTATCAGCCCGGGCAGATTTGCGAGTTGTCACAGGGTAGATGGTTTTTTCTGATCTGCATGGGGTATGACCGTCGGACCGGTCAGGATCAGTGCTGAGTGTTACGTAATCACGGCAATCGCTCAGTCTCCTGCTCTGCTTCAGTGGCTTTCCAGGAATGTTGTTTTCTTTTCCTGCTTCTGAACTGCGCTTCCTGTTGTGAGTAACTTCGAAAGGCTTTGTACGGCGATTCGGGAGGTTTAACTGGCGGGTCGCTGTGGGGGTTATCGGGCCGGAATCAGGCGCAGGTTAAGAGAGGGTTATAAATAAGAGGGTTAAAAGGATAAGGCACTCGAACTGATTGAATGGAAAGGGTAAAGCAGGCCGAATCGCCACGTAAACCTACCGGTTCGGCCTGAGTCGCCTGCTGAACCTACCGACTTTTGAACACGTGCCTGCTGAACCTACCGGTTCGGTGGTTGTTCAGGCTGTGGAAAACGGGTATCTGCCAGCCAAACCTACCGCAATTTGAGACTGGAGCCACTGGAACCTACCGGGTTCGCCTGTGGATAAGTGGGTGCCGCCAGCCAAACCTACCGCGATCCGCCACCGGAACCTACCGGGATTCGGCGTGACCCGCCAGCCAAACCTACTGATTCCTGGGCAAGGGACTGTCTCAGATTGGCGGCCTTCACTTCCTTGACGAAAGCCAGGGATGGCCAGATTTTGAACACCACATCCAAAAGCTTCCCACGGGGACCAGTTACGGGATCACGCTCGTAAGCCGAGATAATGTCCTTCTCCTTCAGATCCTTGAAGGCCTTTTCAAGGGCCTCAATGGCGGCTCTCTCACGCCCGTAGTCATTGAGCAAACCGCTGTCCCGCTTCACGGTCGAATAGCGCATGCTGAAAGGCTTCAGGAGGTCGGCGCCGGTGCATTTGAGGACCAGATACTTGTGCAGCCACCGTGTCATCCGGCTTTCGTGGGACATCATCTGCTCGTAATTGAATTGCCTGTAAGTCACCTTGTCGATGCTGTCGGTCACGAACGGATGGAACTGCGCCGCCCATTTCGCTTTGGGGTCGTCGGCGAGCTTGTTTCTGGAAACCGCAACCAGGGCCGGCAGGTAGGTTGAGATGGCGAGTAGCTCGCCGGAGCTGGTTTCCTTGACCTCAATGGTCGACTTGGAAAGGATGTTGAGGGCGAGGATGATCTCCTGGTAGGACCGGCTGTGGCCTCTTCTCTTCAGTTCCTCCCGGAGAGCGTAGATGGTGAAGACAACACCGCTGCGATAACTCGGCTTATCGAAAAAGCCCGATTGCTGGTCGATCGCCAGCTTCCGTAAGGCGTCTTCCACCAGTTCCTCGGTGGTGCTGGGGTAGTAATCCCGTTGCTGACCGTCCAGATCCGTCACCCGGGCCGCGGTGATTGTGATGTTGTACGTACGCTCGCGGGAATGGAATACGGCCGTATGGTTTTCCAGGAACTTGCCTCGCTCCCGGGCCCTGGCCATTGCCTGGCGGCTCACGGAGTAACGGGGAATCGAATCCCAGAGATCAATTGCATTGGAAAACCGCTCGCGCTCTTCTTCGGTGTTGCAGAGAACATTCTGAAAAAGAGTAAGCTGCGCGTTCCTGAACTCGGTAGGTTGAAGTGGCGGGTCGCCCGGCGTCACCTCCGGCGCGATACGCGTGGCTGGCATCACCTCCGGAGCAACGGCCGTAAAGACGTTCCCTACAGATTCCAGCCCCTTCTCTCTTCTCATCCTGGATTCTCTGTTTAGCTTACTTGAAACTCTTAGTCTCAAGCGAGGTGTTTGTCAAGACGCCGCCTTCGAGTTCCTTCTGGAGAGCTTGTACCGCCCGCTCAAAGGTATAGCCCTGTACCCAACCCTGAGAGTCATTGAGTCGGTAGAAAAGCTCCCTTGTCTCAGCTCTAACCTTGAGGTTCAACTGCTCACTCCTGCCTGTCCTGTGACGCCTGTCAGGTCTCTTTGCGGGTTTGGGTGTGGGTTCCCTGCTCTGAAAATTGACTCGTTCGGAAACCTCGCGAATTGCCTCTGGCGCCGGTTCCGCCCTGGCCACTCTCCTGGGGGCGAAGCCCGAAAGGTCCAGATCTTCCTCAAATAATCCCGCGCGCTCAGCCATTGGCAACGACCCCCAGCTCCTGCGGCCGGATCATCTGGACGAGTTCGGCCGCATACTCCCGCGCGTTCGCGATCGCATTATCAAGGCCGCCGACTTGCCTGGAATCGAGCGACTCCAGCGTTCCCCCAAATGAGAACAGCGCCCGAAAAGCCTCTCGCTCGTGCAGATGAGTATGAAACGCCCTCACATTGTTCTTACGGAACTGCTCCTGGATAAAGCCGAGACTCCTGGTACGAATCGCGGAACTTGTCCGGGTGAACAGAATGGAGAACGGTATGGATTTGCGAAAGGCCCGCTCCTGTTGTTTGATCAGGTTCACGGCCCGTGCCGCCTGTTTGGCGTCAAGCTGGGACGCCTGGGTTGGAATGACGACCAGATCGGCCCTCGAAATCGCGTAGGCGACCATCATGGAGGCGGTTCCTTCCAGATCAACGACCACAAAGGCCGTTTTCTCAGCCGCCGCATCGATCTCGTCGATGATCGTCGCTTCCGAGATGTCCGCAATCACAGAAAGGTTCTCGGGGACGCCGCGCCTGGCCCACTCGGAGACAGGCTTGTTTGGGTCGGCATCCAGAATTGTGACTTCAGCCCCGTTGCGCGCAAGTTGCGTCGCAAGGATCACGGCGGCGGTGGACTTCCCTGCCCCGCCCTTTGGATTTGCGAATACGACTGTCGGCATGTGAACCCTCGCTTTGTTCCGAGCACCCCCCGGACAGCTCCAAAGTATCGGATAGCTTCCCTGTAGTCAATAGATACCAACAAGATATCAGATATCTTAAAGCTATCGGATATCTCACTGGTACTAGAAAGCTACCCGTTATCTGTTAGGAGATGGCCACGAGTAGGCGGCGGGAAAAGTCCGCCGTTTGGTGCGCGGAGTCACGTCGGGGTAGCGGCGCCGACGGTGGTGGGGGCTTTACTGCGCCTTGCGGTCAGCACTTAGTTAGTCCGCCGCCCTCAGCAGATGGCAGGTGGTCTTTCGTTCTTTGACAGTAATCATGCAGCCAACCGCAAGATCTCGCTCATAGGACGAGAGCACTTGCTGAATGATGGTCGCAATCGCCGGTCCCTTGAGTCCTTCTAAACGAATCCGAATCACAGACGGAGCCGACATGCCGGAGACGACAAGAACGGCATGAAAGTCGGCATCGAGGGTGACGACGATCCGTCCGGCTCCTGCATATTCGAGAATGTCAGTGTCGGACGCAGCCGACATGCCGATCTCACTGACGTGGGTACATTCAACGCCGGCGGCACGGAGGTACTCGGCTGCATCCCGCGGCAAGCCCAGATCGAGAAGAATATGAAAACGTGAGATCGTGCTCACGCCGCAGGAGTTGCGACCGCGCGGTCTTCCAGACTGGCAGCTGCAAATGCTAGTGTAGTGTCCTACAAATAGATGGACAAGCTGGCTGGGGTGCCGCATAATCAGACATGCCCCGCTCCATCTCTGCACTCGTGCTGTCCAACGATCAACAGAAAGGGGTTGTAAGCCCAAACCGCCGAAAATTCCGTCACGCCAGATTGAGTCCCGCTACGATCGCATCCAGGTCGATGGGTTGCCCGTTGCCGCGGAAGGTGTAGTGGCCATTCATGTGGACGTGGCGCCATGCCGCCGGTGAAATCTTCTGGATCATGTTCAGGGCTTTCGTGTTCTGGTTTTCCTCGTACCTGATCAGCAGTCGCGAGAGGATCGCGGAATTGTAGTAAATGATAGCGTTTGCGATCAGCCGCGCACACTGGTTGCTGATCTCGATTTCAATGTCGGTCCTGCCAGTCAGTTCTTTCTTGCCGCCGATCTGGTCGATGACCGAACGTAGTTGGTGGTAGGACTCGATTCGGTTCTGCGAGCGGTGGATCTTGCGCTGCAACTGTGGATCGCGGAGATAGCGCAGGGTGTAGATGCTGCGGATTAACTTGTCGAACTCGAAGATCGCACGTCGCGTGGGGTTTGGCTGGGTGTAGAGGAGAAGACACGATTCGGAATTTTAAGCACGTTAAGCGGCAGCGGCGATGTCCGGTGCCTTGGTACGGAGCGGCCTAAACTGATCCGGACCGAGGGTCTGCGATGTT
>Ga0163150_10000723_pt1 | contig 59818 bp, 60 predicted proteins | sample OliLakLV19P2IB_FD_148628 | JGI IMG/M metagenome (GOLD analysis project Ga0163150, IMG submission 148628) | Freshwater microbial mat bacterial communities from Lake Vanda, McMurdo Dry Valleys, Antarctica - Oligotrophic Lake LV.19.P2.IB | ecosystem: Environmental > Aquatic > Freshwater > Lake >...
ATGGAAGGGCCATCGCTCAACGGATAAAAGGTACGCCGGGGATAACAGGCTTATCTCCCCCAAGAGTTCACATCGACGGGGAGGTTTGGCACCTCGATGTCGGCTCGTCACATCCTGGGGCTGGAGCAGGTCCCAAGGGTTCGGCTGTTCGCCGATTAAAGTGGCACGCGAGCTGGGTTCAGAACGTCGTGAGACAGTTCGGTCCCTATCCGCCGCGGGCGGAGGAAATTTGAGGGGAGCTCTCCTTAGTACGAGAGGACCGGGAGGGACGCACCGCTAGTGTACCGGTTGTCGCGCCAGCGGCACCGCCGGGTAGCTATGTGCGGACGGGATAACCGCTGAAAGCATATAAGCGGGAAGCCCACCCCAAGATGAGATTTCCCTGGGCGAAAGCCCCTGAAGGCCCGTCGAAGATGACGACGTTGATAGGCAGGGTGTGGAAGCGCAGCAATGCGTGGAGCTAACCTGTACTAATTGGCCGTGCGGCTTGACCACTATTGACGAGCTACCACGACTTGAGAACTCTAACTTGAGATACCCAGTATGCGCGGAATTGTCCGGGAAACCCGGACGCACGATTCCGGTGACAATGGCGAAGGTGACCCACCCGTTCCCATCCCGAACACGGCAGTGAAACCCTTCAGCGCCGATGGTACTGCGTCGTTCTCGACGTGGGAGAGTAGGACGTCGCCGGATCTTTTGAAAAGGCCCACCTAACGGTGGGCCTTTTCCTTTTGGCGTCGGGAAGTCTCGCGCGTGAGCGACGCCAGGATCGTACGGAGTCGAGACTCTGATCTGACGGCGTGCGGGTTGGACAAAGAAAAACGCGCAGTCAGCGTGAACTGACTGCGCGTTCGATTGAGGTTGCGGGGGTAGGATTTGAACCTACGACCTTCGGGTTATGAGCCCGACGAGCTACCGGACTGCTCCACCCCGCGTGTTCTGGGTAGCGAGCCGATACGGTCGTGTCAAATTCCTGCGTGCGAAACGAGCGATGGACGCCGATTCGCTGGCACGACACAGATCAGCGACGCTGGGGGCCCCAGCCGCCCGAGCGCGGACCCGGAGCGCCGATCGGCTCGATCTTCGGCAGGCGCCACGGCATGTAGGGCGGGCGGCTGTCGTAGATTCGCTGCTTGGCACGCTTGACGCGCTCGCGAAGACGATTGCGGTCGACTCCAGGCTCGAGTGCGGCTGCGATCTCGTTGCGCGTGACGTCGATGCTGGCTTCGCCGTGTGCTTGCCGGACCGTCAGGCGAACGATGTCGCCTTGCGCCGAGAGCGCTTCCCAATCGAGCTTCTTGTCGATGGAGCGGACAATTCCTCCGAGAACGATCTGATGTTCCTGCGCCATGCATTGACTGGTAGCCGATGCCCTGCGGGTTCTCAACCGATTCCGCGGGTGGCACGGCCGCAACCTCTCGCAGTCTCTTGCAGTCCTGCCATGCCGTATCGCGCCGGATCTTACTTCCCGGCGTGGATTGTAGGGCATATGGATTGCTTTGGCTTGGGCTACGTTCCATGTGGTGTCTGAGCGGATGAAGGACCTCAGGGGTCCCCGTCCGAGCCCTCTCGAGACGCGTGCGGGAAACCTGTGTTACCTGCGGAGGAGGGGAGCCATGACGACACGCGAGCAGCGGGTCCTGGTAGTCGACGACGATACGGAGATCCGCAGCCTGGTCGCGGGGACGCTCCGGCGCGACGGCTACACCGTATTCGAGGTTGGCGACGGCCTGGAGGCGCTCGAAGTCGCGCGCCGGCTTCTGCCCGATCTCGTTCTGCTCGACATGACGCTGCCCGGGATGGATGGAGTCGAGGTCGCGCGCCAGCTCAAGGCAAACCCGGCGCTTGCTTCGGTGCCTGTCGTGGCGCTGAGTGCACTGACGCAGGAAGCGGTTCGCGAGCGAGCTCTCGCGGCAGGTTGTGCACACTATCTCACCAAGCCGTGTGCGCCCGCGGCTTTGCGCGACGTCGTCGCACAGACGCTGGCGGGCATGGCGGCCCGCAATGTTTCGCGGCCAGGCTGAGGTGGATGCTCTCGTCGGCGCGTGATCCGCGGTTGCTGGCGAAGCGTGCAGCGACTAACTGAGCACGATGCCCGTCGCGCGGCTGCGTCCCATCAGTCGGCACATCGCCGCCGTGGACCTGCATGGGCGCTTTCAGGTGGCCGTCTTCCTGGTGCGGCACGAAGGCGGCCTGTTGCTGGTCGACGCGGGGTTCCCGGGCTGGCACTACGCCATCCTGACCGCGGCGGAATCTCTGCCCCAGCCGAACCGCATTACCCACGTCATTCTGACGCACGCACACGTCGATCACTTCGGCGGGGCTGCGTTCCTCGCCCAGCACAGCGGCGCCGAGGTGCTTGCGTCTCCAGTGGAGGTGCCGTTCCTGGAAGGCCGGTCGCTCGCCCATGCCGCCGAGCACCTGCTCTCGCGCGTGGTTCTCGGCTTCAACCACTGGACGCAGGGGCGGGGCGTGGAGCCGGTGCGTGTCACGCGCACCATCAGCGACGGGGATCGCGTGTGTGGGCTGCGGGTGATCGAGATTCCCGGTCACACCCCGGGCCAGATCGCGTTGCTGCACGAAGATGACGGAATGCTGCTGTGCGCGGATGCTCTGTTCAATGTCCGCGGTGAGATCGGCCACGATCCAATTCCAGGGATGACCTTGAATCGCGACCAGGCCGACGCGTCGCTGGAACGAATCGCGAGCTCGGGTTGTGTCGACGTGGCCCCGAGTCACGGACCGGCGATCCTGGGTGATGCACCCGAGCGGATTCTCCGCTTCCTTCGCCGCCGCACCGGGTGATCGCCGCGAACACACCCTTTACAGCCGGAATTCGAGCACCTAGAAATCATCGATGATGAACCGCACGTCCCACTCGTCTGCTCTTGTGGATCACGCCGCGAGGCGCGAGAAGCCGCGAGCGGCGCTCGTTCTGTTGCTGGGGCTTTTGCTGGCGATGTGCGACGCCCGACACGCTCTTCTTGGCTGGGCGGCGGATGCCCCGCCGCTGCCGTCGAGCACGGGCGGTCCCGCGGTGCCGCGCCTGCCCATGATCGCGACGCAGGGCCCAGCGACGCGCTTGCAAGGCAAGATCCTTCGGTCGTCGCGGGGACGGAAGGGTCCCGTTCGGCTGCTCGTGGCGCGCGAGGGCGGTGGCGAGATCACCGTGCTCGTCGCAGCGGACGATTACTGCGACCGACTCGGCCTGTCACTGCGCATGGGGGAGATGGTCGACGTCGAGGGCTCGATGCTGAAGGGCGAGCGCCCGATCCTGATCGTGTCGTCACTCACCAAGGACGGCAAGACCGTGCGCATTCGCGATGCCGACGGGAAGCTCGTCGATCTCGGGCAGCCGTCGCCTGGCGCGGCGGTGCCACCCGGGGCGGAACAGAAGAGCGGCAAAGCGACCATGATGGGCGGGAAGCCCGCACCGACCCCTCCTCACTAGGCGCGAGAGCCCCGATCGCCGTCAGCGCGTCGCGGCGTCGCCGGGCCAGCGTTGCTCGTGCGGCCACAGCGCTCCCTCGAGAACATGTGCGACGGCGAGCGCGAATCCGTCGCGCCCGATCGCCGTGGTCAGCTGGACCGAGAGCGGCAACCCGTCCGGTCCGAGACCGCTCGGCAGCGCTACGGTCGGCATGCGCGTCAAGTTTTGCAGGAGCGTGAACGACGCCATCGCCGGCGCGATCGGAACCGATGTCCCGTTGATCTCGACCACGTTCGCGCCGATCTGCGGTGCCGTCGTCCCCATCGTGGGCAGCAACAGCACATCCGCCTCGTTTGCCAGCACGTTGGCGACGGCGCGCGTCAAGCGCTCGCGTGCGTGCTGGGCACGGATCACGCTCGAGACGTTCAGCCCCGCACTGGCGTCGAGCTGGTCGCGCACGTCGTCTCCGTACGCCGCTCGGTTGGCGCGAAACTGGTCGGCGTGTTGCGCATAGGACTCCGCGAGCAGGATGACGCTGGTCGCGCTCGTCACCTCGCCGGCCACGGGCAACGCGACCTCGACGATCTCCGCGCCCAGCCGTGCCAGCGTCTTCAAGGCGTTGGCAACGCCCGCGGCCACCGAATCCGCGATCGGTAGCGGGCGATAGGCGGGAGCTGTGGCGACGCGGATGCCGCGTAGCGGACGCTCCAGGTCGCGCGCGAAGTCTTCGTGAGGAAAATCGATCGACCAGGGATCCTCGGCATCGAACCCGGCCATGACGTTCAGGGCGAGAGCACAATCCTGTGCGGTCCGAGCGAGCGGCCCGATGTGATCGAGGCTCGAGGCGAGTGGATAGGTGCCGCGCAGGCTCACCCGCCCGAAGGTGGGCTTGATGCCGACGCACCCGCACGCGGCCGCGGGGATCCGGATGGAGCCGCCGGTGTCCGATCCCGTCGCCAGCGGTACCAGGCCCGCTCCGACCGCCGCCCCCGAGCCACCGCTCGAGCCGCCGGGCACGTAGCCCTGCCGCCATGGATTCTGCGTCGCCCCGTAGTGCGGATTGTCGGTCGTGGTGCCGAACGCAAACTCGTGCGTGTTGGTCTTGCCGACCACGACGGCACCGGCGGCGCGCAGGCGCGCGACCGGCTCGGCATCCGTCTGGGGCACGTGCTCGCGAAAGAGAGCAGATCCATAGGTCGTTCGTGTGCCCGCGGTATCGGTGAGATCCTTGATCGCGACCGGAATGCCGTGCAGCGGACTACGTCGGACACCGCGTGCGATCTCCTCGGTCAGCGTACGCGCGTTCCGCAGCGCCTCGTCGGCGGTCACGGTCACGAATGCGTTGAGCTGGGGATTCGCTGCTTCGATGCGACGCAGGAAGTATTCGACGAGCTCCGTCGGCGATAACTGGCGGGATGCGATCAGGCTCGAGAGCGCAGCGAGAGTCATGCGATGTAGCGGCTCTGACATGGGTCGCGAGCTAGCGGCAAACCGGGGTTGAGCGCAAGGAGCGGATCTCGCCGCGCGAGCGCCGGACCTCTCAGTGCGCCGTCGGCTCCGCCCGGAAGGAGGTGGTTGGCAAGTCGGGCATTGCTCGAAGGCGAAGAAAAGACGAATCTGCGTTGGCCATGCACCGTTCCCCGCCGTACGTCGAACTCCGTTGCCGGAGTGCCTTCTCTTTTCTCGAAGGAGCCTCTACGCCCGAGGATCTCGCCGAGAATGCGGGCCGTCTCGGGTACGACGCCCTGGCCCTGGCCGATCGCGACGGCGTCCATGGCGCGCCGCGCTTCTGGAAGGCCGGGCGCGAGGCGGGTCTTCGTCCGATCGTCGGTGCGGAGGTCACGGTCGCGTGCGACAGTGACGGCGCGCCTGCCGGGCGTCTGCTGTTGCTCGTCGAATCGCGAGCGGGCTATCGCAACCTCTGCAAGCTCGTCACACGCGGCCGCGCCCGCGCACCCAAAGGCCAGAGCCTGGTCCTCTTCGGCGAGGTCGAAGAGCACGCGCGCGGCCTCCTCTGCCTCGCCGGAGGAGAGTGGGGCCTGCTCACCAACGCGCTCCGTAGGCGTGACGAACTCGCCGCGTTGCGGCTGGGCCGTCGTCTACAGGGGGTCTTCGTCAATCGTCTCTGGGTCGATCTGCAGCGCAGCGCGGATCCGCGCGTCGAGCGGCGGACCCGTTCGCTGGGCGATCTCGCCGGCCTGTTGCGTGTCCCGGTTCTTGCCGCAGGGGACGTGAGGATGGCACGCGCCGAGGAGCGGGACGTACTCGACGTTCTCCAGTGTCTCGCACGGCGGACGAAGCTCGATGTCGCCGGGCGCAAGCTGGCCGTGAACTCCGAGCAGCACCTCGTCGCCCCGGCGGAGATGGCGGCGCGCTTTCGCGACATACCCCGCGCGGTGGCGGCGACGCTTGCGGTGGCCGAACGCTGCGAGTTCACACTCGCTGATCTCGGCTATCGCTTTCCGGAGATCGCTCTGCCGCCCGGGGAATCGCCGACGGGACGCCTGCGGTGCTTGACGTATGCCGGCGCACGCGATCGCTACGGCGAGCCGCTGTCCGCACGTGTCGCCGCTCAGCTCGAGCACGAGCTCGCAGTGATCGCCAAGCTCGATCTCGCCGGCTACTTCCTCATCGTCTGGGACATCGTTCGATTCTGCCGTGAGCGCGGCATCCTCGTTCAAGGCCGCGGTTCTGCTGCCAACAGCGCAGTCTGCTACTCGCTCGGCATCACGGCCGTTGACGCCGTCGGGATGGGATTGCTGTTCGAGCGGTTCCTCTCCGAGGAGCGAGGCGAGTGGCCCGACATCGACCTCGACCTCCCCTCGGGTGACCATCGGGAAGAGGTGATCCAGTACGTCTACCGCCGATACGGCCCGCAGGGGCCCTTGCGGTCGGGCGAGAGCCGCACCATCGGCGCCGGCGTCGCGATGACGGCGAACGTGATCACCTACCGCACGCGCAGCGCTCTCCGCGACGCCGGCAAGGTGCTCGGATTCGCCGAGCCCGAGATCGAGCGACTGAGCAAGCTGCTTGCACACCATGGCTTCCGGGATCACGGCGATGCACTCGCGGCGCAGCTGAAATCGGGTGGCGTCGACGTGACGTCCCCGCGCGTGCACCTGCTGATCGATTGCGTCGAGGCGATGCAGGGCCTGCCGCGGCACCTCGGCCAACACTCCGGGGGCATGATCATCGCGGCCGGCCGGCTCGACGAGATCGTGCCACTCGAGCCGGCTGCGATGGCCGGGCGCTCCGTCGTTCAATGGGACAAGGATGATTGCGCGGATCTGGGCCTGATCAAGATCGACCTGCTCGGCCTCGGCATGATGGCGGCGCTCGAAGAGGCCATTCCGCTCGTGCGCGAAGCGGACGGCATCGATTTTGACCTTGCCAGGATCCCCGCCGACGATCCGAAGACCTATGCGATGATCCGCCGGGCGGACACGGTCGGCGTGTTCCAGATCGAGTCGCGCGCGCAGATGGCGACGCTACCGCGACTCAAGCCGAAGACCTTCTACGATCTGGTCGTCGAGGTCGCGATCATCCGCCCCGGGCCGATCGTCGGCCAGATGGTCCACCCCTATCTGAACCGGCGCGCCGGTCGGGAGAAGATCAGCTATCCGCACCCGCTGCTCGAGCCCATCCTCCGCCGCACCCTCGGGGTGCCGCTCTTCCAGGAGCAGCTCTTGCGGATTGCCATGACGGTCGCCGGCTTCACCGGCGGTGAAGCCGAGGAGCTGAGGCGGGCGATGGGATTCAAGCGCTCGGTCCAGCGCATGAGCGCAATCGAGGACAAGCTGCGCATCGGGCTCGCGCAGCATGGAATCCGCGACGAGCGCGCCGACGAGATCATCCGCAGTATCACCTCGTTCGCGCTCTACGGCTTTCCCGAGTCGCACGCGGCGAGCTTCGCACTGCTCGCATACGCGTCTGCCTACTTGAAGGCGCACCATCCGGAGGCGTTCCTGTGCGCGCTGCTCAACGCGTGGCCGATGGGATTCTATCATCCGGCAACACTGGTGAAGGATGCCGAGCGTCACGGCGTCTCCGTTCTGCCGATCGACGTCACGCGCTCCTCCTGGCGATCGACGATCGAGCACGATGCGCAGCGGGGGCGAGGACGGGGCGATCGCGTCGGCGCGGCAGATCGGCATCGCGCTGCCGTTCGTCTCGGGATGCGCTTCGTGCGCGGCCTGCGTGAAGAGGTGGGCCGTCGCCTGGTGGAAGAGCGGGTGCGCGTACCTTTCCGCGACGTCGGCGATCTCGCCAGGCGCGGCGGGTTGCTCGAGAAGGAGCTCGCCACCCTCGCCGAGCTCGGCTCCCTGGCCGAGCTCTCGACATCGTCTCGCCGCGCCGCGCTCTGGCAGGTCAGTGGACTGCCGCTGGCAAAGGAACCGCTGTTCGCCGGACTCGCGCCGCGGTCGACGCAAGCGCCTGGGCGCGAGATGACCGATCTGGAAACGACGCTCGCCGATTACCGTTCGAGCGGGGTGACGACCGGGCCGCATCTCATGACCCACTTTCGCTCCCAGCTGGGCGGGGAGGGGGTCGTTCCTCTCCGCAAGCTGCAGGAGATGCCCAACGGGGCATGGCTCAAGACGGCTGGTCTGGTGATCGTCCGGCAACGTCCGGGCACGGCAAAGGGGATCTGCTTTCTCACCCTGGAAGATGAAACCGGTACCGGCAACGCGATCGTCATGCCCGATCGTTTCGCCGAGTTTCGGGTCGAGCTACATACCTTGCCGCTGTTGATCGTGGAGGGTGCGCTGCAGCGTCACGACGGCGTCGTTCACCTCCAAGTATACAAAATCAAAGGGTTTTCTCCGGGGTCGATGCCACCCTCACATGATTTTCGATGACCGCGCAGAAATGGTCTTGAAATTGACTTTCAATTTCTATATTGGTGGGCCATGGTCGTCTGCTTGTGCCAGGGCATCTCCGAGAAGAGTGTGCGAGCGAGCATCGAAGAGGGCGCGCGGACCCGCCAGCAAGTCACCGAGTCCTGCGGAGCAGGTGATGGCTGCGGAACGTGCCACCGAACGATCAAGACCCTCATCGTCGAGTGCCGGCGCGCCCAGATCTGCCGCCCGACGACCCTGCCGGCGTACGCCGCCGAGCAGCTCTCTCCCGCTGGCGCCTGAGACCTACGTGCGCCGGCCTTCGGCTTCGCGTAGGCCCAGCGCGGGTGCTCGGATCGTCAGAATCTCGAGCCTTTGACCCAAGTCACGTCTGGCGGCGTCGATCTTGCAGCTAAAGCGTTAGCTGCACTGTCCGCTAGGGGTGATCTCGATGCTGACTCTACGACGTGGTTCCTCAATTTCAGTCGATCTAAGCGCGCGCCGGCGGTCGATCCGGGAGCACTGGATTCCCACGGCACCTGGTGACGGCGACCTCCGTTCGAGAAGCTATCCTGCTGTTCCAGCAGCGGTTTACGAAGAGGGCGGGCGTTGGGAAAAGGACGAGTCCGCGCGCTGAAAGCGACTCTCCGCGTCCCTGGTCGGTCGTGCGCGAGCGACCAGGCCGACCGACCGACCGCCAGGTCGCCATAGCTCAGCCAATGGCGCGAATGGTTGTCGATGTCTGATTTTTGAGACACCAACCGTAACCTTTATTTGCCGCTCCTCGTCGTGCATCGACCTACCAGTCGGTGGTATCGACCATCGCTGGGACCCGACGGGATGTCAGCCGAAGCCAACCCTACGACGCCGTCCGGCGGGGCATCAAGCGAGGACGCACCGCAGCTCTTGCAGGATGCCGCCGCGCCGATCGTTCACCTTACGCTGAACCGTCCGCGCCAGCGAAACGCACTCTCGCGGGAGCTGCTGGTTGATCTTCTCGCGGGGCTCGACGCCTGTGCCGCCAATGCGGTGATCCGGGTGGTCGTGCTCGCCGCGAATGGACCGGTGTTCAGCGCGGGACACGACCTGCGTGAGATCCAGTCGAGCAGCCCAGCCGAGATCGAGGAGCTGTTCGCCCTGTGCTCCCGTGTGATGCTGCGCATCCAGGAGATCCCGCAGCCGGTGATCGCGCGCGTGCACGGTCTAGCGACGGCCGCAGGTTGCCAGCTCGTCGCCGCGTGCGATCTCGCGGTGGCGGCGGAGGCGGCGACGTTCGCGACCCCCGGCATCAGCATCGGCTTGTTCTGCTCGACACCTGCGGTGCCCGTCGTCCGCACCGTAGGACGCAAGCGCGCGCTGGAGATGCTCTTCACCGGGGATGCGATCGATGCGCGGACGGCGTGTGACTGGGGCCTGGTGAATCGAGTCGTCCCGCAGGCGGAGCTCGATGCCGAGGTGCAGCGCCTGGCGAGCAAGATCACGAGCGCGAGCGCCGAGACCGTCGCGATCGGCAAGCGCGCTTTCTATCGTCAGGTCGGACTCCTCGAGCGCGACGCATACGAACTCGCCTCCGCCGTGATGTGCGAGAATGCCGCGACCCCGGACGCGCGCGAGGGAATCGCCGCTTTCGTCGAGAAGCGGCGCGCTGTTTGGCGCTCGCGCTGAGGCGCGCACGCTCCCTTGACTCGGGTCCCTCTCAAGCGGGAGAAGAAACTCCCGCCAACGAGAAGGAGACCGACCGCATGACCTCCGCGACCAAGCCGCACGCCAAGCGACAGTTCAACTACGACCGCATGCTGATCGGTGGCAAGTGGGTCGAGGCGAGCGGTGGCCTCACCTACGAGATCCCCAACCCGGCAACGGAGGAGGTCATCGGGCGCGCTCCCGACGCGAGCCGCGAGGACATGCGCAGCGCGATCGACGCCGCGCGCCGGGCCTTCGAAGAGGGCTCCTGGCGCAGAAGCACCCCGCGCGACCGCGCGAAGGTGCTGAACGCGATCGCCGACGCGATCGAGGCCCGCAAGGAAGAGATGCGCGAGATCCTGATCGCGGAAGCCGGTGCGTGCTGGGTCTCGCACGATACCCAGGTGGAGTGGCCGATCCGGCACCTTCGTACCTACGCGGATCTGGCGATCTCCTTTCCGTTCGAGCAGATGCTGCCGGCCCCGCCCATCCAGTCGCCCATGGGGACCTGGCTCAACACCAGCATGGTGCAGCAAGCACCGGTGGGGGTTTGCGGGCTGATCCCGACCTGGAACTTCCCGGTGTTCGTGCTGGTGCACAAGCTCGGGCCGGCCCTGGCGATGGGCAACACGATGGTGGTGAAGCCCTCGCCTTACGGCCCGCTGGTGAACTTGTGGATCGCGGAGCTGATCGAGCAGGTGGCGGATCTGCCGGCGGGCGTGATCAACTGGGTCACCGGCCAGAGCGCCGAGATCTCGCAGGAGCTGGTGTCGAACCCGAGCGTCGACAAGATCAGCTTCACGGGCTCGATCGCGGTCGGACGGCAGATCCTCACCGCCGCCGCCGATCGCCTGCGCCGCGTCCACCTCGAGCTCGGTGGCAAGTCGGCGCACATCCTGCTCGACGGCGACAATCTGGACATGGCCGCACCGGCTCTCGCGGCGCCGTCGTTCTTCCATTCCGGACAGGGTTGCGCGATGGGCACCCGCGTCCTGGTCCCGAGGGGACTGATGGACAAGGCGGTCGAGAAGATGGTGGGCTTCGTCGGCAACCGCGACATCGTCAAGATCGGCAACCCATCGGATCCCGGGGTGCTGATGGGGCCGGTCGTGCGCGAGGAGCGTCGCCGGGCGATCGAGGGCTACATCGAGAGCGGCATCCGCGAGGGGGCGAAGCTGGCCACGGGCGGAAAGCGGCCTGCTGGCCTGGACACCGGCTACTTCCTCGAGCCCACGATCTTCGCCGACGTCGACAATCGCCTGCAGATCGCGCAGGAGGAGATCTTCGGGCCGGTCGTCACGGTGAGCCCCTACGAGGACGTCGCCGATGCGATCCGCATGGCCAACGATTCGGACTACGGGCTGGCGGCCATGATCACCGGCACCGATCAGGTGAAGGCGGTCGAGATCGCGCGTCAGCTACGGACCGGAAACGTGTGGATCAACAATGGCGGCAACATCGGCAACGCGCCATTCGGTGGCTTCAAGCTCTCGGGCATCGGCCGCGAAGGCGGGGTCTGGGGCATGCACGAGTTCAGCGAGGTGCAGCACATCGTCTGGCGGAGCTGAGCGTGCAGCCGGTCAGGAACCCTGGCCAGCTGCGCCGGGCGAGACCTTGCCGCCGTCGGGCAGGATGCTCTGCCCGGACGCGTTTTTCTCGCGCAGCATGCGCAGCATCCCGTCGGCGCCCTTGTTGGTGACGACGTCCTGGAGCTGGGAGCGGAAGTTCGCGACCAGGCTCACACGTTCGATCACGACGTCGATGATCTTCCACTGGGCGTCCAGCTTGCGCAGGCGGTAGTCGACCAGGAACTCCTCTCCCTGGCGAAGGACCTTGGTCTTGACAGTCCAGTCGCCGCGCGCCTCCGCGCGGTCCCCGGTGATCTCGATCTTCTCGTTGCCGTAGCTCTCGATGTTCTTGCCGTAGGTCACCGAGAGGTGACGCTTGAACTCCTGTACGAACTCCTTCTGCTGCTCGGGTGTGAGCTTGCTCCAGTTCTTCGCGAGCACCAGCCGCGCCATGGCGTCGAAGTCGAACCGGGCGTAGGCGATCTCCTCGAGCTCGTGGATCTTCTTGGGGGAGGGAACGCTCTTGTCCTTCAGGATGACAAAGACCTCTTCGATGGTCTCCTGGATGAAGGCGCGCGCATCCTGTGCGCGGGCGTCGCGCGCGAGCGTGAGGGCCAGCAGCAGCGCGAGTGCCGCTGCGATCGACGGCCAGATCTTCACGGGAGTACCTCTTGATCGGAGTAGTCGGGGAAATAGAGATCGTCGTTGGTGCCGCGCTCGGTGTCCGAGAAGCCGCGGATGAGCCGCTCGCGCCTCTCGAAGTAGGCGGTGCGCACCGCGATGTAGAAGTCGAGCGATGCCTCGCGCGCGGCGTCGACGTCATCGAGAAGCAGGGAGCGCGTGTTCACGGTCTGGACGACGCGCGCGGCGCCGAGAATGTAGATGTCGCCGAGCAGGGTCGAGATATCGAGGTAGGAATCGGCCACGACACCGACCGTGTCCCGGGGATTCGACGAGCCGAATACGGGCCAGACCAGATAGGGCCCGGGTGGCACGCCCCAGCGCCCGAGCGTCTGTCCGAAATCGGCGCTGTGCTTCGGCAGGCCCATGTCGGACGCCCAATCGATCAGGCCGCCGATCCCCGCGGTGGTGTTGACCGTGAAGCGGCACAGCGCGACCGCCGCGGGATCGAGTTCGCCTTGCAGCAGGTTGTTCACCAATCGCACCGGGAATTTGAGATTGTCAAAGAAGTTGTCGACCGACCGCTGGACGAGCCGCGGCAGGACGGCGTCCCAGCCGGTGGCGACGGGCTCGAGGACGTACTCGTCGAGAGTCTCGTTGAAGCCGAACATCGTACGGTTGAACGGCTCCCAGGGGTCGTAGTCGGCGCCGGCCGTGGCATCGCTCGGGGCGGACTCCGCCACCGCGGCGGTTTCCGCCGCGTCGGGCGATGTCGCCTGTGCGGCCGCCTCGCTGGCCAGCGCGGCAAGCAGACCCGCGAGGCCAAGGAGTCGAGCAATACGCGTCCTTCGCAGCATCACTGTTGCCCCCCGTCGACCCCCGCGTTGTGGACCATCTTCCCGATCAGGCGCTCGAGGATGACCGCCGATTCCGTGAACGTGATCTCCTCTCCCGATTGCAGCATGCGATCGTCGCCGCCCAGCTGGAGAGACACGTAGCGGTCACCGAGGACCCCTGCGGTCACGATCGACGCGCTGGTATCGACGGGTAGCTGCAGGCCGTCGCGCAGGGAAAGTCCGACGCGCGCGCGGAAGTCGTCGCTCAGCGAGATGTCGACCACCTGGCCGACCTTGACGCCCGCGATCTCGACCGGTGCGCGCGGCTTCAGGCCGCCCGTCTGGTCGAAGATGGCGTAGATGCGCAGGCTGCCGCGGTCGAGCAGGGGATTGGCTCCGACACGGAGAGCAAGGACCGCCACCGCGCCGATGCCGACGAGCACGAAGAGTCCCGCAACCAGGTCTCGCAAGGGCGATCTGCTCATCAAATCTCGAACCCCCATAAAGCTGTCACGAAGTAGTCGCCGATCAGGATGGCAACCGACGTGATGACGACGGTCGAAGTCGTCGCCGCGCTTACCCCGGCCGCTGTCGGAGCCGCGAAGTACCCACGGAAGGTGGCGATCAGACCCGCGAGACAGCCGAAGATGAGCGCTTTCAACATGCTCCCTACGATGTCGTCACGGAAGCGGATCGAGGAAGAAAGGCTTGAAATGAAGATGCCGGGATCGAGGCCCATCAGGTTCACGCCGACGAAGAACGAGCCCGCGATGCCGAACAGGATGAACAGCGCACACAACATGGGCATCACCAGGATCATCGACATCGCCTTTGGCGATACGACGATGCCGAGTGGATCGATGGACATCATGCGCAGCCCGTCGAGCTGCTCGGTGGTGACCATCGACGCGATCTCCGCGGCCGTCGCCGAACCCGCCCGGCCGGTGACCAGCAGGCCCGTCAGCACCGGGCCGAGCTCGCGGATGAGCGACAGGCCCACGACGGCCCCGAGCGAGCCCTCGGCCCCGAAGCGGACCAGCGTGTTGTAGCCCTGCAGGCCGAGCACCATGCCCACGGCGAGCCCCGAAACGCACACGATCACCAGGGAGAGCACGCCGAGGTTGTAGATCTCCTCGAGGTAGCGGCGCGGACGGTACGGGGGCAACACGGTCGCACGGAGAATCGCGAGAGCGAACAGCAGCATGCGCCCGAGCTGCGCCACGATGGCGAGCGAGCGGAAGCCGATCTCCCGGACGAGCTGCACCATCGCTGTCAGAGGCTCGAATCGCGTGCTTCGACGGCGTTGCGAGCGTTGCTGACCCCGGGCTCGTGCACCTCCGGGACGTCCTCGTCGAAGAAGGCTGCGACCTCGGCGTCGGGGCTGGCGCGGAGCTCGGCTGGGGCACCCGTGACGCTGCGACCCGGCAGCAGAAGGAGGACCTGGTCGGCCAGCCGCACCGTTGAGGCGATGTGGTGCGACACGATCAACAGGGTGGTGCCGTGACGCCGGTTGATCCCTGCGAGTAGCGCCTCGATGAGCTTGAGCGAGATCGGGTCGAGGCCGGAAAACGGCTCGTCGCAGAGCAGGATCTCGGGCCGCAGGATCATCGCGCGCGCCAGAGCCGCCCGGCGTAGCATGCCACCAGAGAGCTGTCCCGGGAGCAGATCCTCGACGTCCTTCAGGCCTACCGCCACGAGCTGCTCGTGCACCCGCGCCTCGATCTCCCGGGGAGTTCCCAGTGCACGCTCACGCAGGGGCAGGGCGAGGTTGTCGGACACCGTCAGGGAGTCCAGGAGCGCCCCGCCCTGGAACAGCATTCCAAGCCGCGAGCGGACCGCGAGCAGCGCTGGCTCCGTGAGCTGCGTGACGTCCTGGCCTGCGACCTCGATGCGTCCGGCGTTGGGTTGGACCAGGCCGCCGATGAGACGCAACAGCGTGCTCTTCCCCGATCCACTGCCGCCGAGTATGACCGAGATCCGTCCACGAGCAAACGCGCAGCTCAGCGACTGGTGAACGACGCGACCGTCGAATGCCATGTGGACGTCGCGAAATGCGACGTGTGGTGGCGCGGCTTCGGAAGGGGCAGGCTCCATGCAGAGGTGTGGTCCGATCTAGCAGAGCCGTCCTCGCGCCACCAAGGTGCGGCGGCCGTTCGACACCCAGGCCCACCCGCTGGGCAGCCCGGCTCGACGTCGAGGTCTCGTCAAGCAACCATCCCGGAACCGCCGCGACTCGACCTCGGCCGGGGGAGGAGAGATGCGCCCGCCCAGAATCGAACTGGGACTTAGGGTTCCGGAGACCCTCGTGATATCCGTTTCACCACGGGCGCGAACGGGGCTGTCCTACTACACGGTCGCCCGAGTCGCCATGCACCGGCGGCGATTCATCCTGTAGGGCCGGGTAATGGCGCCATTGCGTGCAGCAGCTCCTCGTGGATTCGACCGTTGGTTGCCAGGGTTTGCGTTGCATCGAGGCCGGGCTCGGCGCCGTGGAAGTCGGTCACGCAGCCTCCGGCCTGGCGCACCAGCAGGGCTCCGGCGGCGACGTCCCAGGGCTTGAGTCGCCACTCCCAGAAGCCATCGACCCGACCACAGGCAACCCACGCCAGGTCCAGTGCCGCCGCGCCCATGCGGCGGATGTCGCGGGCGCGGACCATCAGCGTGCGCCAGTATTCCAGGTAGGAGTCGAGATGGTCGCGGCGGTCGTAGGGAAAGCCGGTCGCGAGCAGGCTCGAGTCGAGCTTGGCGGCGGCGGAGACCGCGATCGGACGATCGTCTAGGGTGGCGGGGGCGTCATCGTATGCGACGAAGGTCTCGTCGCGCATTGGATCGTAGACGACCCCTGCCACCGCGCGCGCCGTGCGAGGATCGGGCAATGCGGCCGACCCGGAGCCCGGAGCGAGGACCGCCGCAATCGAGACCGCGAAGTGCGGTACGCCGTGCGCGAAGTTCGTGGTTCCGTCGAGCGGGTCGATCACCCAGCAGATCGGGGCCCGGTGGCCATCGGCCGGGATGATGGCGCCCGCTTCCTCTGACAGGATCGCGTGGCCCGGGAACGCCTCCCCGAGGCGGTCGAGGATCAACCGCTCGGCCGCGCGGTCGGTATCGGTCACCAGGTCGACCACGGCCGACTTGGTACGCACCTGCCTTGGCGTATCGTAGCGTTCCCGAATCAAGGCTCCGGCCGCGCGGGCAATGCCAGCGGCCGCTTGCGCCAGGTCGCGCGGGCTCGGATCCGTCACGGGCCTGCTTAACGGCTCGGCAGGCGCATTTTCAACGCCCGGCGGACCCGCGCGATCGCTTCTTGCGCGCTCGCCGCGGGTTCCGTATCTCGATGCTCCCGGACGGTGACGCTGGCGACCCTCACGGGCGATCGCTAGAAAGCCCTGGCACGACCTGCATGGGCGGTCGCCAAGTTGGTAAGGCACCGGACTTTGGATCCGGCATTCGAAGGTTCGAATCCTTCCCGCCCAGCTCACGACGGCGAGGGAGAAACGGGAAGTCGGCGTACTACATGATGGACGGAAATCTGCGCGGCGACATCGCCAAGGATGCCATCAAGATCTTCGCCGGGAGCTCGAACCCGGCGTTGTCGCGGGACATCTGCGCGTATCTAGGCGTGCCGGTGGCGGCGGTCGAGACGCGGCGTTTCAGCGATGGCGAGATCAACGTCGACATCCAGGAGAACGTCCGTGGCGGTGACGTCTTCGTCATCCAATCGACGTCCACACCCGGCAACGACCACCTGATGGAGCTGCTGCTCATGCTCGACGCGCTCAAGCGCGCGTCGGCGGGGCGCATCACCGCGGTGGTGCCGTACTATGGGTATGCTCGGCAAGACCGGAAGGTCGCGCCGCGCACCCCGATCAGCGCCAAGCTGGTGGCCGACCTGATCGAGACCGCCGGCGCGTCGCGCGTGCTGACGATGGACCTGCACGCGGGCCAGATCCAGGGCTTCTTCAACATCCCGGTCGACAACCTGTACGCGACCCCGGTGCTGTTGCGCCATCTGCGCGACGGCATCGGCCGCGAGCCCTGCACGGTGATCTCGCCCGACGCCGGCGGCGTCGAGCGCGCGCGCGCCTTCGCGAAGCGGCTCGACGGCGCGCTCGCGGTGATCGACAAGCGCCGCTCGGGTGCCAACGAGGTCGCCGAGATGCACATCATCGGCGAGGTACGCTCGCGGCTGGCGATCCTGGTCGACGACATGGTCGATACCGCGGGAACGCTCTGCAATGCCGCGCAGGCGGCCATCGAGGCCGGCGCGCACGAGGTCATCGCCGCTTGCACGCACGCGGTGCTGTCGGGGCCGGCGATCGAGCGCCTGGAGAAGTCGCGCATCCGCGAGATCATCGTGACCGACACGATCGCGCTCGGCGAGAAGGCGCGCGCTTGCTCGAAGGTCAAGGTGCTGTCCGTCGCGCAGCTCATCGGCGAGGCCATCCGGCGCACGCACAACGAAGAATCGATCAGCTCGCTCTTCATCTGAGCGACGCCTGGGTAAACACGGCCAGAAATCGGAGAAGAGAGAGCAATGGAAACGCTGACACTCGAAGTTGAAACGCGGGAAGGTGCGGGCAAGGCCTCGGCCCGCCGCGACCGGGCCAAGGGCCGCATGCCCGCGGTGCTGTACGGCGGCGACCGGACCAGCATCGCGCTGACCGTCGATACCCGCGACTTCGGACGGCGCGTGGCGACCCTCGAGGGAACGCACCTGATCGAGCTGCAGTCGAGCGTGGCCGACATCAACAAGCTGATGGTGCTTCTGCGCGAGGTGCAGCACCACCCCGTGACGGGCCTCCCGGTGCACGCGGACTTCTACGCGGTCCAGCTCGATCAGGCGATCGAGGTCAAGGTGCCGCTGCATTTTGAAGGCAAGCCCGCCGGTGTGACGCTTGGTGGCATCCTGCAGCCGGTGATCCGCGAGATCGCCGTGCGCTGCCTGCCGACGGCCATCCCGGAGTTCATCCCGGTCGACGTCTCGGCGCTGGCGATCCACGACGCCCTGCACGTCTCCGATCTGGTGTTCCCCGAAGGCATCGAGGCGATCCTGGATCCGTCGGAGCCCGTCGTGAGCGTGGTGCCGCCGACCGCCGACGTGAAGGCCGAGGGCGCCGCGGAAGGTGCTGCGGATGGTGCGGTCGCAGCCGCCGGTGCGGCCGACGCGGATGCGAAGAAGGGCGACGCGAAGAAGCCCGAGGCCAAGAAGGCGGACGCGAAGAAATAGCTCGAGGTGCGCAAGGCCGTCGTCGGTCTCGGCAATCCGGGGCGGCGCTACGAAGGCACGCGGCACAACGCCGGGTTCTTCGTCGTCGATCTCCTGGCGAATGCCCACGGGGCAGCGGTTGCCGGTAGGGAGCACGATGCCCTGTCGGGCGAGATCGACCTGGCCGGCACCCGGCTGGCGTTGATCAAGCCGCAAGCCTTCATGAATCGGAGCGGGGCCACGGTCGCGGCGTTCGTGGGCGACCTGGGCCTGGTTCCGGCCGACATCCTGGTGGTGCACGACGATCTCGACCTCGCGCTCGCCAGGATCAAGCTCAAGCGTGGCGGCGGAACGGCCGGCCACCGCGGCCTCGAGTCGATCGTCGAGCACCTCGGAACGAGGGATTTCGCCCGCCTCCGGGTCGGCATCGGCAGGCCGCCGGCGGGGCAGCAGGTCGCCGATTTCGTGCTGGAGCCGTTCTCCGAGGACGAGCGCACGATCCTGGATCCGGGCCTGACGGCGGCCACTGCCGCCGTCGAGAGCTGGTGTGCGCTCGGCATCGAGCCCGCGATGAACGTCGTCAACGCTCCCAGGGCAGGCGGGCCTGGCCCTGCCGAGGGCTCGGAGCCGTAAGGCAAGCGCCTTGCCGAGACCGCTTGAGCCGACGCCTCGCCGTTGTTAGACAGATGTCTTTTTGGGAGGTCGCATGCGTTCCTACGAGGCTCTGATCGCTTATCACCCGGACATCGGCGAGGCCGCGATCAAGGATCAAATCGAGCGGGTGAAGCAGATCATCGAAGGTCATGGGGGTGAAGTCACCCAGGCCGTCGAATGGGGCCTGCGCGACCTTTCGTACCGCATCAAGAAGCAACGCCGCGCCTTCTACGTGATCCTGGTGTTCAACGGCGATGGCGCGACCGTGGCCGAGCTCGAGCGCAATCTGCGCATCTTCGAGCAGGTGCTACGCTACATGACGACCCAGATCGACCCGAACCGGCCGCCGCTCGAGATGAACCGTCCGCGCCGCGACTCGGACGACCACGACGGCGATGGCGACGACCGCGATCACCGCGACCGCGACCACCGCGATCATCGTGATCATCGCGACCGCCCGCGCCGCGGCGGCGACGATCTGGCGCTCGACGAAGGCGTCGATACCGAGGTCCCCGATCTCTCCTGATCGGGACCATCGCACGAGCACGTTGCACGGAAAGGTTGAGATCGAGCCATGATGGGAAGCAGATCAGCTGGTGGGGGCGACCGGAAGCCCGGGGGCCGTGGGCGTTCCGACGACAAGGGCCTGTTCCGGCGCCGCGGTGGTCGCCGCAAGGTGTGCCGCTTCTGTGCCGAGAAGACCCTGCCTCTGGACTACAAGGAAGTTCGCGTCCTCTCGAACTTCATCACCGAGCGCGGCAAGATCATCCCGAGCCGGATCACGGGCAACTGTGCTCGCCACCAGCGGCGCCTGACGGCCGCGATCAAGCAGGCGCGCGCGACGGCGTTATTGCCGTTCAACCTCGTCCACAACTGAGCGCGACGCAGCACAGCCGCGAGAAGCAGGGAAAGCTCCGATGGAAGTGATTCTTCGTGAGGACGTGGCGCATCTCGGCGCGATGGGCGAGATCGTCAAGGTCAAGCCTGGATACGGGCGCAACTTCTTGCTGCCGCGTGGCATGGCCGTCGAGGCGAGCCGTCGCAACCTGGCGGCGCTCGACCACGAGAAGGTGCTCATCGGGGTGAAGCGCGAGCGCGAGCGCAAGGTCGCGCGGGCCGAGGCCGACAAGCTCGATGGCTTGGTCCTCGAGATTCAGGCCCGTGCCGGCGAGGAGGACCGCCTCTACGGTTCGGTCACCAACCTCGACATCGCGCACCATCTCGCAGCGCGCGGTGTGAACGTCGACCGCCGACGCATCGACCTCGACGACCCGATCAAGCGCCTCGGCACCTATCGCATCGTGGTCGGCATCGCCCACGACGTGAAGGCGACGATCACCGTCAAGGTTCTGCCCGAAGCCGTCGCTGCCGAGTAGGCAGCCCCGTCAGTAGGCGCCGCCGAGCTTGCCGTGGTCCCAGGACCGCGTCTTGTCGGCGCGGAAGACCAGGGTCACGCGCTTGCGCGCCTGCGGCCGCATTCCTTCCAGCGCCTCCTTGGGCGGCGGCGTCGACGAGCCCGCCGCGCGAGCACCGATCTTGCCGAGGGTCGCGAGCGTGGTCTCCTCGTCCTCGATGACTTCGCACGCGCCGCGCAGGAAGACGCCCTTCAGCTTCTCGTAGGTGGCACCCTCCTCGAGGAGGAGCGCGCAGCGCGGGTCGCGGCGCAGGTTCTTGACCTTTTGCGACTTGCGGAAGGTCGTCATCAGGATGGTATCGCCCTCGAGCGCGTACCACATCGCGATCAGGTGCGGATAACCGTCCTCGCCGTTGGACGCGAGGTAGATGGTGTGGCCGCGAGCGAGGAACTCGGTCTGCTCGGTCTGGGTGAGCTTGATGAGGGAACGCTTGAGAGCCATCGGCGAGGACCTCCTTTCGTGGCGGTAGTACGGAACGCGCGCTGGTGCAATGCGCGTTGTCGTTGCGAGCCGCGTGCCCTATGATGCCGCGGATGTCCCGCGCCGTCGTGCTGTCGCGCACAGAGATCCACAAGGGGCGCGTGCTCGACATCGGCGTCGAGCGCGTGCGCCTGCCGAGCGGTGTCGAGACCGACCTCGAGATGATCCGCCATCCCGGTGCGGCGGCGATCGTGCCACTGACCGCGCGTGGCGAGATTTTGCTCCTGCACCAGTTCCGTCACGCGGCCGATGGGATGTTGTGGGAGATCCCTGCGGGGACCCTCGCACCCGGCGAAGCGCCGCTCGAGTGCGCACACCGCGAGCTCGAGGAGGAAACGGGCATGCGCGCCGCCGAGTTGCTCGAGCTCGGGTTCATCCTGCCAGCGCCTGGCTACACCAACGAGCGGATCTACCTCTTTCTGGCGCGCGGGTTGACCCGCGCGACGCAGAAGCTCGACGTGGACGAGGTGATCACCGAGATCCGCCCCGTTCCGGTTGCCGAGGCGCTGCGTTCGATCGCGGCGGCCGAGCTCATCGACGCGAAATCTGTGGTCGCGATCTGCCGGGCGCGTGCGCGTGGCTTGCTCCCGACCGACGAAGACTGAGAGGCAAGACGAACGTGCGTATGGGCATCGCCGGGTTCCCCGGCTCGGGCAAGACCACCATCTTCAACGCGCTGACCGGGCTGCACGCGGACGTCGGACTTGGCACGTCGTCGGCCGCGAGCAAGCCCAACCTTGGAGTGCTCAAGGTCCCCGACGCGCGCGTGGACGCGCTCGCGGCGATCTACTCGCCGAAGAAGACGACCTACGCCGAGATGACGTTCGTCGACTTCCCCGATCCTCCCACGACGGGCGGCCGGCTCGACGAGCGCGTGCTCACCCAGATGCGCGAGGCGGATGCGCTCGCGCACGTGGTGCGCGCCTTCGACGACCCCGCGCAGCCGGCGCCCGACGCCCGCCGCGATCTGGAGAGCTTCAAGACCGAGCTGGTGGTGGCCGACCTGGCCATGGTCGAGCGGCGGCTCGAGCGGCTGAAGCGCGAGAAGGGGAAGGAGCGCGAGAAGGAGCTGCTCGAGAAGATCAGCGCGTCTCTCGAATCCGAGCGCGAGATCCGCCACCTCGGCTTGTCACGCGAGGACGAGGCGAGCCTGGCCGGCTTTCAGTTCTTGACCCTCAAGCCGCGCCTCACCGTGCTGAACGTGAACGAGGACGCGGTGGCCCAGCCGGCCCCGGCCACCGTAGAGGAGTTCGTGACCCAGGAGGGGCTGGCGCTGGTGGTGGTCTCCGGCAAGGTCGAGATGGAGCTCGCCGATCTCGAGCCGCAGGATCGGCGCAGCTTCGAGATGGAGCTCGGCCTCAGCGAGTCGGCGCGCGACCGCTTCATCCGGGCGTCGTACGCGCTGCTCAACTTGATGAGCTTCCTGACCGCGGGCGAGGACGAGGTGCGCGCGTGGACCATCCGGCGCGGCGAGGTCGCCCAGGGGGCGGCGGGCAAGATCCACAGCGACATCGCGCGCGGCTTCATCCGGGCCGAGGTCATCCCCTATGCCGCGTTCATCGAGCACCGCAGCGAAGCCCGCTGCCGGGAGGCGGGCAAGCTGCGCCTCGAGGGCAAGGAGTACGTCGTCGCCGACGGCGACATCGTCCACTTTCGTTTCAATGTATGAAGGGGGACTCTGTCCCCCTTCATCACGCGGCGAAGCCGCGTAGAGCCTCATCCCCCGGCTCGCTTCGCTCGGCCACTCGCCTTCGGCTTCGCAGAGGGGCCGGTGCCAGGGGGCCCGGGCGGCCTCTCGCGCGCTAGCTTCAGTTGACAGTCAGTAGGGCCGTTGGTACCCGAAACGGTTGACCCAGCAACTGGCAGGCGCGTAGCTCAGTGGGAGAGCACTTCCTTGACACGGAAGGGGTCGGCGGTTCAATCCCGCCCGCGCCTATCACCCAGGTCGTCGTTCAATGTCGGAGATCTCCGTTTCCATCCCGGGCCACGAGCCCGTTCGCGCCCAGGCCGGTGAGTCGGCAGCCGCGGTTCTGAAGCGCGCGGGCGCAATCAAGGGTGCCATCGCTGCGTGCCGCGACGGCGCCGTGATCGACCTGTCGCGCCCGATCGACGAGGAGTGCGAGCTCGCACCCGTGGCCCCCGGGACACCGGAGGGACTGGACGTCATCCGGCACTCGACCGCGCACCTTCTGGCGCAGGCCGTGAAGCGCCTCTTCCCGGCAGCCCAGGTGACGATCGGACCGGTCATCGAGGACGGCTTCTTCTACGACTTCGCCTTCGAGCGCGGCTTCACACCGGAAGACCTCGAGCGCATCGAGGCCGAGATGCGCAAGATCGTCGACGCGAACTACCCCGTGGTGCGGACGGTGGTCGAGCGCGACGCGGCGGTGGAGCGCTTCCGCTCGATCGGCGAGAACTTCAAGGCCGAGATCATCGCCAGCATCCCGTCGAACGATCCGATCGGTCTCTACACGCAGGGCGACTTCACGGACCTCTGCCGCGGCCCGCACGTGCAGTCCACGGGCAAGCTGGGCGCCTTCAAGCTCACGCACGTCGCGGGCGCCTACTGGCGCGGCGACGAGCGCAATCCGATGCTGCAGCGGGTCTACGGCACTGCGTTCGCGGACAAGGCGGCGCTCGAGGAGCATCTGGCGCTGCTCGAGGAGGCCAAGAAGCGCGACCATCGCCGGCTCGGGCCCGCGCTCGACCTGTTCTCGCTGCACCCGATCGCGCCTGGCATCCCATTCTTCCACGCCAACGGAACGATCGTCTACAACGCTCTGGTCGCCTATATCCGCGACCTCTACAAGCGCTACGGCTACACCGAGGTCATCACGCCGCAGCTCTACAAGACCGAGCTGTTCAAGACCTCGGGGCACTACGAGAACTACCGCGAGGACATGTTCCTCGTGCAGGCGGACGACGAAGAGTACGGCATCAAGCCGATGAACTGCCCGGGCCACGTCTACCTGTTCGGCCAGGGCAAGAAGTCCTACCGCGACCTGCCGATCCGCATGGCCGACTTCTCGCGGCTGCACCGCTTCGAGCGCTCCGGCGTGCTCAACGGCCTGACGCGCGTGCGCGGCTTCGCCCAGGACGACGCGCACATCTTCTGCACCCCCGAGCAGCTCGACGAGGAGTTCGCCAGCTTCCTCGCCATGACCCGCGAGGTCTACGACGCGTTCGGCTTCTCCGACCTCTCGATCGCGGTCGAGACGCGCCCCGAGAAGTACCTGGGCACGCTCGAGCTCTGGGAGCAGGCCGAGAAGGCCCTCCAGGACGGGCTTCGCAGGGCCGGTTTCGCGTTCACGGTGAGCGCGGGCGACGGCGCATTCTACGGTCCCAAGATCGCCTTCAACTTCCGCGACGCCCTCAAGCGCTCGTGGACCCTCGCCACCATCCAGATCGACTGCGCCATGCCGGATCGGTTCGGCATCAGCTATGTCCGACCCGATGGCGTGGAGGGCAGGCCGATGATGCTGCACCGGGCGGTCCTGGGATCGATCGAGCGCTTCATCGCAATCCTGCTCGAGCACACCGCGGGCGCTTTGCCGTTGTGGCTGGCACCGGTTCAGGTTCGGGTGTTAAGCGTAACGGACCGGGTGGCGGAGCATGCCGCGCGGGTGGGGAAGCAGCTCGAAGCAGCAGGAATCCGGGTGGAGGTCGATCAGCGAAACGAGAAGCTCGGGTTCAAGATCCGCGCAGCCGAGGTCCTGAAGACGCCCGTCATCGCGGTCGTGGGGGACAAGGAAGCCGAATCCGGGGCGGTTGCTCCGCGCTGGCGCGGGGTGCCGAACCAACCCGCGCAATCGCTCGAGTCTTTCGTTGCCGAGGTGGTGCATCGGGCCCGGGTGCCGGTCGCTGCCGCCCCTGCCGAGCCCGTCCGGGCTCGAGTCCTCTGAACTCCGACGTACGGGGAGATCATGCCGAAGATCCGAAGCAATCGCTCAGCAGCCAAGCGTTTCAAGGCCACGGGAAGTGGCAAGGTGAAGCGCTCGCACGCATTCGCGCGTCATCAGATGTCCGCCAAGACGCGCAAGCAAAAACGGAAGCTCCGCCACTCAGTGGTCGTGTCGCCCAGCGATACGCCCGGGGTGAAGCGTCTGCTGCCCTATCTCTGAGGAGGACGCATGCCACGGGTAAAGCGCGGCACCAAAGCCCGCAAACGTCACAAGAAGATCCTGAAGCTCGCCAAGGGCAACGTCGGCGGGCGGCGCAAGCTCTATCGTCAGGCGCGCGAGACCGTCGAGCGCGGGCTCGTCTACGCCTACCGCGACCGCAAGGTGAAGAAGCGCGAGTTCCGTTCGCTGTGGATCGTCCGGATCAACGCGGCGGTGCGCAGCTTCGATCTCTCCTACAGCCGTTTCATCCAGGGGCTGAAGAAGGCCGGGATCGAGATGGATCGCAAGGTCCTGGCGGACATCGCGGCGCGTGACTCGGCTGCGTTCGGCGTCATCGCGGAGCGCGTCAAGGCTGCGCTGGCGGCCTAGATCCGGGCGCCTGCGACGGATGTGCAATCGGTAGTTGAAAGCGCCGGGCGCTTCGACGTAGAAGGCGTCGGAGTCGAGAGATGACCAAGGCAGACATCGTCGAGCGGATCTACGAGCGGGCGAAGGCGTCGAAGAAGGACGCCAGCGACGTCGTCGATCTGGTGTTCGAGCTCATCAAGGGCCGCCTCGAGGCCGGTGAGAAGGTCAAGCTCTCGGGCTTCGGCAACTTCGTCGTCAACGCCAAGCGCCCCCGCAAGGGCCGCAACCCACAGACCGGCGAGGAGATCATCATCTCGGGTCGCCGCGTGCTGTCCTTCAAGGCGAGCCAGGTCTTGAAGAATGCGATCAACGACGGCTTGCGGCCGGTCGAGGCTACAGCCTCGGCCGCTGCGCCCGTGGCGCCCGTGATCGCCCACCACGTCGCGCCGCGCTAGCCGGCGCGGCGGCGACGCTGGCGAGCGTCGCCCGGCGAGGCGCCCGGCAGTTCCGCGATCCACCGAACCCGGCAGTCGCGCTCGAGGCGTGTGTCGGCGCCGGCAGCGCCAGTCGTCATCTTGCTGACCAACCGCCGCCGGCGCCGGGACAGCCCCGATCAGCGGCGGCGAGGGGGCTTTACGCGCGGTGTGAGCCGGTAGACGCGATGGCTGGACGGTCGCGGCTTGGGCGCCGCTTCACCGTTGGCTCGTGGCGTGAGCAGCCGGTTGCGCAGGCACTCGGGGTTCAGCGACAGGGAGTCACAGACGTTGTTGAACGAGAACGGCCAGTCCCAATCGGCAGACCGGATCCACTTCTCGGCCTGGCGCGCGAGCAGGCGGGGTCGCACGCGCGGGTTCTTCAGGTGTTCCTGGAAGCACCGGATGCCGTCTTCGAGCACGGCCAGCATGAGCGCCTTCTCCCCGGCGGCCTGCTCCATCCCGTTGCGCTGGTCGTAGTACTGTTCCGGGAGGATGACGTCGGGCCCGAACGGGTTTGTCCCGTCGCGGCCCGGCGACCGCTCCGAGCGGCGGCGGCTCGGCGAAGCGCTCGCCGCGCCTGCTGACGGCGCTCGGTCGAGTGCGGGCGAGATGGCCACGCCCCCGCTGCGGCTGACCGCGCTGGCATCGTCGAGGTACATCGCAGGTTCCTGGTGCGCGAGTGAGGAGTTCTGTGATTTCATCAGAAATTCGGCCTCCGAAGGGCCCGAAGCGGATGCCTCGGGACTAGACGTCTAGCGTCTGCGGTTCCCGAGCAGCAGAAGCCCGAAGGCGAAGCCGGCGACGACGGCTGTGCAGAGCGTGGTGGCGGGGTCGGAAAAGACGAGCATGGTTCCTCCGTACGCGGTCTTGGGGGGGCCTTCAGGTGGGGGGCCATCCCAGGGGAGCGGGAGTCGTTCAGTCAACGAGCGCGATGACCACCCGTGGCTGCGTTGAGCAAGCGGTATGCCCCGCGAACGTACCGTAAGCCCTCATGCTTCATAGAAGTTCCAGAGCTGCCAGGCTCGCCAGGGCAGGCATGCCTGCAAGGGTATGTTGCGTTCTTGCGCCGGTGCGCGGTTTGCCGGCGATGGCACTCGATCGGGCACGCGATGGGCGCAACCCTGCGCCCATCGCGTGCGGCCCGCTGCACCTTGCTCGCCGCAGGCAAAGTAAGTAGAGAAGGCCGCGTCGGGGCGTGGCGCAGCCTGGTAGCGCACCTGCTTGGGGTGCAGGGGGTCGCCAGTTCAAATCTGGCCGTCCCGACTCTTTTCCCCCTCGCGGGCTGCAAAGATTCGCTTGCCCCGCCAAGGCATCCTCTGCTAGGGCTGCCGCGTGGTTGTGTGGGGAGGATGCGGGGCTGAGCGCGATGCTCTTTGACCGACGCCGCAAGCGCATGGTCGACGAGCAACTCGCCGCGCGCGGGATTCAGGACCGTCGCGTCCTGTCGGCGATGGCCACCACCCCGCGCCACGTCTTCGTGGACGAAGCGCTGCGCGAGCGCGCCTACGACGACCACCCGTTGCCGATCGGGCACGGCCAGACGATCTCGCATCCGTACACGGTAGCGCTCATGACCGAGGCCCTCGAGCTCGAGGGCACCGAGCGCGTGCTCGAGATCGGCACCGGGTCGGGCTACCAGACCGCGATTCTCGCCAGGATCTGCGCCAACGTGTTCACCATCGAGCGGATCGCCGCGCTGGCCACGCGCGCTCGGCGCGTGCTGGATCAGCTGAGCCTGTACAACGTGGCGCTGCGGGTCGGGGACGGAACCATCGGCTGGAACGCCGAGGCGCCGTTCGACGCGATCATCGTTACGGCGGGCACGCCGCAGCTCCCGCGGCCGCTTCTCTCGCAGCTACGCGCCGGGGGGCGGCTGGTGGTTCCGATCGGGGAGGAAGAGTCGCAGGCGCTGTTGCGGTTGCGGGTAGATGCGTCGGGCGTGACCGAGGAATACATCGGCGACTGCCGGTTCGTGAAGCTCCTCGGGCGCTACGGCTTCGCGCGCTGACGCGAAGCGATAGCGTTCCGGATCGCCCGGCGGAGGGGCGCACGCGCCGCGCGCGAAGGACGATGGTGGGGCGGATGAGGAGGCCGGGAGGCACCCCGGCGCTGACGGTAAGCTGGGTACTGGCGGTTGCGCTGGTGCTCGCGCCGGGCTGCAGCCTGCTCGGCGGCGATCGTCAAGACCAGGATTTCGAGGGGATCGACGGCGACGGCCTGCTCTGGCCGGCCTCGGGCTCGGTCAGCTCGAGCTTCGGACCGCGCGGCAACGCGCACCATGACGGCATCGACATCGCGGCCCCGGAAGGCACGCCGATCCGCGCCGCGCTCGACGGGACGGTCGCCTACGTTGGAGCCCTGCGGGGCTATGGCAAGGTCGTGATCCTGTCGCACGAGGGCGGCCTCACCACCGTCTACGCGCACAACAGCAAGAACCTGGTCGGGCAGGGCACTCGTGTTCGCCGGGGGACTGTGATTGCATCGGTCGGCCAGACCGGGCGAACCACCGGGCCCAACCTCCATTTCGAGGTGCGCAAGGACAACCAGGCGCGCGACCCGATGGTCTTTCTGCCGAAGAAGACGCCGTCCTCCCTCGTCGCCCAGGGGAGCAAGCGTCGCAGCGGAGGCTGACCCACACCCATGCAGACCGACCTGACGCGCTGGATCCGCGACATCCCCGACTTCCCGAAGAATGGCATCGTCTTCAAGGACATCACGCCGCTGCTGGCGAATGGCCCGGTCTTCCGCGAGGTGATCGAGCGGCTGGCCGAGCCCTTCCGCGAAAAGGTCGACGCGGTTCTGGGGATCGAGTCGCGGGGCTTCATCCTCGGCGCGCCAGTCGCCGTCGAACTGGGTGTCGGGCTGGTGATCGCGCGCAAGCCGGGCAAGCTGCCGTGGCAGACGCACTCCGCCTCCTACCAGCTCGAGTACGGCACCGATTCCCTCGAGATCCACCAGGACGCGGTCGGCAAGGGGCATCGCGTTCTGATGGTCGACGATCTGCTCGCGACCGGCGGCACGGCACGCGCGGGGCTCGATCTGGTGCGGCGGCTCGAGGGCGAGGTGGTCGGCTGCGCGTTCCTGATCGAGCTCGGCTTTCTCGCCGGGCGCGCAAGCCTGGCGCCGGTTTCCGTGCACTCGCTCATCCGTTACGACTGACGTGATGTCCACACCGCTGCGCTCGACCTTCAAGCAGATGATGAACGAGGTCGTGGCCTACGGGAGCTGCTGCGAGTGCGGCTCCTGCGTCCTCGTCTGCCCGCACAACGTCATCGAGTACGTGAACGGCAAGCCGATGCAGACCGCGAAGGCGTCGGCGGCGCACGACTTCTGCGGCATCAGCGAGGGCATCGGCTGCGACGTCTGCGCGCAGGTCTGTCCGCGGCTCTATCCGCGCGATTTCCAGCTCGCCGACGCCGTCTTCAAGGACGAGCCGGCGCTCTACGAGGGCATCTTCGGCAAGTACCGGCGCATCGTCGCCGCGCGCTCCACCGACGAGGGCGTCAAGGCCACCTGCCAGGACGGCGGCGTGGTGACCACCTTGCTCGCCTACGGCTTCGAGAAAGGACTGCTCGACGGCGCCGCGGTCTCGGTGCGCGACCCGGAGCGTCCGGCGCACCCGATGCCGAAGCTCGTCACCTCGCGCGAGGAAGCGCTGACCACCGCAGGCTCCTGGTACACCTACTGCCCGAACAACCTCGCGCTCGAGCAGGCCGAGGAGCAGGGCTGCGAGAAGATCGCGTTCGTGGGCGTGCCCTGCCAGGTGACGCCGGTGCGCAAGATGCAGCAGGCCGACGCGACCTACCTCGACAACGGCCGCAAGAAGGAAAAGCACATCGAGCGCCAGACGAAGTTCCTCAAGGGCTTCGGTGACCGCGTCGTGCTGACCATCGGCCTGCTCTGCACCGAGGTGTTCACCTACGAAGGCCTCATGGTGCAGAAGATCGAGGGCGAGATGGGCATCCCGCTCGCCGAGATCGAGAAGTTCAACGTCAAGGGTAAAGTCCTGATCTACAAGAAGAACGGCGAGATGGTCGACATGCCGCTCAAGCGCGCGCAGGAGTACGCGCGCCCGGAGTGCCACCACTGCGGTGACTTCACCGGCGAGCTCGCGGACATCTCGTGCGGTGGCGTCGGCTCGATGGAATGGACGATCACCATCCTGCGCACCACGAAGGGCGAGGAAATCTTCGACCGGCTGGTCGCTGACGGCCGCGTCGAGACGCGCTCGATGGACGAGTTCGAGAACTCGATGAAGATCCTGCTCCGTCTCGCGCAGCGCCAGCACGAGCGCGTTCCGATCCCGCCCGGCCGCGATCCGTCCTGGGTCCGGCCGGCGACCGCGATGCCGACCGATCGCCCGACGACCCGGCCGGCCCCCACCGGCTGAATCGAGGCCTAGCGGAAGAGGTCGTGCTCGCGCGGCCGGATCAGCGAGCGGCCGCCTCGCGCAGCCTCGTCCGGGGACTCCGGGGCCACCTCGCAGCCGCGCACCAGCACGGCCGGGATGCCCGCTGCCTTGCGCATGGCGAGCCCCGCAGCGCACGCGATCTCGTCGGCGACGCCGATCACGGTGACGCCGAGCTCGTGTCCCGTCATGTCGTGCGTGCCACGTAGATCATCGACCGGCGCCATGCCAGCGACGCCGAGCGCGAACTCGACCTGCCCCTCGCGCCACGGCCGGCCGAAGGTATCCGTGATGACGATCGCCAGGTCGACCCCGAAGTGGCCGCGCAGCGCGGTGCGCAGCTGCTGGGCGGACGCGTCCGGGTCGACCGGCAGCAGCGTCACGACCCCGTCCGCGACCGCGTTGGACTGATCGATCCCGGCGTTGGCGCAGACCCACCCGGGTCCGGTCTCGACGATCAGGTTGCCGCCGTCCATGCGCACGATGCGCGTGCTCTCGCGGAACACCAGTTCGATCAGCCGCGGATCCTTGTCGTGCCGTGCGGCCCAGCTCCGGGCCAGCGCCGACGGCTCGATGTCGGCGAGCGCGACCACGCGTCCCTCGGCCTTCGACACCACCTTCTGGCAGACGACGAGCACGTCACCGGGTTTGACGCCCACCTTGGATGCGGAGAGCGCGCTCGCGAGCAGGTCGGCGAGGTCGTCGCCCGGGTGGATCGCCGGCAGCCCCGGGATCGGCAGGATCATGATCGCCACGTTCAGCTCGCGAGGTTTCGTCGTCCGGGCAGCGCGCCGCCCAGGGTCAAGACCGCCCGCGCCACGGCGGTGGAGCGTACCGGCGAGCGCATCAGCGTGTCGAGACACGTGCTGGCGATGCCGCGCGCGGCGAGCTTGGGCGCGAACGCGCGATCGGCGGTATCGATGACCATCGCGTCGAGCAGGTCCGCGTAGAAGTCGGCGAGGCCGAGCGGCGTCGGCGCGACCCCGAGCGCACGCATCATCCGGTCGGCGGGGCCCTTCACCGGCCGGCCCCCGATCAGCGGCGACACCGCCACGATGGGCGCCTCGATGCGTCGCAGCGTCTGACGAATCCCGGGTACGGCGAGGATGGGAGCGATGCTGACCAGCGGGTTGCTGGGCGCGATCACCACCAGGCTCGCCTCCTCGAGCGCGGCGCGGACACCCGGCGCGGGACGCGCGCTGCGCACTCCGGAGTAGCTCAGCGCGCGCACGGTCTCGCGCGTGCGATCGCGGACCAGATATTCCTGGAACGAGCGCCGCCCGCCGCTGGTCTCGACGATGGTCCGCACCTTGTCGTCGCTCATCGGCAGGACGCGTGCCTGCACGCCGAGCGCGCGCGTCTGCGCCGCGGTGATCTGCGACAGGGCCTGGCCGTCGCGCAGTCGCGAGGTGCGGAAGACGTGCGTCGCGAGATCGCGGTCGCCGAGCTGGAACCAGACATCGCGCTCGTAGCGCGCCATCGCCTCCAGGGCGTGGAAGGTGTCGCCTGCGATGCCCCAGCCCCGTGCCGGATCGGATAGTCCGGCCAGCGTGTAAAGCACCGTGTCGATGTCAGGTGAGACGTGCAGACCGTAGAACACGTCGTCGTCGGCGGTGTTGACGATGATGGTGAGCTGGCCACGCGCCACCAGCGGCGCCAGACCGCGCAGCAGGCGCGCCGCGCCGACCCCGCCAGCGAGGACGGCGACCCTTGCCGGACGCTTCGAGCTCACGCGCCTGCGAGTGCAGCTTGCGCGGCGGGGAAGGGCGCTCCGGCCATGGGCCCGACGCCTGCGGGCATCTCCTTGTAGAGCGTCGTGCGCTGCCGCGGAATACGCCCCATCGACCGGATCAGCCGCTCGATCTCCTCGACCGAGGTGTACTCGCCGGCGTCGGCACCCGCTTCACGCGAGATGCTCTCCTCCATCAAGGTGCCACCGAAGTCGTTGCACCCGGCGTCCAGTGACAGCGCCGCCAGATCGTGTCCGAGCTTCACCCACGACGTCTGCAGATTGTCGATCACGCCGCGGAAGAACAGCCGGCACGCCGCGTACATGCGCAGGTCGGGTGCGCCGCTCTCCGTCGGCTTCACCAGGCCGCGCTGGAACAGCGCCGTCTTCTGATGGATGAAGTGCAGCGGCACGAACTCCGTGAAGCCGCCGGTCTCGTCCTGCAGGCGGCGGATCAGGGTCAGATGCGCGGCGACGTGCTCGGTGGTCTCGACGTGGCCGTACATGATCGTCGCGGTGCTCGGGATGCCCACGCGGTGCGCGGTGGTGATGATCTCGATCCAGGTCGCGACGTCGACCTTCTTGTGCGACAGGATCTCGCGCACCTCGTCGTCGAGGATCTCGGCTGCGGTCCCCGGGATGCTTCCCAGGCCGGCGTCGCGCAGCATGCCAAGGTACTCCGCGTACGGCATGTTGGTGCGCCGCGAGCCGTACATGACCTCCATCGGCGAGAACGCGTGCATGTGGATCGCCGGGAAGGCGCTTTTGATCGCGACCAGCATGTCGCGGTAGGTGAACGCGCCCATCTGCGGGTTGATGCCGCCCTGCATGCAGATCTCGGTCGCGCCGCAGCGGGTGGCCTCGGCGACCTTCTCGAGTACGGCGTCGACCCCGTGCGTGTACGCATCGCTCTCCCAGCGCTGGCGCTTGAAGGCGCAGAACTGGCAATTCACGAAGCAGACGTTGGTGAAATTGACGTTCCGATTGACGACGTAGGTGACCACGTCGCCGACGTCCTCGCGGCGGATTGCGTCCGCCACCGCGACCAGGGCGCGCAGGTCCTTGCCCGATGCCGTGAGCAGGTTCTCGAGCTCGGTCCGGGAGAGGCTGCGGCGCTCCAGGGCGCGTGCCAGGATGCCAGCGATCGCGGGCGACGCGTCGGCGGTCAGGCGCTCGAGCGGCGATCCGTCCGGCAGCAGCGCGCGCACCTCGTCGGTCACGACGTTCATGCCGAGGCCTCCTGCGCATTGCGCGCGTCGATCGTCGTCCGTGCCGACCGGACTCGGTCCACCAGGCCGGGGTCGAGGAACCCGGGCCGCTCGATGAACTCCGGGTAGATGGGCAGGCGCTCGGCGAGGACGTAGCCAGCGCGGGCGCAGTCGCGTGCCAGCGCTGCGATGTGCGGCCAGGGCGCCTCGGGGTTCACGTAGTCGGGCGTGAGCGGAGAGATGCCGCCGAGATCGTTGATGCCGCTGTCGAGCAGGTAGCTCAGGCCCTCGGGCGAGAGGTTCGGCGGCACCTGGATGTTGACGTCGGGTCCCAGCACGAGCCGCGCGACCGCTACCGCGCGCGCCAGGTCTGCGGTATCGGGCTCGTCGCAGGTCGCCATCGGGATCTCCGGCTTGGTGCGGAAGTTCTGCACGATCACTTCCTGCACATGGCCGTAGCGTTGGTGCAAGTCGGCGATCGCGAGCAGGCTGTCGACGCGATCCGCCAGCGTTTCACCGATGCCGATCAGGATCCCGGTGGTGAACGGGATGCGCTGCTCGCCGGCGTCGCGCAGCACCTGCAGGCGGAGCGTGGGCTCCTTGTCGGGCGCGTAGAAGTGCGCGTGTCCCTTCTGGCGAAGCAGCGGGCTGACCGACTCGAGCATCATCCCGAGGCTCACGTTCACCGGCCGCAGCAGCGCCAGGTCCTGCGCGCTCATCAAGCCGGGGTTCGAGTGCGGCAGTAGCCCGGCCGCGAGCGCGATCCGGCACGCCTCGACCACGTAGTCGATCGTCGATGCATGGCCGCGCCCGGCGAGGAAGGCGCGGTAGCCCGGGAAAGCCGCTTCGGGCTTGTCGCCCAGGCACATCAGCGCTTCCTGGCAGCTCAGGTCGCGCGCGCGTTCGGCCCAGGCGCGAATCTCCTCGGGCAGCATCGTCCAGGCGCCGTCCTCGTTCTCGTCCCGGCGGAACGTGCAGTACGCGCAGCGGTCGCGACACAGGTTGGTCACCGGAAAGAACGCCTTGCGCGAGTATGTGACGGTGCGGCCCTTGCCGGCGTCGCGTAGTTCGCGTGCGCAGGCGCGCAGGCCGTCGAGCTCGGCGCCAGTCGCGCTCAGCGCGGTGATCGCCGCGTCGCGATCGATGGGATGCCACCCGTGCAAGGAACGGGTGATCTCCTGGGCGTCGAATCCCTCGCTGCGCATTGGCCGCGTTTGCCCGGCGGCTGCGGCGGAGCTGCTGCCGGGCGAACTAAGCGGGCTTAAACGAGGGGGTCGGGTGAGTCAAGGCGGGCTTCCGCGTAGCGGGGCATCCGCTGTACCCGGCGGGTGAATACTTTGCGCGTGATGCGCAGCGGCGGGAACTCGCTGTCGTTGAACAGCGCCAGCAGGCGCTCCTCCGTGGCAGCGTCGAAGCCGAACGTGCGCAGCGACGCCTCGAGCGGCGTCCGCGCCGTGAGCGTCAGGCTGCCGGCGCTCTGATCGGGCCGTCGCGTGTCGTCGTAGAGGACGACGCAATCCGTCGAGCCGACCGTGCGCAGGAAGTTGTCGACCCGGTTCGCCCAGGCGGCGATCTGCCGCTGCGGAATGTGCAGCGGCCGCAGCGCCCGATCGACGATGTCCCAGTACAGCTCACGGTCGAGGGCGATCTCGATCTCCTCCTCGAGCGCCATCTGTTCGATCCGCCAGGCGAGCCCATCCTCGATCGAGCTCCGCGAGCCGATCGCGACCGCGACCGCGAGCCCGTCGCGGTCGCGCACCTCGATGCAGCGCTCGGTCATCGGCTCGTGCCAGGGGCCGTTCGCGGAGCTGCGGCCGGTCGGCTCGAACATGCGCAGCGAGCAGTTGCCGTGCGCGGCATGAAACGCCTCGAGATCGATGTCCGGCTCGTGCTTGATGGCGTGGCGGTCGAGGATGCCGCCACGAAACGTTTCCTGGCAGCGGTCGCAGTGGAGAAAGAACACGCTTGCCCCTCAGCGCGGCGCCGCGGCGAGGCCGCCGGACGCGAAGCGCGATTGGAACGACGGCGCCGGGGACGAGACCACGGCACGTGGCTGCGGGATGGTGATCAGGACCCGAACCCGGTCTGCTCCTGCGGCTTGACGCATGACGGTGGCACCGAGCAGCTCGGATGCGCGTGCGACGACTTCCCCCGCGAGCTCGGTGACGGTCGCCTGGGAGGCGTCGTTCTCGTCGCCGATCGGCTCCTCGAACGGCAGCAGGTCGTGCTCGACCGAGAAGCAAAGCGCGTCGGCACCGGACCAAGCGGCGACGTTGATCGCGCCGCCCTCGTCCTCGGTGGCTTCGTAGATCAGCACCGCGAGCAGCCGGGCCAGGGTCTCGGGATGGGTGTGCGCGACCAGGTCGGGCGGGCAATCGAGCGTCAAGGTCGGGCCGCCCTCGCTGCTGCGATCGATGCGCTGGACGAGGCGATCGAGCCATGCGTGTACCGCCAGCTCGCGCGGCTTCGCGGCGACGCTGCCGGAATCGAGCTCGCCCAGGAAGAACAGCCCCTCCCAGTACGCGAGCAGCCGCTCGGAGCTGTGCTGGATGCGCGCCAGCGCGTGCCGGTGTTCGTCCCCGAGGCTCTCGCGGGCCTCGTCGTGCAGGATCTCCGAATAGCCCACGATCGCGTTCAGCGGCGTGCGCAGCTCGTGCGAGAGGCTGCCCAGCAGCCGCTCGCGCATCGACTGGGCGCGTCGTCGGGTGGTGCGCTGCGCGATCGCGGACCGTACCGCCGACAGCACCTCGTCGGCGCGATAGGGCTTCTTGATGTAGCGATGCGCTCCGAGATTGACGCAGGCCATGATCGGATCGGTCGCGCCCTGGCCGCTGATCACGATCGCCTCGACATCGAGCGCGGCCGCGCGGATCGCCTGCAGCGTCTCGATGCCGGACAGGTCCTCGGGCATCGTGATGTCGAGCAGGATCAGCTCGAAGGCGCCATCGCGCAGCAGCTCGACGGCCTCGGAGCCGCGCCCGAGCGTGACCACGTCGAACTCGGGCTTGAGGATGATCTTCAGCGACTCGCGCGGTCCCTCTTCGTCGTCGACGATCAGAATCTTGGGTTTGGGGTTCATCGCAAGGGGTGCAACCAGCACCTCGCGTGCCAGCCAGGCTTGCGGCGAGGCGCGCGCTGCATGCCCCGAAATCGCTGGCGATCGCGCTGCCTACCACCCAGGGCGCATAGGGGGCGTCAAGGGCAGTGTTCACGAATGCGCGTTCAAATTCGTCCGATCGACGATCGTTGGACGGTGGGCGTGCGTGTCGTGCGACCCTTGGTCGAGACCTCGCGGCCTGATAACGCAGCCGGTCGGAACTCTTCTCCGGCGATGAAGCACCGCTCAACGCGTCGAACCCGCACCCGCCGGGAGAGAACGACGGCCGGTCTCCGGCCGTTGCTGGTCGCGGCTGCCATCGCGTTCGCCGGGTGCGGCGCGCTCGCGGAATCGATGCGCGCCGCCGACGTGGTTCCGCCTGAGCTCGGACAGCCCTGGCGCGCGGGTGATGTCGAGTCTGCCCGCCCGCTGGCCGCCGAGACTCTGCCGGGGATCCCCGCGCGCCTCGCCCCGGAGGCCGGCCGGCTGACGCTCGGCCAGCTACTTGACGCTGCCCTGCAGACCAATCCGCAGACCGAGCGGGCCTGGCAGGAGGCGCACGCGGCCCTGGCCGAGTGGGACGTGCAGCGCGGACGCTACCTGCCACGGCTCTACGGCAACGTGTCGGTGGTCGACGTGCGCGCGCCGGAGAGCGACGGCAAGCAGCCGGCGGTCGAGCCGGTGCGCGAGCCGGGCATCGCGATCGACTATCTGCTGTTCGACTTCGGCCGGCGTGCGGCCGCGGTCGAGTCGGCACGCCAGCTCCTGTTCGCGGCCAACTGGCGCTACGACCAGCGCATCCAGGACGTCCTGCTGCGCGTCGCCGCGGCGTACTACGGGTTGATCGGCCGGCGTGCGCTGACCGCCGCCGACGAGGAGAGCCTGGCCGACGCGCAGCTCGTGTTGCGCGCCGCGGACGAGCGCCTGCAGGTCGGCACCGGTACCATCGTCGACGTCTACCAGGCGCGCGCCGGGGCGGCGCGGATCGAGCTCGATCTCGCGTCGGATCGGGGCGAGGTCGAGTCGGCGCGCGGTGCGCTCGCGACCGCGGTCGGCTGGCCGGCCAACACACGCTTCGACGTGGTCGATCTGCCCTCGGACATGGCGCTCGATCGGGTCGAGGGCAACGTCGACGCCTTGATCGAGCGCGCGCGCCTGCAACGCCCCGAGCTCGGCGCGGCGCGCGCCGAGGTGCTGCGTGACGACGCGCAGATCGCCGGCGCTCGCGCGTCCTTCCTCCCCGAGGTGGTCGCCGGTGCGAGCTACAACCGACAGGCACCGGAGTTCGGCGGCCCGAACGCCGGCGCCTACGACCAGTACCGCTACGGCATCGAGGTCAACGTCCCGCTCTTCGCGGGCTTCCAGCGCTGGAACGCGCTGCGCGCGGCCGAGGCGCGGCGCGCGGCCAGCGACGCCGACCTGCGTGATCGCACACAGGTGGTGATCGCGCAGGTCTGGGACGCCTACTACGATTTCCGTACCGCGGTCGCGCGCGTTCGTGCGAGCCAGGTGCTGCTCGCCAGCGCGCGCGAGTCCTACCAGGCGGCGCTCGCCACCTACCGTGATGGGGTCGGCGACGTGGTGGAGCTGCTCAACGGGCTCAGCCTGCTCGCCACCGCGCGCGCCGCCAACGTCGTCGCGCGCACCGACCTGTTCACCAGCCACGCCGTCCTGCTGAGGGCGATCGGCGAAGACGTGGCGGCGGTACGATGAGGGAGATCCGGTGAACAGGGGCCTCGCGCGCGTGCTCCGCGTCGCGCTCGTGCTGGCCTTGCTCGCGCTCGCAGGCTGGGCGGGCTGGCGCACCTGGGAGTACCAGCACCGCTACCCGCACAGCCGCGACGCCTACGTGCGCGCCAACGTAGTCGGCATCGCGGCGCAGGTCGACGGTCCGATCACGCACCTCTACGTGAGTGATAACCAGCCCGTGAAGAAGGGCGAGATCCTGTTCCAGATCGAGCGCCAGCCATACGAAGCAGTGGTCGCCCGCGCCGCCGGCAAGGTCGGTCGCGCCGAGGCCGAGCTGTTCAACACCCGGCAGATCCTGCAGCGCAGCGAGCGCCTGGCGCGCGACCAGTTCGTCTCGCGCGAGAAGCTCGACAGCGACCTCGCCGGGGTACGTGCAGCAGAGGCCGACATCGAGCTGGCACGCGCGGACCTGTGGGCGGCGGAGCTCAACCTGTCGTACACCGGGGTGCCCGCGCCGGCCGACGGCCACGTGACCAACTTCCTGGTCCGGGTCGGCACCTACGTCACGCGCGGCCAGGAGCTGTTCGCGCTGGTCGAGGATGCGACCTGGTGGGTGAGCGCCAACTTCATGGAAACCTATCTGCGCGACATCCGCCCGGGCCAGCGCGCCTGGATCTCGGTCGACATGTATCCCGGCCAGCTGTTCGACGGCGTGGTCGAAGGGGTAAGCGCGGGCATCTATCAGGTCGACGGCGAGACGACGGGCTACGGCCTGGCGCGCGTCAGCCAGACGCTCGACTGGGTACGCCTGGCGCAGCGCTTTCCGGTTCGCGTCACCTTCACTGAGCGGCCGGTGGAGTTCCCGCTGCGCTCGGGGGCGAACGCCGAGATCACGATCGACGCAGCCGCGCGCTCGGACGGGGTGCGAACGCCAGCGCCGCCGTGAGCGCAGCACCGTGGCGGTCGGGTCCGGTCGAATCTCAGGCGACGCGCCGCCGGGGAGCGGTGTGCGCCGGATCCTACAGCTCGCGGCGCAGCGCGGCGAGCAGTCCGGCCGCGTCCTGCAGGAGCTGCGCTGGTACGCGCAGCGTGGGCGCCGCGTGCTCGGCACGTGTCGCGAACGCGGTCGTGCGCGCCAGCAGCTCGGCAAGCATCCGGCCGCCGTCGCCCTGTCCGCCCGCACCGGGCAGCGCGATGACCTCGGCGGCGAGCGCGCGGCACGTGCGCTCGAGAACGTCACCGAGATCGCGCAGCTCGCGCGCGATCTCGCTTGCCAGGGCGCCCGGCCGCGGCCGCGGCCGGAGCGGGCCCTCGAGCAACGCCATCAGGGCGTCGAGCTCGACGATCAAGCGCACCAGCTCGGCGAGATGAGCGCTCGGGCGGCCGAACTGCGCACCGTAGAGCGCGACCTCGTGCGCGAAACCGGCCGCGTGCTGGCGTTCGGCGGTGGCCGCCGCCGCTTCGCGCTGCGCAGTGACGTCGTCCTCGGGCAGCGTCGCGTCCCGTGCGCCGCGCTCGAGCAGCGCCGCGGCGCGGCGACCGGCGCGCGCCAGCAGGTCGCCGAGGACACGGTGCGCCGACGTCGCCGCGTCGAGCGGCCAGACCGCGTGCATCACCACGACGACCATCGTGATGCCGAACGCAAGGCCGATCAGGCTGTCGAGCGGCTCGCGCCAGCTCTGCGACGGGCCGGTGCCGTGCACCAGGGTCAGCGTGAACGCGATCGCGGCCTGCAGCGCCGCGAACGCGAGACTCTCGTGGTGCTGTTGAACCCAGAGGAAGCCGAACAGGGCCACGCCGGCGACGGCGCAGATCGCCGGTAAGGTCGTGATGAAGGGCAACAGGAAGACCGCGATCAACAGGCCGACGCCACCGCCGGCGAGCACGCCGCCGATCCGCAGCGCCGCCTTGCGCAACGTCGCGCCGAGCGGGGTCGCCAGCGTCGCGACCAGGACGGCGACCACCAGCGCCGGCACGATCGCGCCCCAGTCGGCGGCGATCCACGCCCACAGCACCAGCAGGTAGGATGCCGCCGACTTGACGGCGTGCCGCAAGCGGAAGCGATCGAGGGGTGGAAGCACGCGCATGCGGGCCGCAGCACTGCGCGCCGGCTCGGCTCCGGCCGGCGCGCCCGGGCCGAGGTACGGGGACAGCACGGCGAGCTCGGCGAGCACCCGGCGCGCGCTGGCATCGAGCGCGACCAGCCCGGCTGGCGCCGAGGCAGCGTCCTCTGCGGGCGTGCGCCGGACCGCGGCTGCACGCGCTCGCGCCGCTGCGAGCCGCTCCGGCTGATCCGCTGCGCCGGCGCGCGATGGCGCGAGCAGCGGAGCGATCCTGTCGGTCGCTGCGCACAGCGCGGCACCCAGACGTGTCGCGGCGGAATCGCCCGACCGTGTGCCGGCGTGCTCGGCGGCCCTCGCATGCGCAGCGAACGCGAGCGCGTGTCGCACGACCGCGTCGCTCGCGTCGACCGCGGCCGCGAGCACGCGCTGGCGCGCGCGCGGCACCTGACGCGTCGGCCACGAGGTGGCAAGCAGCGCGTGCAGGCGGCGTGACAGCATCTCGAGGCGGACCACGAGCGCTGCCGAGCCGCCGTCAGCCACTCCCACCAGTGCGCCGCAGCCGCGCAGCGTGGTCACGAGCGTCTCCTGGAGCGCCGCCGCGACCGCGACCGGCTGCGTCGCGCCCGCGACGAACGCGGCGAAGGCTGCGACGACGACGTTCGCCAGATCGTGGAACGCGTGCCGGATCGCGGCATCGGGCGCATCGAGGCCCTGTCCGACGAGGATCAGGAAGCTGAGCAGACCCTGGATGTAGGCGTAGGGGAAGCGCCGCCCGAGCGACGCGTAGGTGGCCAGCGACGTCAGGACGAAGAGCGCGAGCGAAAACGCGAGGCTGCTCTGGTCGAAGAGCGCGAGCAGCAGGATCGCGAGTGCCGAGCCGGCGATCGCGCCGAGCACCATGGTCAGCGCGCCAGCGCTGCCGCGCGCCAGCACGAACACCACCGCGAGCGCGGGCACCTCGATGTGCAGCGCGAACGCGAGCGCCATGGCGAGGACGGCTGCCAGCGTGGTGCGCAGCGCGGTGCCGGCCGGAGTCGCCGGGTCGAGCAGCAACAGAACCCCGGACGCGCGCCGGGCGGCCGGTTCGCTGGGCTTGCAACCCGGGCGCTGCTCGCTCATGCAACGATGCCGTGACGTTCTGGATGGCGATCGGCGGCGCCCCGGTGCGCGGTCTGGTGCTGCTGCTGGCGAGCGGTTGCGAGGGCAGCCTGCTGGTTGGCGGCGTCAGCTTCGCGCCCTGGTTGGGTTGCCTCGCGCTCGGATCGCTGGTGGCCTACGTGCTCGCGCGGATCCTGGAGGCCCGCCTGTTCGCCTATGACCCGCGCTATTTCGTGTGGACGTTCCTCGCGCTCGCCACGCTGTGCTCGATCGCGCTGTGGTCCATGGTCTGGCGGCCACCGCCAGGCTGAGGCCGCCACCGCCGGCTCACTTTTCCCGGATACCGAGCTTGTCCATGCGGTACTTGAGGATGCGGCGCGTGGTGCCGAGCCGCTCGGCCGCGCGCGTCTGGTTGAACTCGGCCTGCTGCAGCGCCTCGACGATGATGTCGCGCTCGAAGTCGTCGACCGCGTCCGACAGCGTGCGGATGCCGAGCAGCACCTCGCCGCGCACGTTGCCGCTCGGCAGCGAGGCCACGTCCTGGCGCACGACCTCCGGCAGCTCCTCCTGCCGGACCGGCCCGAAGTCCGACAGCACCAGCAGGCGCTCGATCAGGTTCTCGAGCTCGCGTACGTTGCCCGGCCAGCGGTAGCGCAGCAGGCGGTCGATCGCCTCGGCGGTGAACACGCGTTCCTTGATGCCGAGCTCGGCTGCCTTGGCGCGCGTGAAGTGCTTGATCAGCAGCGGTAGGTCCTCGCGCCGCTCGCGCAGCGGCGGCAGGTGCAGCGCGACCACGTTCAGCCGGTAGTAGAGGTCGGCGCGGAACGTTCCGGCGTCGATCGCGTGCGCGAGGTCCTGGTTGGTCGCGGCGACGATGCGCACGTCGACCTCGATCGGCTTGGTGCCGCCGACCCGGATGAACTGCCCGGTCTCGATGACGCGCAGCAGCTTGGCCTGCATCGACGGGTGCAGCTCGGCGATCTCGTCGAGAAAGATCGTGCCCTGGTGCGCGAGCTCGAACTGGCCGGGCTTGCGCGCCACGGCATCGGTGAACGACCCGCGCTCGTGCCCGAAGAGCTCGCTCTCGATCAACGTCTCCGGGATCGCCGCGCAGTTGATCGCCGTCAGGCTGCGGCTGGCGCGCGGGCTCTGGTAGTGCAGGGCCTTCGCGATCAGCTCCTTGCCGGTACCGCTCTCGCCGGTGATCAGCACCGTGGTGCGCAGTGGTGCCACCATCGACACGGTGCGGAAGATCTCCTGCATCGGGTCGGAGCGGCCGACGATGTTGCCGAGCTGATAGCGTCGCCCGACCTCGGCGCGCAGCTCGTTCACCTCGCGCTGCAGGGCCGAGGTGCGGGTCGCGTTGGCGAGAACGATGCGCAGCTCGTCGAGGTCGAACGGCTTCTCGATGTAGTCGAACGCGCCGAGCTTGATCGCGGTGACCGCCGTCTTGACGGTTCGCGTCGCGGTCACGATGACCACCGGCATCTCGGGCCGCTGGCCCTTGATGCGCTCGAGCACGGTCAAGCCGTCGAGGCCGGGCATCACGACGTCGAGCAGGACCGCGTCGAACGATTCGCCGGCGATGCGCCGCAGCGCCTCCTCGCCGGCCTCCGCCAGCACGACGTCGTAGCGCTCGCGCAGCACCAGACGGAGCGACTCGCGAACCCCCAGCTCGTCGTCGACGACGAGGATGCGCCGCCGCCGCTCGCCGCCGTTCTCACCGCCCGGCAGCTCGAGTGCCGGTCCCTGGCCGTCCGCCATCGTGCATCTTCCCCCGGCCCCGTGAGGTTTGGCCCGCGAGCGCTCAGGGCGGCGAGAGTCGCAGCCGGATGGACACCGCGGTGCCTTCGAGCGCGATCTCCACATCGCCACCCACACGCCCCAGGGCGCCTCTAACCAGCAGCAGCGCGAGAGGCAAACTCGAATCCTGCGCGTTCGCCGCGCCGCGCAGGTGCGTGATCGCGCCCGACTCGCGGTAGCTGAACAGCAGGGTGGCCTGGGGCTCGACCGCGATCGCCAGGGCGCCGCGCGGCTCGATGGTCTCGGCCACGTGCCGCGCGAGCGCGCCCAGCGCGAAGCGAACGTGCTCGCGATCCGCGCGCGCGACCAGGGTCGTTCCGTCGGGTGCATCGAGCGTCACCTGCTTGCTGGAGAAGCCACGCCAGGTCGCGCGCAGCGCATCGCGCAGCAGCGGCAGCACGTCGAGTCGCTCCAGGGTGGCAGCACCCAGCCGTGCGAACGAGAGCAGACCTTCGAGGATCTCGTCCATGCGCGTCACCGCGTCGTCGGTCAGGGCGCGGAACTGGCCGAGCTCGTGCGGATCCTGGCACAGCGACTCGATGCTGCCGACGAAGGTCTTGATGGTGACCAGCGGGTTCTTGAGCTGATGGGCGAGCTCGACGGCGAGTGCTTCGAGCGTCGGCGACGGCCCGCTCGCGATCGGCAGCGGCTGCCGGATCGCGGGCTCGGCGTGTTGGCCGCCTGCCGGCGCAGCACTCGCGACCGGCTCGGGTGCGGCTTCGGGTACGTGCGCGCCCTGCGCCGTGTGCTCGACGAGCACAGCGCTGGTCGCGTCGGGGGGCTCGGGTCGCCAGCTCAGGTCGGTTGCGTCGACCTGGGCGCCGCCGCTCGCGAGCAGCGTTCGGACCAGCACCGCATCGAGCTCGGCGAGATCACCATCCCACGGATGGAGGACCAGCGCTTGCGCGGCCGCGGGCGTGAGCTCCGGGACCTCGCGCCCTAGCTCGGCGCAGAGCGCGGCCAGTCGCCGCCGTGCCAGGGTGGCGATCTGCTCGCCGCGCCGCGCCAGCGCCGGCGCGCGCACGGTGACGGTGCTGACCAGCGCGAACAGGTCGGGCCGCCAGCGCAGGCGCAGCACTTCGAGCTCGACGTCGGTCGCGCTCAGCACGCGGTAGGGTGCGACCGCGAGCTGGCTTGCGAGAACGTCCTGGCCGGTGCGGTCGAGGTGCTCGACGCCGTCGAGCGCCAGGGTGGTCCGGGCCGCCCGCGGTCCCTCGGGCAACCCGGCTGGAAGGGTGCCCGCCGACGCCCGCAGATCGACGACGCGCAGCTCCTCGCGTCCGCTGTTGCGATGCACCGCCGCCGCCACGCGACGGAAGGCCGCGCCGTAGCAGTCGATGCAGAGCACCGGCAGGCTCGTCGGCGCGACCTGCGCCAGAAGCGCGCGCGTGCCCTGCGGCAGGTACCAGTCAGCAGGATCCGAAGTGGAACGTTCAGGAGTCAGTATGAGGTCTGTCAGGTGCAGCATTCAGCCGTCGTTTCGCCTTACCGTGGCGTCCGTTTTGCCTGCGGGCGCAGGTGGCGTGCAAGCGCAAACGTCACCAGGACGAATCCCGCCAGGGTCAGCAGACGTCCGCCGCTGGCGACCACGTGGTAGAAATCCATGCGCCCGCGCGCGATCTCGATCTCCTCGGTGCTCGAGCCGGCGCGGCGCGTGTGCGGGCGCGCCCCGCCGCGCGGTAGGGGCGCAGGTGCGCTGACGATGGCCTCGTGCTCGCGCAGGCGGATCGTGCCGGTGATCCAGTTGCCGACGCCGAGCGCGACCAGCACGAGTCCCGTGACGAGCACCGTGCTCTTGTACCAGCGGACCGGGCTCGCGCCGTCGAACTGCATGATCGTGCAGCGCCACTGAAGCACCGCGCTGCGCGCGTGCAACCCGTCGTGCGCAACCTGCAACGCGAGCGCTGCGCGCAATGCGCCACGATTGCGGCAGAACGTGCGCGCGGGCGCAGCGGCCGCCCGGGTTCTTGCGTGGTGCGACGCTTGCTCCGCAGTCCCTCTCGAGGGGGTCACGGGGCGCGGCATGGGGCCGCTCCCGGGGCCAGGGGGGAACGAGATCGGGCCGGTCGCCACCGGTGATCGGCCCGCTCGTTTCGCGCCGGCGAGATCTTCGCGCGAAGCCACCGCACCGTCCCCCTGTGCCACGCGCCACCCCACGGCGCGGCCTTGCAGCAAGGCGCGCCATGGCTCGCAACCTCGGCCAGCGCGGCGTGATGTGGCTCGCAACTTCGGCGCAGCGCGCGAAGTCTTGCTTCGCGTGCATCAGCGTCCGCGCGCACAGGTGTGGTACGCGAGGTGTTGGCGCGGCGCTGCGCCTCGGGCGTCACGGGAGGACGGGACGAGCGTGTCGGGAGAAGAGAGAGGCGATACGGAAGCCACGCTGCGATCGACGATCCTGCTCGTCGAGGACGACGACGCCTTCGCGGCGCTGGTCGCGGAGACGCTCGCACGTCGCCCGGTGCCGCTCGGCGTACGGATCGCGCGCGACGTCGCCGCGGCCGTCGCCGCGCTCGGCGAGCACGCCTACGATCTCATCCTGGTCGATCGCGGTCTGCCCGACGGCGATGGCCTGGTTGCGATGCGTGCACTCGCGGCGCGCGGCCTCGAAACACCCTTCCTGCTGCTCACCGCCGACGCCTCGACCAGCAGTGCGGTCGAGGCGATCAAGGCGGGCGCGGTCGACTATCTCGTGAAGGGGCCCGACGTGCTGACCCGGCTCGAGGATCTCGCGGCCGCCGTCCTGGCGAGCCGTCCGCGGGCAACGCCGGGTCGCGGCGCGGATGCTCTGGTCGGCTCGAGCCAGGCCATCGAAACCGTGCGCGCCCTGCTGCGCCGTTACGCGAAGAGCCGTGCGTGCGTCCTGATCGAGGGCGAGACGGGCGTCGGCAAGGAGCTGGTCGCGCGCGCCCTGCACGTCGAGAGCACCCGCGCGGCCGGACCTTTCGTACCCGTCAACTGCGGCGCGCTGCCCGAGCATCTGGTCGAGAGCGAGCTCTTCGGTCACGTGCGCGGCGCCTTCACCGGCGCGCACCGCGACCACGGCGGGCTGGTCGAGCATGCCGAGCGCGGCACGCTGTTTCTCGACGAGGTCGAGGATCTGCCGCTGGTTCTCCAGGGCAAGCTGCTGCGGCTTCTGCAGGAGGCGGAGTACCGGCCGGTCGGTGCGACGCGTGCCCGGCGCGCCGACGTCCGCGTGGTCGCGGCATCGAATAGCGAGCTTCACGCGCTGGTCGACGAGCGCCGCTTCCGGCGCGATCTGTTCTATCGCCTGAACGTCCTGCGGATCGTGGTGCCGCCGCTGCGCGTGCGACTCTCGGATCTGCCGGCGTTGGTCGGTCACCTCGCCGCGGCCAGCTCTGGTGTCGCCGACGCCCGGCCGCGCGCGAGCTTCTGCGGACCCACCCCCGAGCAGATCGCGCTGCTGGGCGAGCATGCGTGGCCGGGCAACGTGCGCGAGCTGGCGAACTTCGTCGAGCGTGCGGCGGTGGTCGCTGCCGCGAGCGGCTGGCCGGCGGGCTGGGCGGCGGCAGTCGCTCAGCTACGAGGGAGTGGCGCGGCGCTGCCGGCGTGGCCGGTCGATGCTCGCCCCCCGGAGCCGCCGTGCGACGCCGGCACGGCCGAGCGCGAGGGCTTGCGGCGCCTGCTCGACCGGCACCGCTGGCGACGTGAGGCCGCGGCGCGTGAGCTCGGGATCTCGCGGGTCACGCTCTGGCGGCGCATGCGGCGTGCCGGACTGCACCACGAGGGCGAGCCGGACGGTAGCGATTGAGGCGAGCGGCAGCGCCCGGCGCGGTTGCGGTGAGGAGGGGAGCCCGGTATCGCAGCAACGTGCCCACGCTGCGCTGGTGCTTCCTGGGCCGCGTCGCGTATGACGCGGCGCGCGCGCTGCAGAACCGTCTCGCGGCGCAGCGGGCGGCAGAGCAATGCGGCGATCTCTTGCTGCTGCTCGAGCATCCCGCCGTGCTCACCGTCGGACGACACGCAACGCTCCCCGCAGCAGGTGCGGTGCCGGTGCTGCGCACCGATCGCGGCGGCAAGCTCACCTACCATGGTCCGGGGCAGCTCGTCGGCTATCCGGTGATCGGCCTGGGTGCGGCGGGACGCGGCGTGCGCGACTTCGTGGCGCGCCTCGAAGCGGCGCTGTGCGATACCGCGGCCGTGCTCGGCGTCGCGGCGCACGTGCGGCCGGGACTCCCGGGGGTCTGGACGGGCGCGCCCGGACGAGAGCGCAAGCTGGCCTCGATCGGTCTCGCGGTCCGCCGTGGCGTCACCTTGCACGGCTGCGCGCTGAACCTCGACCGCCGTGCAGAAGACGGCTTCGCCGGCCTCGACCCGTGCGGCCTACCTGGCGTCCAGGTGACGAGCCTCATCGCCGCCGGTGCGCGTGACGACGTGACCGTCGCGGGTGTCGCGCCGCTCCTCGCCGGCGCGCTGGCAGTCCAGCTCGGGCTTCAGGCCGAGCGCTGCCGCGCCGAAAGCCTGTCCATCGATACGTTGTCCGATACGTCGTCTTCCTCGTCTTCCGCCGTCCCGCCGTCGCCGGCAGAGGTGCTCTCCGACCATGGACATCAGCCGGCTCCTTGAGCGTTACGAGGGTGGCGATCGCCGCGCGCTCGCGCGTCTGATCACGCTGGTCGAGAACCGCACCGCCGAGGTCCCGACGGTGATGCAGCGGCTCTATCCGCGTATCGGCCGTGCGGTGCTGGTCGGCCTCACCGGACCACCCGGTGCCGGCAAGTCGACGCTCGGCGACAAGCTGATCACGCAGTTCCGCAAGCAGGGCAAGACGGTCGGGGTGGTGGCGGTGGATCCGTCGAGCCCGTTCTCGGGCGGCGCGGTGCTCGGCGACCGCGTGCGTATGCAGGAGCATTTCCTCGACCCCGGCGTGTTCATCCGCAGCCTCTCGACGCGCGGCCGGCACGGTGGGCTCGCGCGCGCGACCCGCGAGGTGGTGCACGTGCTCGACGCCTTCGGGCATGACGTGGTGATCGTCGAGACGGTCGGCGTCGGCCAGACCGAGCTCGACATCATGGGCCTCGCGCACACCACGGTCGTCGTGCTGGTGCCCGAGGCCGGCGACACCATCCAGGTGATGAAGGCCGGGCTGCTCGAGATCGCAGACGTGTTCGTGGTCAACAAGGCCGACCGCGACGGCGCGCGCCGGCTGAAGAACGAGCTCGAGGTCATGCTGCACCTGCGGCCGGCGGCTGCCTGGAACGTGCCGGTCCTGCTCACCGAGGCCACCGCGAGCCGCGGCATCGAGGAGCTGGTACAGCAGATCGAGGCGCACGGCGCCGCGCGGCGCGCGGGCGAGACCCTGGAGAGCCACGCCCGCGACCGGGTCGGCGAGTGGACCGAGATCCTGCGCGACGAGCTCAGCCAGCGGCTCGACCGGGTGCTCGCGAGCGGTGCGCTCGGCGCCGCCAGCGAACGGGTCGGCGCAGGAAAGGTCGATCCCTACAGTGCCGCGCTCGAGATCCTCGAGGACCGCGAGCGCATGATGTCGCTGCTGGTGGGCGCCGGACGGGGCTCGTGATCGGCGGGCGGCTGCTCTGTGTCGGTGACATCCACGGCTGCGCGTCCGAGCTCGACCGGCTGATCACGGCGGTCGACCCGCGCCCCGAAGACCGGCTGGTCTTCCTCGGCGACTACGTCGATCGCGGCAGCGCGGCCGCGGAAACCGTCGAGCTGCTGTGCGAGCTGCAGCAGACTCTCCCCGACACCGTCTTCCTGCGCGGCAACCACGAGGAGATGTTCCTCGACTTCATCGGGCTGGGCGGCGCGAACAAGGAGGCGTTCTTCGCCAACGGCGGCGCGCAGACCCTGGTCAGCTACGGCTGGGACTCGCTCGAGCGCGAGCCCTCGCAGGCGGCTGCACTGGCTCTGGTGCCGCCGGCGCACCTCGAGTTCATGGCGCGGCTGGTCCTGCGGCACCAGGTCGAGGACTTTGCGTTCGTGCACGCGGGGATCCGTCCGGGAGTCCCGCTGGCGGCGCAGCGCCGCGAGGACCTGCTGTGGATTCGCGAGGAGTTCCTGCTCCTCGACCACCGCCTCGATGCCACGGTCGTGTTCGGCCACACGCCGTATCGCGAGGTGTGGTTCGGTGGGGCGAGGAAGATCGGCCTGGACACCGGATGTGTCTACGGCGGGCGGCTGTCGTGCCTGGATTTGACGCAAGCGGTGCTCCACCAGGTGGTGCGTGGCGCCCGGGCGACGACGCAGCGCTCGATCGCAGCCGAGCTCGACCGCGTCCGCTGAAGCCGCGGCAATCGACAACGCGCCATACCGTTGTTACGAGGAGGGCTTCCTCGCGCGGGCGACGTAGCTCAGGTGGTAGAGCAGAGGTCTCATAATCCTCGTGTCGGAAGTTCGAGTCTTCCCGTCGCCACTTTCGCGCGGCCGCCTCGTCGGGCGATCGATGAAACAGACCTTCGCGTTCGAGCACGGAGTTCTCGCGACGATCCTGGCGCACGCCGCGATCGCGCCCGGCGATCGGCTGCTCGTCGCGGTCTCCGGGGGCGCGGATTCGACGGCCCTGCTGGCGGTGCTCGATGCGTTGCGCGGGCGCGGTGATCTCCGGGTCGAGATCGCGGTCGCGCACTTGAACCACCACATGCGTGGTGCCGACAGCGATCGCGACGCGGCCGCGGTCGCAGCCCTGGCGCGCCGGTTCGCTCTGCCGTGCTTCGTCGGCGAGGCGGACGGCCTTGCCGGCACGGCCACGAACCGGGAAGCGGTCGCACGCGCGGCGCGCTTCGCCTTCCTCGCGGGCGTCGCGCGCGACTGGGGTGCCGCGCGCATCGCGCTGGCGCACACGCGCGACGACCAGGCCGAGACCGTGCTGCTGCGCCTGGCGCGCGGCGCCGGCCCGGCGAGCCTGGGCGCGATGCGCACCGTGCGCGACGACGGCGTCATCCGCCCGCTGCTCGAGCAGCCGCGGGCGGCCGGCGTCGCCTATCTCGAGGCGCGTGGCCTCGGCTGGGTCGAGGACGCCTCGAACGCGGACGAGAGCTTTTTTCGCAACCGGGTCCGGCGCCGTCTGCTGCCGCTGCTCGAGGCCGAGCTCGGCGTCGACGTGCGCAGCCGCCTGGCGCGGCTCGCCGGGCAGCTACGGGAGGAGAGTGCGCTCGCCGAGCAGCGCATCGACACCCTGCTCGGCGACGCCCCGGCAGGTGCCGGCCTGGCGCTGGCCACCGTCGCCGCGGCGGCTGAAGGGGCACCGCGGCTGCTGCACGCCTGGCTCGCCCGGGCGGGCGTGCTTGCGAGCACGCGACAGATCGAGAGCCTGCTGCGCGTTGCCCGCGGCCGGCGGCCTTCGGCGGCCGTCGACCTGGCCGCGGGCGTACGGGTGGTCCGGCGCTACCAGCGCCTGGACCTCGAGCGCGCGCCCGGGCTGGCGGCGAGCAGCGGCGCGGTGACCGAGCCTGCAGCGCTGGCGATCCCCGGCGTCGCCGCGATCCCCGGCTGGCTGGTATCGAGCGTGGTCGGGGCGGCGTCTCCGCCACCGCAGGGTACGAGCGTCGCGGGCGAATCCGTGGTGCTGGACGCGGATCTTCTGCTGGCACCGCTCGCGCTGCGGCCGCCGCTGCCCGGCGACCGGGTTCGCCTGGTTTACGGTCGTCGCAAGCTTGCCGATATCCTGATCGATGCCAAGGTTCCCCGACAGGAACGGAGGACGCTAGCCGTCGTTAGCAGCGGTGACGACGTCCTCTGGGTGCCGGGGGTGGTACGGAGCGTCCTGGCAGGGCCGTCAGCGGGGACGCGGAAGTTCGCCGTGTTGCATGCCGAGCGCTCGCCGGGCATCGAATGAGACACCGATTCGGGCTATCCAATCACCATTGCGCGGAGAAAGCGGTGCGAAAGCTGCTCTGTGGATTGCTGCGGTTTTCGCAGCGTGGTAAAAATCTTGAGTTTTCGGGTGTAATTTGCAGAGATCAGGATTGAATCAGTTCTCCCGTAACCTGGCGCTGTGGCTCGTCCTCGGCCTCATGTTCCTGTTGCTGTTCCAGATCTTCAACAAGCAGCAGGCGCAGGATCCGGAGCGCGACTACAGCGAGTTCTCGGAGGCGCTCGACAAGGGCGAGATCTCCGAGGTCGTCATCCAGGGCAACGTGATCCGCGGCCGCTTCCAGAGCGGCGAGCGCTTCAGCACCTACGACCCCGGCGACTCCCAGCTCATCACCCGGCTGCGCGAGAAGGGCGTCAAGATCCAGGCGAAGCCCGAGGAGGGCGAGCCCTGGTACGTAGTCCTGCTGGTGCAGTGGTTCCCGATGCTGCTCCTGATCGGCGTCTGGGTGTTCTTCATGCGCCAGATGCAGGTCGGCGGCGGCAAGGCAATGTCGTTCGGCAAGAGCCGCGCGAAGCTGCTCACCGAAGCGCAACAGAAGAACACCTTTGCCGACGTCGCGGGCATCCAGGAAGCGAAGGAAGAGCTCGAAGAGATCATCGCCTTCCTGAAGGACCCGAAGAAGTTCACCAAGCTCGGCGGGCGCATCCCGAAGGGCGTCCTGCTGGTCGGCGCGCCCGGTACCGGCAAGACCTTGCTCGCGCGTGCGATCGCTGGCGAGGCCGGCGTGCCCTTCTTCTCGATCTCGGGCTCCGACTTCGTCGAGATGTTCGTCGGCGTCGGTGCGTCCCGTGTCCGTGATCTCTTCGTCCAGGGCAAGAAGAACGCGCCCTGCATCATCTTCATCGACGAGATCGACGCCGTCGGGCGTCACCGCGGCGCCGGCCTCGGCGGCGGCCACGACGAGCGCGAGCAGACCCTCAACCAGCTCCTCGTCGAGATGGACGGCTTCGAGTCGAACGACGGCGTGATCCTGATCGCCGCCACCAACCGCCCCGACGTGCTCGATCCGGCGCTCTTGCGTCCGGGTCGCTTCGACCGCCGCGTGATCGTGCCGCGGCCCGACGTCAGGGGTCGCGAGGGCATCATCCGCGTCCACCTGCGCAAGGTGCCGCTCGGCGACGACGTCGACGTCGCACTGCTGGCGCGCAGCACGCCTGGCTTCTCGGGCGCCGATCTCGAGAACCTGGTCAACGAGGCGGCGCTACTCGCCGCGCGCAACGACAAGGAGAAGGTTCACCACAACGACTTCGAGCTCGCCAAGGACAAGGTGATGATGGGCTCGGAGCGGCGCTCGATGATCATCAGCGACGAGGAGAAGCGCAACACGGCCTATCACGAGGCCGGTCACGCGCTGGTGGCCAAGCTGATCCCCGGCGCCGATCCGGTGCACAAGGTCACCATCATCCCGCGCGGCATGGCGCTCGGCTTGACGCAGCAGGTGCCAACCGAGGACCGCTACTCCGCCAGCCGCTCGCGCCTCGAGAACGACCTCGCGATCTTCTTCGGCGGCCGCGCCGCGGAAGAGATCGTCCTCGGTCAGGTGACGACCGGCGCCGGCAACGACATCGAGCGTGCCACCGATCTGGCCCGCAAGATGGTCTGCGAGTGGGGCATGAGCGAGAAGCTCGGCCCGATGACGTTCGGCAGCAAGGAAGAGAACATCTTCCTCGGCCGCGACTTCAACCAGACCGCCGCGTACTCCGAGAGCACGGCGAAGGAGATCGACGCCGAGATCCGCAACTTCGTGTCGCGCGGTTACGAGCGCGCACGCAAGCTGCTGTCGGACAACCTCGAGGCGCTGCACAAGATCGCCAAGGCGCTGCTCGATCGGGAAGTGCTCGACACCAACGAGATCGACGAACTGCTGAGGTCTTGCCAGAGCGATGGCAGCACGTTCGTCCCGGCTACCTCCTAGCGCGGCGCTGCACGACACGGCCGGTGTCGCGCGTGACCCGCGCGAGTCAGCTTCGGCAGCCGAGGCCGGACCTCCGACCGGACTGCGGGAACTCTCCCTGGCGGGCGGCCGTACGCTCGTGATGGGGGTGGTGAACGTCACCCCCGATTCCTTCCACGCCGCGAGCCGGGCGCCCGAGCGCGACGCCGCGTTGGCGGCGGCAATGCGCGACCTCGCTGACGGCGCCGACCTGCTCGACCTCGGCGGCGAGTCGACGCGGCCGGGTGCTGCGCCGGTCGCGGCGGCACTCGAGATCGAGCGCGTCGTGCCGGTGATCGCAGGCCTGCGCGCGCGCGGCTGTGCGTGTCCGATCTCGATCGACACCTACAAGGCGGCGGTCGCGCGCGCCGCCGTCGCGGCCGGCGCGAGCATGGTCAACGACGTCAGCGGCGGCCTGCTCGATCCGGCGATGACCACGACCGTGGCCGAGCTCGGTGTACCGGTGATCGTCGGCCATCTGCGCGGCACCCCGCAGAGCATGGCCGCGCACGCGCGTTACGCGGACGTGGTCGCGGAGGTTCGCGACGAGCTCGGCGCGCGTTGCGCGGCGTTCGTCGCCGCCGGTGTCGCCGGCGGGCGGATCCTGATCGACCCCGGCATCGGCTTCGCGAAGGGCGCGCACGACAACCTCACGCTGCTGCGCCGCCTCGACGAGCTGCTCGGGCTCGGCCACCCGCTGGTGGTCGGGCTGTCGCGCAAGCGGTTCATCGGCGAGGCGATGCGCGCGGCCGGGCTCGACTCGGGCGAGGCGTCCGAGGGGCGGCTCGCGGGTTCGCTCGCGGCCGCGGTGCTGGCGGTGGCCAAGGGGGCGCGCCTAGTCCGCACGCACGATGTCGCCGCGACCCGGCGGGCGCTTGCCATCGCCGACGCCATCCTGCACGAGGCGTAAGGAGTGCGCGAGGTGTTCGAGAATCTGCGTCTCGCCGACGGCGCGGACGTCCTGATCATCGCGATCCTCGTCTACTGGGTGATCAACCTGATCCGCGGCACGCGCGCGGTGCAGATGCTGATCGGCCTCGCCGTGGTCGCGGCGATGTTCGGCGCGTCGCAGTACTTCGAACTCTACACGCTCTCCTGGCTGTTGCGCAGCTTCCTGATCTCGCTGCCGCTGGTGCTGGTGATCATCTTCCAGAACGACATCCGGCGCGCGCTGACGCAGGTCGGGCGCGGGCGCATCTTCGGCGGTGAGCGCCGCGACCGCACCCAGGTCGTGGAAGAGGTTACGCGAGCCGCGGTGATGCTCGCGTCGCGCCGCATCGGTGCGCTGATCGTGCTCGAGCGCGAGGTCGGGCTGAACGAGTACCTCGAGGCCGGCACGGTGGTCGACGCGCGCGTCAGCCGCGAGCTGCTGACCGCGATCTTTCTGCCGCAGTCGCCGATCCACGACGGCGCGGTGATCATCCGGCGCGGACGCATCGAGGCCGCCGGCTGCTTTCTGCCCTTGACGGCCAATCCGGTGGTCAGCAAGTCGCTCGGCAGCAGGCACCGGGCGGGCATCGGCATCACCGAGGAGACCGACGCGGCGGTGATCGTCGTCTCGGAGGAGGAGGGCACGATCTCGCTGGTGCGCGAAGGGAAGATCACGCGCGACATCGACGCCGCGACGCTGCGCACCACGCTGGCGCAGATCAAGCTGCCATGAAGATCGTGCAGCGCAAGAAGCGCGACCGGCGCGTCGCCTCGTGGTTCCGGCTCGGCGCGACCTCGTGGGCCGACGTCGGGACGTGGCTGATCGCGGTGGTGACCGCGGTTGGCCTGTGGCTGCTGGTCAACATCGGCGAGCGCACCAGCGAGCGTACGCTGCGCGTGCGTCTCGAGCCGGAGAACGTGCCCGCCGGCATGGTGATCGTGAACCCCATCCCCGAGTACGCCGAGGTGCGCGTCAGCGGCTCCGGGCTGATCCTGTCGAGCATCGACGCCAAGGGCTTGCACACGACGCTCGACCTCTCGGGGACCAAGCCGGGCGTGCTCACCTACTCGCTCGACCCGAAGAACTTCGAGCTGCCGCGCAAGGTGGAGGTCTCACGGGTGACGCCGTCGCAGATCACCTTTCACCTCGACACCATGGCCAAGCGCAGCCTGCCGATCCGCCTGGAGCGCACTGGCGAGGTTCCCGCCGGCCTGCGGCTGAAGGAGCTCGCGCTGATCCCGGAGAAGGCCGGGGTCAGCGGCCCCAAGTCGCGCCTCGACGGCCTGCAGGGGCTGCTCACGGTGCCGCTCGACCTCGCCAGGCTGGAGCCGGGCACGCAGCAGATCGACCTCGCGCTGATCCAGCCAGGTGGACTGGTACGCCTGAACGCCCCGGAGGTCCGCGTGCGCACGGTCGTGGAGCCGATCGTCGTCGAGCGCCAGCTGCGCAAGGTGAAGCTCGAGGTGCGTGGCGGGACGCTGCCGTTTGTGGCCAAACCCGATAGCATCACCCTGACGCTGCGCGGACCCGAGCGCCAGCTCGACGAGCTCGAGCTATCGCCCGGGGTCGCGTATGTCGATGCCGAAGATCTGGAAGGAGCGGGTCCGCATCGCGTGAAGCTGCAGGTGTCGTTGCCGTCGGGAATCGAGCTGGTGCGCGCCGAGCCGGCCGAGGTGGTGCTCGAGGCGACGGCCGCGGCGGCGGACGACGCGCCTGGCCGTGGCAAGGTCGGAACGGAGAAGAAGACGTGAGCGAGAGCAAGACCAGGCGCCTGTTCGGCACCGACGGCGTGCGCGGCGTCGCCAACACCGAGCCCATGAGCTCCGAGACGGCGCTGCGCCTGGGACGCGCGGTGGCGCACGTGTTCCGCCGCAGCCCGCGCCGGCACAAGATCCTGATCGGCAAGGACACCCGGGTCTCGGGCTACATGCTGGAGACGGCGATGGCGTCGGGCATCTGCTCGATGGGCGTCGACGTCCTGCTGGTCGGGCCGATGCCGACGCCGGGCATCGCCTTTCTCACCCGCAGCCTGCGCGCCGACGCCGGTGTCGTCATCTCGGCCTCGCACAACCCGTTTCAGGACAACGGCATCAAGTTCTTCGCCCAGGACGGCTTCAAGCTGCCCGACGCGGTCGAGGCCGAGATCGAGCAACTGGTGTTCGCGGACTCGATCGACCACCTGCGTCCGACGGCGAGCGAGATCGGCAAGGCGTTCCGCATCGACGACGCGCCCGGCCGCTACAACGTCTTCGCCAAGAACTGCTTCCCGCGGAACCTGACCCTCGACGGCGTCAAGATCGTCATCGACGCGGCCAACGGCGCCGGCTATCGCGTCGGACCCGAGGTCCTGGAGGAGCTCGGCGCCAGTGTGACGCGCATCGCGTGCGAGCCCGACGGCGAGAACATCAACCGCGGCTGCGGCGCGATGCACCCGGAACGGCTGCAGGAGAAGGTGCGCGAGAGCGGGGCGCATCTGGGCATCGCGCTCGACGGCGACGCCGACCGCTGCCTGCTGGTCGACGAGACTGGCGAACTGGTCGACGGTGACCAGATCCTCGGCATCGCGGCGCGCGAGCTGTCGCGCGCCAAGGCGCTGGCGCACGACACCGTGGTCGCGACCGTGATGTCCAACCTCGGCCTCGAGGTCGCCCTGCGCGAGCTGGGCATCGCGCTGCGCCGCACTCCGGTCGGCGACCGCTACGTGGTCGAGGAGATGGTGCGCGGCGGCTACAACCTCGGCGGCGAGCAGTCGGGCCACGTGCTGTTCCTCGACCACAACACCACCGGCGACGGCCTCATCACGGCGCTCGCGATCCTGGCGATCATGGCCGAGACGTGGCGGCCGCTGTCCGAGCTGGCGCGCGTCATGACGCGCTACCCGCAGGTGCTGATCAACGTGCCGATCAGGGAGCGCCGCGACGTCAACGGCGAAGGCCGGGTCGCCAGCGCCATCGCCGACGTCGAGCACGCGCTCGGCGAGCGTGGCCGCGTGCTGGTGCGGCCGTCCGGGACCGAGGCGCTGATCCGCGTGATGGTCGAGGGCGAGCGCGAGGACGACGTCAAGAGCCATGCCGAGGCCATCGCGGCGGCGATCCGCGAGGTCGCGGCGTGAGCGGCGGCGCCGGGCGCCGTCGCGTGCTGCTGGGGGTCAACGTCGATCACGTCGCCACGCTCCGGCAGGTGCGCGGGGCTGCGTATCCAGATCCCGTCGCGGCGGCGGCGCTGGCCGCGCAGGCGGGGGCCGACGGCATCACGATCCACCTGCGCGAGGACCGCCGCCACATTCAGGACCACGACGTCGAGCGCATGCGCGCCGCGCTGGCGATCAAGCTCAATCTCGAGATGGCGGCGACCGCGGAGATGGTGGCGATCGCGCGCCGCGTCCGTCCGGCGGACGTGTGCATCGTGCCCGAGCGCCGCGCCGAGCTCACGACCGAGGGGGGCCTCGCGGTCGCCGGCAACGAGCGCACGCTCGAGCCGCTGGTGCGCGCGCTGCGCGACGCCGACATCCAGGTGAGCCTGTTCGTCGATCCCGAGCTGCGCCAGATCGCGGCCGCGCGCGCGGTCGGTGCGACGGTGGTCGAGCTGCACACCGGTCGTTACTGCGAGGCGGACGCGAGCTCCCGCGCGGCCGAGATCATCGCGTTGCAGGCCGCAGCCGAGCAGGCCGCGGCGCTCGGCCTGGTGGTCAATGCCGGACATGGCCTGACGGTCGACAACGTGGCCCCGGTGGCGCGCCTGCCGCATCTCAACGAGCTCAACATCGGCCACGCGATCGTTGCCCGGGCCGTGCTGATCGGGATGGCGGCAGCGGTGCGTGAGATGCGCGCGGCGATCGATGCAGCAGTGTCCGGCGTGGCGTGATGCTGGTCACGGCGGCGCAGATGCGCGAGCTCGACCGGCGTACGATCGAGCTCGGTACCCCCGGGCTCACGTTGATGGAGCGTGCGGGCACGGGCATCGCGAAGCTTCTTCTCGGGCGCTTCAAGGCCGCGTGCCGGCGCGGTGTGCTGGTGCTGGCCGGGCGTGGCAACAACGGCGGTGACGGCTTCGTGGTGGCGCGGCTGCTAACCAAGGCCGGCCAGCGTTGCACCGTGCTGCTGCTCGGACGGCGCGCGGCGCTGTCCGGCGACGCGCGCAGCAATGCCGATCGCTGGGCGCGCGCGCGTGGACGGCTGATCGAGATCGAGCAGCTCGACTCCGCAGGGGCCGCACTGCTCGAACGCGAGCTCGGCCGCTGCGGTGTCGTTCTCGACGGCATCTTCGGCACCGGTTTGACGCGCCCGGTCGAGGGGCTGGCGGCATCCGTGATCGAAGCGGTGAACCGCGCCACCGCGGGCCAGATAGCGCCCACGGCGCGCGTACGCTCCCGGCGTGCGAGCCGAGGCACGGGCAAGGAAGCTCCGCACGCACCGCTGAGCGTGGTGGCGATCGACGTTCCGTCGGGGCTCGACGCCGACAGTGGCGAGTCGCTCGGCGTGGCGCTCCACGCTCACACGACCGTGACCCTGGGCGCGCTCAAGCCAGGTCTGGTCCTGCCGGCCGCACGACCCTACGTCGGCGAGCTGGAGCTGGTCGACATCGGCATCGCCGAGGAGGCCCTGCGTGAGGTCGGCCCGTTCGGCAGCCGCGGCGATGCCGCCACCTTGGCACCACTCGTGCCGCATCGCGCGCCTGGCGCGCACAAAGGAACCAACGGACACCTGCTGATCGTCGCCGGCTCGCTCGGCAAGAGCGGCGCAGCACTACTCTGCGGGCGCGCGGCGCTGCGCGGTGGTGCGGGTCTGGTGACGGTGGCGTGCCCGGAGGACACCCTGGCGCTGATCGCCGCGGGCCTGCCCGAGCTGATGACCGATCCGACGCGTGCGTTTGCCGCGCGCGACTGGCAGCGGCGGTTCGAGGGCAAGGCTGCGCTCACGATCGGTCCTGGCCTCGGCACCACGCCCGCGGCGGTCGAGCTGGTGCGCTGGCTGGTCGCCTCGGCGGCGCTGCCGATGGTGGTCGACGCCGACGGCTTGAACGCGCTTGCGGGCCAGCTCGACCTGCTCAAGGCCGCGCGTGGTCAGCTGATCTTGACGCCGCATCCGGGCGAGATGGCGCGTCTCACCGGCCGCACCACCGCGCAGGTGCAAGCGCAGCGCCTCGTGCACGCGCGCGCGCTCGCCGGCGAAACGGGCGCCGTGGTGGTCTTGAAAGGCAGCGGCACGGTGGTCGCCGCGCCGGACGGACGCTGGTCGATCAACACCAGCGGTGGACCGATCCTCGGCATCGGCGGCACCGGCGACGTTCTCGCCGGGTTGACCGGTAGCCTGCTGGCGCAGGGCCTTCCGCGGTACGACGCTGCCCGCCTCGCCGCGTTCCTGCACGGTCGGGCCGGCGACCGCCTGGCGCTCCACCTCGGCGACGCTGGTCTGCTCGCCTCGGAGCTCGCCGACGAGCTGCCGCAGGCACGGCGTGAGCTTGCTGCGAGCGCCGTCCCGAGCAGATCGTGATCGTGTCGACGACTATCTGCGAAACAAGATGGTGGCCGCAGGACGTAGCGGGTCAAGCCTTCGAGGCGGCGCAGGTCGCCGGCCGGAACGAAGACATCGGCGTGGAGGTCGAAGCCGGCAACCTGAGCGTGACGGGTGCCGCGTGATCGCGACAGCGAGCCGTCCTCGTTCGCGCCGGCGTCGTCGGCGGGCTCGTTTCTGAGGCGTTGCACCGGCCGGCCCGCGCGTCCGGATCGTAGGAGCCACAAAGGCCCGATTTGTCATAGTGCCATCTATCGGACGTTGACATGTAGCTCCAAAGTGCAAATGTCCGGTTTCTCCAATTTAGAAATGTCCTGTTCCGGGCCACACGGGTGGCATGACGGAGCACGTGACATTGAGCCACAAGGAGCTGGACCGATTGCAGATCATGAGCCGCATTTTCGAGCGGCGCATGAGCCAACGAAGTGCTGGCGAGCTGCTGAGCCTTACCGAGCGCCAGGTCCGCCGGCTGTACCGAGCCTTCAAGGCGCACGGTGCCGCGGGTCTGGTCTCGGGCAGACGCGGCAAGCCGAGCCAACGTCGATTGCCGCAGGAGACCCGCGGCCGGGCACTCGAGCTGATCCGCGAGCGCTACGGCGACTTCGGACCGACGCTCGCGCACGAGAAGCTCACCGAGAAGCACGGGCTGAAGCTGTCCGTCGAGACGCTTCGCGCGTGGATGATCCGCGATGAGATCTGGCTGCCGCGGGCGCGACGCGCTCGTCGCAGTTTCCAACCCCGCGAGCGTCGTGCCTGCCGCGGCGAGCTCGTCCAGATCGACGGCAGCAAGCATGCCTGGTTCGAGGATCGGGGGCCGA
>Ga0163150_10000724_pt1 | contig 59784 bp, 72 predicted proteins | sample OliLakLV19P2IB_FD_148628 | JGI IMG/M metagenome (GOLD analysis project Ga0163150, IMG submission 148628) | Freshwater microbial mat bacterial communities from Lake Vanda, McMurdo Dry Valleys, Antarctica - Oligotrophic Lake LV.19.P2.IB | ecosystem: Environmental > Aquatic > Freshwater > Lake >...
ACCCCTGTCTGGTCGGAGTTTACCGAGCAGGGTATCCTTCGCCACGTTGAGTTTCATCGCGGCCGTGGGGTCCCCTCCCGTGTCAGGATGAAGCTTACGATTATCAATGTACAGCTGTCGATACGCCTTGTTAACCTCGTCTGAGGAGGGTGACGGGTTCGTAATATTCAGAGTCTTAAGACTCTCCTGCCAGGACATGCCACGCTTGGAGATGCTGGCTCGGTATCTTTTCGATAGTTTGTGCATGCTGCTACATAGGGATTAAAAAAGGAATAGATGATCGGTCTAGGTCCTGACGAGCAATAATGGATCTTCAGATCCCTGAGGCTCCGGACCCCTTGCACATCAGAAAAAACCTGGTGTACTTAACCAGCACTCAATGGACCAGTGCATTTCGTGTAGCCGCCCCAAAAATGAAGTCAAGCAGCTGATTGAGCTAAAGGAGGGGCATCGGATCTGTGATCGCTGTATCGCTCATGCTGCCGGCTTGCTGGACAGGCAGCCGGCAGCGAAGGAAGAAAAGCCTCTACCTAAGCCTAGAGAGATCAAGGCCTACCTGGATCGCTACGTGATTGCTCAGGAGCAGGCGAAACGCGATATGGCGATAGCCGTGTACCAGCATTACAAAAGGCGGGAAGCCGTCAGGCGTGGGGTCAAGCTGGATTGTGAGATCCAGAAGAGCAACATCCTGCTAATGGGTGGGACCGGGACGGGTAAGACCCAGTTGGCCCGAGCTATGGCTCGTCTGCTCAATGTCCCGCTCTATGTCGGTGACGCGACCAAATTGACCAGCCAGGGCTATGTGGGTGACGATGTGGAGAGTCTGCTCCAGGGCTTGTTGGCCTGCTGCACGGGGGACTGTGAGCAGGCCGGGTGGGGGATCGTGTTCTTGGACGAGTTTGACAAGCTGGCTCGTAAGAGCGGCAGGAGTGCCTCAGGTTATCGGGATATCTCGGGTGAATCGGTTCAACAGAGTCTGCTCAAAATGGTGGAGGGGTCTAAAGTCCAGGTCCCTAGGGGAGGTTCGCAAGGACACGATTCCGTCGACACGGAGAATATCCTGTTTATCATGGCAGGCAGCTTTGCCGGCATTGAGGATATCGTGAAAAATAGGGTTAATAAAAAGGCCCGGCTTGGGTTTGGGGCACAGCACCGCAAAGATTTGACTGACCTGGAGGTCTTCACCCAGGTTGAGGAGCAGGATATTTTGGAGTTCGGGATCATACCTGAGCTGTTAGGCCGAATCCCGATCCACACCTCGACCCTCCCCCTGTCGGAGTCTGAGATGGTCCAGATCCTGACCGAGCCGGATGATGCAATAATTAAGCAATTCAAGGCCCTATTTAGCCTGGATAACATCGACCTACAATTTGACCCTGATGCCCTTCTGGCCATCGGAAAGGAGGCACGGGCTCGTCCTACGGGTGCCCGTGCTCTCAGGTCAATAGTGGGCCGTGTGCTGAGACAGCATGCCTACGATTGCCTGGATGGGGCAAGCATAAGGATCACCAGGCCTGACGTGGAGGAAGGCTCCTGCATCTAATGTGTTGTTTGAACGAGCTATGCAGGACATGCCCCTAAACAAGCAAAAAAGCCTGCATGTCTGGTGAGCCATATCTTATTAATTCAGATGCACTTGTTGAGACTTACAGAAATTGACTTCCAACAACATTCACTGGCCCAAAACCGTGACCAAAAATGGTGAGAATCCGATGACTAATTTGAAAGTATCTCAAGTATCGAGGCTAGTTAATAGGTTCAAGACTGCGGTTGGCGGCGAGGGTAACTTAGTAGGGGTGGATTGCCGTCTTTCGTGGAGTCTATCCGGCTGGCTACTTGAGGAGCTGCCTCAAAAAGGTAAGAAGAAGCTGCGTAAAGCTAAGCTAATCAATCCCACGGGACGCGGCAATCGTATCCGGTTCTTAAATCTCTGGGTTCCGGATAATATCCTGCGTTCATCCAAAATTTCACCTTCCGATGACTACGATAAGATCAAGCAGAAGATCACAAGCGCTTATGAGGAAGCGTTACAGGAGGCCCAGAATATCACGGACCAAAAAGTACGGAGCGTGCAGGACAAACGGGAGGTTTTGGAAGAAGCCCCAATAGGGTTATTGAAGGCTGAGATAACTTATATCCTAGGTATCAAGTGGCGAGAGGACTTGATCCATCACCTCTTGGTTACGCCGGAGGGAACGGAAGCATTTACGGCTAAAGGTATGAATTTTGAGGTTAAGATCGAGTGGACGAGATTCAGAGCATATGCCCATGAAGGGGACTACGCTTATGGCGAGGCTAGCCCCACGAGTGCTCGCAAGTTATTCAGCATCATGACTTCGGACCCTCAAGCGCTCAAGTCAGTGTCTTGGACTAATCTGAGTGCATGGCTCGACCAAAATAAAGTCCCATACAAGACTCTCCACTCTATCAGGAACTGAATCTGATGACCAAACAACAGCAAGCCCAGACATCGCCATCTGCAGCAGGTGTAGGAATTGTCCATAACAAGCTAGTAGCTCGATATCGTCAGGCTTTCCTGTTTCCCTCAGAGACGAGGATCGGTGCTACATCTGATCAGGACCTGCCTATCCTGATCACGAGAGCCCGAGAACTCCTGGACAATATCTCCGACTGGACCAGCGAGTTCCCTCGTGTCCTGCTAGCCAGCCAGGCCGAAGCAGAGGGTCTGGATCCAGGTCGGGTTTGGCAAGCTCGCTTTGTTCGATACTTTAAAGAGTTGGGTAATATTTTGGGGTCGTCAGACGGGGGGTCAGGTGCTCTGGACAGTATCGTGTATGACCTCGGGGGCTACTCCACCAGAGTCACGGCATTAGCAGGGCTGATCAATGCAGCTCAAAAAGCTCTAGTCGTGCCGAGAAAAGCGGACGTGTCGTATGCCGTATCGGACATATCCTTCGGCTTAAATCCTAATACTGGGGATAAATATGCTATCTCGTACAGCGTCGCGGTTCTGAAAGACTGGGCTGCCAACTCTGAGATGTGGCTAAAAACAAGCCAACGAGAATTAAAAACTATCTCTTCGAAAGTCTCAAGACTTCTGCGTTGACATGGACATCAGGCTCCCGACCCTAAATTGAATCTTTTTCAAACAAAATAGATTCGCTAGGTGTAACATTGACGGCATGATTACCCTAAATGGCCGGGCTGAGAGAGTCCCTTACTCTCTATCCAGATGGACCGACGTGCCGGCGGCTAAATGGCCCTGGATGCAGCAGCAGTTAGACCAGGGCTGGATGGTCGCTATCGATCAACGGACTAGTGTCCCGGCCCGATGGTCTCTCAAGCCACAGGATACGCTGGGCCTCCTGTTTTGGACCAAAAATCCAGCAGTCTTGCTGACGGAAAAAAGACTCCAGGATTATCGCGTGAAGATCCACATGACCATCACGGGCTGGCATGAGGTCGAGCCAGGGTGTCCTACTATCCAGGATGCTTGTGACATGCTTTGTGCCTCGGTTCGGTATTTTGGGCCAGATAATGTGATCTGGCGATTTAGCCCCATACCCCTCTTGCCCGATTCTGACGTGGTGATGCGATTTCGAAAGATCCTGAACGTGGCTGGATCCATAGGGCTCAGGTCAGTATTCGTCTCATTTTTGCAAACTAATGATCAAATAACCGAGACCCGGACAGACGAAGAAAAACGGACCCTGCTTCGAAAGCTTACGAGCGAGGCGAAATCCCGACAGATTCGGGTCAAATTGTGTGCCGACGACCAGGCTATATTGGTCGGTCAGTCTAATCCTGGAGTCTCGACGGGTGTATGCGCCCCCCCTGAAGACTTCATTTACGGCCGGAATCTTGAGCGGGATGTTTGTGGCTGTGGATTCTCAGTCGATCCCTTTTCGATCAATGAAACATGCACGGGCGGGTGCCTGTACTGTTATGCCGGGGATAAGACATCAGCACCCAAAAAAAGAAATACTGCCACTCTGCCTATTTTGCGCTAGGATTACGCGTATGCCTCTAGACCCTCTACAGATCCCAACTGACGAGGACTCCCCGGATCTCACGGATCAAGAGATCGATCTTGCTATCATGACTCAGGATAGCAATGACTTTGTCAAGCATCTGGAGGAGTCGATCAGACCTCTAATCAGGCCCAACTGTGGAGCGTGTATCACGGGCCACGCTCTACGTAAGCGTAGGCCCCACCTATACTGCCGAACCAACCTAGCTCTTGATGGTGAGCCTGATAAAGTGCTATTATTTCAGGTTGATTGGCTTCAACGTAACTAAAGCCAGGAGAAAACATCATGTCCTGTACCTGTACTACACAGCCCTGTACCTGCGGAGTTTCGGTCATGCCGATTGAGCCCTGTCCGGCTATCTGCGTACCTGATCAGATCCCGGCCCTACAGACCCTGTGCGATTTGAGCAGGCTAGACAATGTTTGGGTTGATGGTCCGGTATCGCCCGAGGGTCAGGGCGGGATCTGCATGCTGGATAATATGGAGGAGTGTCAGGTGATACACTCTCTCCAGCGGAGTCAGCGAGCCAAGGATGACATGCTGAAGGTGACCTCGAATCTATACTTACGGAACCTGGCCCAGACGGTCCCGCTCCTGCCAGGCATCTCACCTGGGGACACGCTTCAAAAAGAAGCGAACCAGAATTCAATCCCCTTCTACGCTCTCTTCAGAGGGCAGCCCCCCTTCGCCCAATGAAAGATAGTAATGACCCGCACCCGACTTTTCCTGGCACAGGATCCGAAAAAGACCCAGAGCCCACAGGACTGGGATCAACTGGCCAGGCAGGCTCTACAGATGGCAGATCTGAATCAAGATCCTCGCGCACAGGCGATCAGGACCGCGATCCAGCAGGGCAGGACGGTCGAGATGCTGAAGAGACTAGGCATCATAGGGGACCAGGACATCAGGAGAGAGTTTCCCATCCACGAGACATAGAAGACATAGAGGACCATTTGACCCGTGCTTTCCAGAATGGGGATCCTGTTCAGGTGTGGGAGCTGAGTCGCAGATTAGTTACCTTGGCTCGTGAATCAGTTGTCGCGGGGGCGAAAGCCAGATTCAGAGTAAATTTCAATACTTCGCTCTGTAACACCTGCGAGGGTATGAGAGCCGGACCTAAGGTACAGGCGACTTGTTTTCAGATCCGCCAATGTTACTTCGATAATGTTAAGGATGATCCAACCCCTAAACAGACACGAGTTCTCAAACTTATTTCAGACTCCGAGTAGATACCGGGTTGACCATTGTAAATGGTGTGTGTAAGTTATAGATCTAAATGGGACCCTGAAATGTCTCGAAACCAAAAACAAAATAAACAGGAGATGAAGATGATTACTGCAGCACCAACAGCCCTATCTAAAGTATTCGCTCACATATTTGCAGCAGTTGACCTGCTAAAAACACTTCCCGAAGGTACCATCAAGTCGCTAGGTAGTCTGAATGGGAATGTGCCGACCCGGGGTCAAGCCCTGCCTGCTACTCAAAAGGTAAAGAAGGCAGTGCCGGTTCAAGCTCCGGTGCCCCCGGCAAAGGTCGACGGTCGATCTAAGGAAGCCAGGCAGGCTCGGATGAAGAGTCAGGCTACAAAGGCTGCAAAGGCTGCAAAGGCTGCAAAGGCTGCAAAGGCTGCAAAGGCTACAAAGGCTAATCAGGCTACAAAGGCTAATCAGGCTCCGGTGCCCCCGGCAAAGGTCAAGGTCGACGGTCGATCTAAGGAAGCCAGGCAGGCTAAACAAGCCTTGCTCGCCCGGCCGACCAAGGCTGCAAGCCAGACCGCAGCCTTGGTCCAGCCGAGCAAAGTGGTTAAAATTGCTGTCGACGGCCGCTCTAAGGAGGCCAGGCAGGCTAAACAAGCCTTGCTCGCCCGGCCTGTGAATGCACAAGCCAAGCCCGCCAAGCCCGCCAAGCCCGCCAAGGCACAAGCCAATGGGGTTAAACCGAAACTATTGGATGCAATCGCTACCGTGCTGGGGAACCGGACCATGTCCGCTGGGGACATTCTGGATCGCCTGACGGAATACGGATGGGAGCCGGGGGCCAGCAAGCCTCAGGCCTATATCTCGTTCACGCTATCTCAAAATGAAGCCCTGTTTGAGCGGGTGGAACGAGGCCAGTATCGCAAGACGGTCAAAGCTGCAGTCGGAAGCAGCGCTGAGGGAAAAGCCGATAGGGTTGTTAGCCCGACTGTAGAGGAGACTCCGGTTAGCGACCCTTCAAACATCGACCAAGTCCTGGCAGATTTGGGTGACGAGAATCCATTCAGTGACCTATAATAAGCTCCCGTGGTGCCAGGAGCAACCTAATGTTCTCGGATGATTTGGTTTATAAAACGACTTTGGCGGCGGCCAGGCGGCTTCTCAAAATCCGTCTGCGCATCCACCTGAGCCAGTCTAAAGTCAAGGAAGGTCTCGATTCATGGAAGTCCTTGGTTCAGCTAGAGGAAGCATTTCAGGAAGACGCTGAGACAAGTTGGGCCAACGTGACAGCCTGCTGGAGAGGCCGTTTCACTGATCCCGTCACCCAAGCTTTCTTTAACCAGGCATTAAGTCAAGCCTGGCTTGAGGCGAGGGAGGATGTCGAAAGCTCTTTTATCAGACAAGACATCGATCCCGTATGGGTCCGAAGCCGGATGTCGGAGTATAGAGCACCGTGCTGAAAATCAGTGACATTGTCCTCTACCAAGACACGAGGTGGAAGGTCGTAACTCATGCAAAAGATCTCAGGATATGTGGCCTGGTGTCATTTGATGGGGCTAAGATGGAAGTGCCGGATGATGCGGGGATCGAGCAAGGCTTGAGGCACCTGTTCAATCCTGTTCTGGAATGGCCTTTTTTGATTTCCAAGACGACACGAGGAGGGCCTTTTAAGTATATCACCCGAGGGGGCTTGTCTCTAATCAGCATGCTGGATTGGGTGCCCGGAGATTTTATCAAGAGTGATGGCGCGCTGTATTTTAACCCCAGGCTACAGATCAGGGTGAGCGAGGTGTTGGTGGGAGTGCATCGAGATAATACCCGAACACGCCTCACCGTGACTCGCAATTTCGGGACCATAGATCGCAGGAAAGCACGGGTCCTGAATCCCCCTAAAGTACGCGGTCCTCAAAGTGCTTTAGATCGTCTGATGACTTCGAGTGTCTTCGATGAGGAGTAGTAGTAGAGTCCAGCTGCCCCTTCTTGCCCAACGATCCATCGCTGACAGTAGGGCGGCCCAAGCGAGCCTGTCAGCAGACTACGAATTACAGCTCACGGGTCGCTTATCGGATGCAGGGGCCAGCATCACGTGCCGGAAGGGCTGTAACCTATGTTGTTACCATCCAGTATTTGCAACGTTGCTTGAAGGTGCGGCGATCTACCAGAGTTTGATAGACCAGGGGAAGTGGAGCCTGACACTAAAAGAGAGTCTCCAAAAACACCATGAGCAAGTCAGGGGGCTTGCTCCAGAGGTGTGGATCCTGAGCATGCTGGCTTGTCCCCTGCTAGACGATCAGGGTCTTTGCAAGACATACCTAAACCTGCCCTTTCAGTGCCGCAATACGTATAGTATCGGCAACCCGGAGAACTGCCACCCCCACCATATCGGGTTTGGCATGATGCCCAGAACCGAGCTGTTCCAAGCTATCACGCCTGCCGAAACGAATATTCTAAGGCGTCACAATCTTCAGCATTTCAGGATCCCCTTGTCGGTCGCGATCCTGTACGGAGAACGTATCGTGACGGGCGAAATTGAGTTAGAGGACTGTCGTCAAGCGATCCTGGAAACCCCCTATGCTTAAGTGTCTTGTCTGCGGAGCTGAGCGAGATCGTGAAAGGTGTCACGTCATTACCCTGACGGATGATGAGCGGGCACAGGTTGCCGATCCTTTAGACGAATACCCTTATTGCAAGCCCTGTTGGGGCATTCTTTCCGACCCCGTTGCAGGACCCTCACTTATGAGCGGAATAGCCCAGCACTACTTGATCCAAGCCGGTGTACAGGAGGCAGACGGTCTAGCCACGAGATATAAACAGCGGCTTATCAGCCGTGCAGTTAAACGGAATTAACAAAGGTCTCGTCGTGCAAACCTCAATTGAATATTTTTCAAACAAAAATCGACTAGGCCTACGAGACCTATTGGGACTACAATGGAACTAAAACGGGACGATCTGTTGAAAAACCTTAAAGATCTAAGGGAGCAACATGGAGAGGATGCGTACGAAAAAGCGAGAGATTCGCTAGCCCGTATGCTCCTCCGACAACCAAATGGTCCCGAGTTTTTGAAGGACGCATTTCCAGATCATGACTTCGGGCCTCTCTTGGCCGAGATGCTGACCGAAGTAGCCGCCGAAGTCCCAAGTACGAATGAGATGCTGACTCTCATACACACATACCTGCCTCACCTCAAGACAGGGGCACAGCTTGACTTGTTCATGGTGAGCTTCTATGCCCTGACCCAAGTTTTCGAATATAGTTTCATGGGGGACGTTTTTAAAGAGGCGGAAGCGAGGGAGGTTCTTCGTGGCACGCTAGAAAGAGTATCCATGATGGCGGGCATGGCTGAGCAGGTTAGCGAAATACCTGACCAGGACAGGAGCCAGGCTGCGAGCCGGTTTGTAGATCCCCCGAGCATTTTCGGGGAAGCGAAAGAACAGCTTGACTTGCTGACCGAGTTAGCAGCTATCTCGACCCAGCAGGAGTTCAACTCATGGTATCGGGGAGAGCGATCCCGGATTGACTCAGTCGTCTCTAAGCAGTCTCGCGACACGTTGTTTGACGCCATCCGGACAAAACGGGGCAGGTTAGCTAACTAGCTCAGGGTCTCATGCCCAGAAAAGTCCGTGTTAAACTGATGGAGCCAAAGAAACCGGCCCAAGCCCTGGTCATCTATCAGTTTATTCGAGACAAGACAAGAACCGGACATGCAACGACCTCGTGGTCCTGACAGGGTTTCGCCTCTCCACAGTATCGGCACGCTTGGCAGAGTTGAAAAATGCTGGTTGTATCAGGTTCTCAGGGGAGGATCAGCGAGAAGGCCAGCACATCCAAGCTATAGTGCCGGGCCGAACCTACCTAGATTTCATGCGTTGGCAATATCTACGAAGGTCCAGAAAAGGCCCGTCGAAGACTCGCCTGGTGCAGGCCTGCCAGCAAGCATATGACCATATTAAAGCTGGAGGGCCTGCTAGAGATCGAGCCCTCCGGGCTATCGGGGTTCAGATCCTCAGGACTTTTGAAGAAGAATCTAAGCTGACCGCCAAAGGTTCAAAACGATATCGTTAGGACAGCAGGTGGAGATCCGGCCGATTTGATCCGGTTTGCGAGGGGTCCGGAGCCTCAGAAAGGCCCAGATCCTCTCGCGGGTCACTTTTTGTCTAAAAAAGATTCAATTTAGGGTTGGGGAGCCCGATTCTCGGTGTAGACCTGGATCAGGATCAAAGATCGCTCGCGATCCAGGGTCCAGCTCTTTGAAAACTCACGCTTTTTGACAGACCTGGATCTGAGGATCATTATTGCTCGTTACGACGAGACGCATGAGACCCTGAGCTAGTTAGCTAACCTGCCCCGGGATCTGAGGATCATTATTGCTCGTTACGACGAGACCTTGTGGCTGAGGCGGCCGAGACCAAAGTGCAGCCGGGATCTGAGGATCATTATTGCTCGTTACGACGAGACGCTACGGCCTATGGTGGTGGGGGGCACGACAAAGCCGGATCTGAGGATCATTATTGCTCGTTACGACGAGACACAGGGGATCTGAGGATCATTATTGCTCGTTACGACGAGACCTGATGGCGTCAAACAACGTGTCGCGAGACTGCTTAGAGGATCTGAGGATCATTATTGCTCGTTACGACGAGACCTGGAGCCCCGAGACCCCCGTCTAGTCCTGACCAGCAATTCTCTACTTTTTCAAACTGCTCCAACAAGTTTTGGAGCAGTGTGTAGGGGTTCAGATCCAGAGCCGTCATGGGTAGGCTGAATCCTGCGGCTTTGTCGTGCCCCCCACCACCATTCGCCATAGCGAAGTGGCGACAATGAAAATCGCCGCGTGACCGGGTCGAGAAAATGACCTTAGGGGCCCCGCCCTCGACAGTGAATCCGAATCCGACAGTCAGGTCCTGACTATCGCCCGCCAGCTCGGCAGCGTCGCTGGTCTGCGAAAGCCCGTTGAAGACCTGGACACGGGTCCCTCGGGTCGAGACGAATCGGTGCGCTTGCTCGACACACTTACGGGCGGCGGCCAGATGTTTTTCGTAGAGCACGGCCCCGAGGCCGAGGTCGACCGTCGCGCTATTGATCTGGTCCCAGGGCCAGAAAAGCAAAGCGGACGCTTGGTAGCAGGCCCGAAGCCAATCCGGGTGGCCGATTTGCCAAGTGTCCCGGATTCCGGCCAGGGTGGCGTGAGACAGCAGGCATGCTTCCATAGCCTGATTATCAGCCCCGCGCTTCAGTGGTACCCAGCATTCGGTGAATGCCAACATTGCCCCGCTGACGCCCGGCTCGTGCCCCCACGCGCCAAGGCCCCGTGATTCAAACTCTAACGTGGCTGTCTTCGCCGGCCCGGCGTGATGGTCCAGCACAATGGCCCCCACAGCCAAGAACTCCTCGACGCGATCCAGGGCGGGGCTGAAGTCACACCAGAGCTGTCCGGGGAGCGCCGGTATCGAGCGATGTAGCGCCGTACCGTACTGACAGAACGTCACTTCCGCCTCCGGCAGGCAGTCCCGCAGGATCATGGCACTCGCGATCCCGTCTGGACAATTTTCGTGTGTGATGATGTGTCGGACTTGGGCCAACTTGGAGATATCGATTTTGGACATTGTCTATTACGCTCGAGTCGGTTTGGTTTTCGGTTTGGTTTTCGGTTTGGTTTTCGGTTTGGTTGCTTCGAGGCTATTTTTGAGCGCCGTCAGGAGACTGCCCTGCATCTGCGATCCCGGAGGCGTCAGGACATCTTGTTTCGCGATCTTAGTGTCAATCGCTAGCTTGACGGCCAGAGCATACTTATCCAGATACTTACTGTTATCGAAGTTGGGGGCTGAGAGAGCGCTGATCAGCAGGCCCGCGATCCGGTGCTCCTGCTCACTTGCAGGATCCTGCAGGACTTCTATCTGAGAAAAGTCTCGAATCTCAGTGTGGTAATATAGGACTTGGAGTATCAGGCCGTGCCGGTAGGGCTGTATCGCGACCAAATGGACCCGACCCTTAGTAGCCCACTGGGCAATGGCTGCCTTACCCTGTGCATCCAGGGTCTGGCTGAGCAGAGAGTATGCCCGGTCACCCCCTAGATCAGGCCCTAGGTAATAGGTCTTCTCCACGTGTATGGGGCCAATCGAGTGTTGAGGTACGAATTCCTGGATATCGATAGTCTTTGCACCCTTTAGGGTAATCTCGTCCAGCTCATCCTGAGTAAATAGAACGAAGCGTTCCTTGGAATACTCGTGACCCTTCAGCAGGGTGTTGCGCTCTACTTCTTGGCCCGTCACGGCATCGACCAGCTTTTGTTTAACTCGGTTGCCGGTCAGTGTAATTTGATTAAATTGGACACTCTCGTCGGATGCGGAAACATAGAATTTAACCGGTACTGTAACGACTCCGAAGTTAATATTGGCTGTGCACATTGCTCGAATCATGACGCAAACTCCTCTTGTTTTGACGGGGTTACGGATGACTAACTAGCCTCCGATCCAATAGACGGATCGAGCCAGCTGGAAGTTAAGGTCCTGATGGGATCGAGTCCTGACGGAGAGCTGGACCCAGGATCGCGAGCCCTACACCAGGACATCAGGCTCCCGACCCTAAATTGAATCTTTTTAGACAAAAAGTGACCCGCGAGAGGGATCGTGGCCTTTCTGAGGATCCTGGATCCATTGTAAGTGGGGGATCTGGGCTTCCTTTTATAGGATCTCTAGGGCGATGGTACAGTTTCTTGGGACCCCGGGCAAGATTGCCGCACGCTATAAGGAAAAGAAGCGTAATCCTGGAGGGGAGCCTATTTACACCTACTCTGAGGGTCAGGTGGCTCGCAGGAATGCAGATAAGGCGAAACGCCTAAAGAAACTGAATAGTCAGTTACATAAATTACAGACCAAGGTCAAGCAGGATCTGACGAGCCAGGATCAGGGGACTCGCCTGGTCGCTCTGGCTGTAGCTCTGATCGACCAGACGGCAGAGCGTGTCGGGGGAGCCGCAGCTCTCAAGGCTGACAACGAGGATGGGAGGCAACACTTCGGGGTCACGACCTGGAGAAAAAGACATATCCAGTTTGGCAAGGCCCGAGCGACGATAACTTATGTGGGCAAGTCAGGGGTCAAGCAGGTCAAGACTGTTGATGACCCTGCTGTTTTACGGGCCCTGAAGCAGGCCCACGGGGAATGTAAAGATGACATATTCTGCCACGACGATGTGACGGTCACGGCCGAGCATGTGAATCAGTACCTGAAGCAGTTTGGTATCACGGCTAAGGATATTCGTGGCCTTCACGCAAATATCGGGATGAAGCAAGCTCTGAAGCGGATCAGGTCCCGAGGCGGACCCCTTCCCGAAGATAAAAAAGAGCGGGATGAGAAACTCAAGCAAGAATTTAATGAAGCACTAGAAGAAGTGGCGGAATCCGTCGGTGGGCATGAGCCAGCGACACTCAAGAATCAGTATTTGGTACCTGAGATCGAACGAGACTACATGAGAGATGGATCAGTCTCGCTCGATATTAAAGCGGCTAACCTGATCTCTAGATATAAGCAGGCCAGGATTTCTCAATGAATCTGGCCATCGTAGCTCGCTATAAGCGGGCCGATATCTTGACCAAAGAGTGGGTCTCAGGGATTCGCCGATCCTGGCTCAAGCTAATGAGCCCCAGTATTGAGACTTGGCCTGATGTCCAGCGGGCTATCGGACAGCTTAACCAGTTCGTTTCTAACTTACAGGACGAAGTCCGGTATAGCCGGCGAGGCCCATTCGCTGGTAACTCGGTTCTGCCCGAGGGGAAGAAAATACTGGACCTGCTATCCAGGCTTCGATTTGAGATCAAAGAAGCGCTGGATCGTGCCACTCACTGGCAGGCAGTTCAGGAGCGCACGGGCCTTGGAGGCACTTTTAACGTTGATGACGGTGAGCGTATGTTGGGTCTGTATAGGACTGACTTCGCTGCTACGTTGAGATTTCATGTCAAGGGTCGAATGACCGCTGGCATGACTGAATTTCTGGACAAGATTTTAAAAATCCTTCGAGAAGATGCTCAGAGGATCAAGAAACAACCTGTGGAAGACCCTTACGAGGATCGTTCGGTCTATCGAGAGTTTGACATTCAAGGAATGAAGGTTGTGGTCGACGACAGGACGGTCGAACCTCAAGCCATTAAGCTGTATATACGGTACCTGGATGAAACATATCAGGCTTTGAAGAAAAAAGGCTTGAGTAAAGCATGGTATGGCACGGTGTTTATCAAGTGCCAAGATTGCGGGGGATCTAATCCGCACGGTACTGAGTTTGGTGTTGGTGGGGATTACCGGATAAATCAAGACACGGTCCAGATTTACAGCAGACCGACCAGACATATTGTCGACTTGATGGCACATGAGCTTGGACATCGCTTTTGGTTTAAGCAGATGAGTGGCACGCAGCGTGCTCGATTCGGGGACCTGATCAAAATCAAAAGACCTGATCCCGTCCCTTACGAGGAACGCAAGATCAAACCGCAAGATGTAGACGCTGCTAAAAAGATGCTTTCGGAAGCCTATGGTCCCACACGCAAGCTTCTGAAAGACTTTACCGCATCACGCATCAAGTGGTGGCCTGATCTCCTTAAGAAGTACCAAAATACCTTTCGGGAAACGGGCAGACTGGCACAGCATGCTGCCCTGCTGGCTCTATCAAAATCAAATAGCTGGGTCCGAGATAATCCTGAGGTCCAGCAGGCCCATGCTGATGCATTAGCTGATCAGCGGAAAGTAGCGCGGGCTGCTGAATCCTTGCTGCGAGACATCACGGACATGATGCACAGCGTGCCTGAGCCCCAAAGCCCGATTGAAGATCTGGATCTATACTGGGCTCAAACCTTTAAGCCCGTCCGAGAAAGGTGGGTTCAGGACGGGCTGAACCTTATCGAGACCTCGATAGCGGGCGGGCTGGCCTATATCGATATTTCGGTCCGGGCTTTTAATGAGCAAGTAAAGGATGAGATCGAACAGAAACTGAAAGAGCAAGCCAGGCAAGATCAGCACAAACAGGTCTTGCCAGTATCAAATTACGGTGGGTCCAATATAGATGAGGCTTGGGCTGAAGTGTTTTCTCATTATGTCTTGGGGAAAGATATGAATCGAGATCAATTGGAATCCTTTAAGTCTGTTCTGAAACAGGCCAGCCTTGTTTCCCGATACAAGATGAGCCGAACTGTTGTGTTAGATCAGGCTCACGTGGAGAAGCTTCGTCGTGACTTCCTCACCCTGATGAAGAACTTGCCCAGGATCCACGATTACAAAGCGGGGGCCGAGCTGAGACAGGGCCTGACCCGATACCGGAAGAACTTCCATGAATTCTTTTTCGAGCGATTCATCAATCCCAAAAAGGAAGAAGGGATTGGCCGATTCGAGATCCTTCGTGTCCCAGCCTGGGACCTCTATATCACGCTCAGCCTGCCCTTAGGCTATCCCGATAATTATCATGGAGAAGAGGCTCTTTTCGCTCGCTTCGAACATGAGAAAAAATCATGGGAGCAGCGAGTTAAGACACGGGCTCAGAAGTTTTGGAAGGTCTTGAGGGATGTCTTGGATTCGCAAGATCAGCAAAAAATTGAGATTCAGACGCCTGATCAAGATAGGTTGGTTATGGAGGGGTTCCAGGTAACAGTCAGGGCCTTCAATCCTGCCCAGGAGTGGGCCCAGGAGTCCTTAGCTAAATTCAAGGAGGTCTTGCGACTATATCGTGGTCGTGCTGGCCGGGTCCTACCCTGGATCTTGCAACAGCAATTGCCCCTTGTCCTTAGTTTCGATTCAAAGCTGGATGCAGGAGGGCTTTACAAACAGGACAAGATTGAAATCTCCATGCGTGCCTTGGTCGGGGAGCAACCCGCCTGGGGTGTCCACATGTTGGCTCACGAGATGGGACACCACTTATTCAAGGGCCTGTCTGGTCAGGCCCGGGAGTTCTGGACCCTGGCGATCTTTCAAGACCATGGCCCCCTAGATATCCAGAAGCTTTTGGATATCTGGCCCGAGTCCATCCAATGGTCTAGCGATTTCACGACCAAGCAAGCTCTCAAAGATCCCGTCCTGGCTCTCCAGGTAGAGGTCTTGGATCGCAATCAAGGTCTGGAGCGACGAGAGGGCTTTCAAACCTTGCTGGACCGTGGCCAGGGGACTCTAGCAGTGCCTCAGAATCCCATTACGGGCTACGCGGGTAAGAATCCCGAAGAAGCGTTCTGTGAGGCTATAGGGCGCTTGGTAGCGTACGGACCTAGAGCTGTCTTACCCCAGATCAAGCAGTGGCTGGGTATCGTGCTTCCTGGCCAGGTCAGGCAGGCCCGGTCTTTGACGGATAGGGCCTAACCAGCGTGCAGTGGGATTCTTTGGATGAGCGGTGGGCCAGACGGTTTAAGGCTAGCCAGACTCGATTGAGGCTCAAGGAAAGGGCTGTGAGCCAGCTAGGAGGGGCCTGCCAATCTTGTGGCTACCACAAGTCCGTGCAGGCTCTCGAATTCCATCACCGGGACCCGAGTGAGAAGGACTTTGAAATTAGCTCAAAAATGTCCTGGGCCGCTATCGAGCCAGAACTTCAAAAGGTAGTCCTGCTATGCTCAAACTGTCACCGCGAGACTCATGCGGGCTTGCATCCTCAGCTCCTGGATCAAGCTAGCGAGACCGACATGGCGGATGAGTACGACCTTACGCTCCATTATTAGGGCTCCCGCCTGATATGAGGCAGATTAGCCGCGATCAAAACTTCCCCGACGGGACCCCTCTTAGCGCCATTTGAATTGATACTACGTCGGGCCTTGATCTCGTAAATATCGAAGTCTGCATACAGGCTCCTTACCACGTCAGTATCGGAATTTGATGCCAGGACCCCGACACCCTGACCGGCCAGATCCTTAAATAGTTTCACCACCCTCTCTTGGTCAGCTTGACTAAACCCCCCGGCGGTATAACTCACAAAGTTACTCGTAGGGTTGACCGGCACATAAGGCGGGTCCAGGTACACGAAGTCAAGCGGGCCCGCTTGATCCACTATGGTACTGAAGTCCTGGCTATAGAGCCTGACCGGACCATTGAGGGCTAGGGAGCAGGCCAGGATCACGTTTTCGTCGTAGAACCTGGGCGGTTTCTTATGCCGGCCGAAAGGCGCGTTAAACTGACCACTTTTGTTTACTCGATAGAGACCGTTAAATCCGGCCTTGTTCAGATAAATCGTGCGAGCCGCTCGATAGACGGGTGACATGTCCAGAGGCAGCAGTTTCCTCAGCTCAGCGAAAACTTCGGGGCTGTATTCTAGCTCGTCGAGCCTACGCATCAATTCTTGAGGGAAGTCCCGGATAACAGTATAGCAGTCTACCAACTCCTGGTTCCGGTCGTTGATTACCGCTTGTTCAAATCGCTTCAAAGACGCGGTTGCGAAAAAGACAGCCCCTCCCCCTAGGAATGGTTCGTAGTAGGTGCCTATTTTAGTAGGCACGAGGTCCAGGATAGCCTCCAAGAGCTGGGTCTTACCCCCCACCCACTTGAGAAATGGTTTGGCCTGTTTCGATTGATCGAGCAAAGAATAGCTCGTCTTAACGAGAGCTTCAGGATCCTTGTTCGCACGGGTGAGGAGCTTCATGGTTCACTCCTACACCGGGATTACAAAATAGATCGGATTACGTCGATCAGTACCGATGATTAGCTGGCTTTTGCACACCCCAGGAGTTTCTTAATCGGCCCGTAGCTTTTTCGGTGCAGGGGGCACGGTCCTTTTTTAGCCAGAGCCCTCTGGTGCTCTGCCGTACCGTATCCTTGGTGGGACCCAAATCCATATCCTGGGTAGATAGCTGCTTGCTGTTGCATGTACCGATCATGAGACACTTTAGCCAGAATGCTGGCCAAAGAACAAGATGGGACCAGTTGATCTGCTTTCGGCAACCCGATACAGCCATCAATACCGATACTCTCAGCCCCGTGCGGGAACCCGTCCACGACAATCAACACGGGCCCATTAGCTAGAGGCAGCAGGGCTGTCAGACAAGCCCTGTGAGCGGCCAGCAGGGCCTGCCAGACGCCCACTGCGTCTATCTCGGGGGCCTGGACCCAAGTCACGCAATAGGGTACGGGGGTGGCTCTAGTATACCGGTCGTACACGCATTCTCTTTGAGCCCGGGATAGTTTTTTGCTATCCTGAACTCCGGGATCAACCCAACCACGGGGCAGCAGGACGCTACAGACAGTGAGGGGGCCCGCCCAACTTCCGTAGCCTGATTCGTCGGAGCCCAGGATCCAATCAGCGGTAGAGAGGTCAATCAGACTATTCCCTGTTTCCATCGTTCTGCATCTACACCGGGCGGCTTATTTATCCCATTGTCTCGACGAGACAAGACATGACCTCAACCTTGTCTCCAGCCTGGGGTGCAGTTTCTTAACAGCATTCAGGACCCGACCACTAGAGTACCCGATAATGAGCCCGACATGAGTCCCTAGCCGGCTCCACCTCTCCGATGTAAGGCACACATCGAACATTTCGTTCAATCGAGCCTGAATCGTCGAGTCATCCAGAAGTATACGATCCAGCCCGTCAAGGACCAACACCACGTTACCTACCAGACCGTTCTGCTGAGCTAGCGAGATGAGAAAAAACAGGAGGTCCAGCCGGTCATGGTTCGTGGTAGGTTTGAGTGTAACATCCAAGCTGCTTAAAAACAGGCGATCTATCAAGGCTTGTTGAGATCCCTCAGAGGTGTGGGACGTCATCCAGTTTAGCGTGCTGAGCACGACACTAGATACTTCCTGTCCCTCATTCAAAAGAAATCGAGCCTCCCAGATCATCTTGAACATTTCAGTAATGAGATGGCCTTGATCGATCAGGAGTCGTTGGGAACCGCTGACATCCAAGTCTTCTAATGACAGCAAGCGCCAAAGTAAGTCCCACTCGTAGGATCCAGATAAACTAGCTATCCTGCGAGTCATGTTATTGATCAGACCCTCTGTCACCCAATGCTTATCTGGGGCATCTTGCAAGGCACCCGTTAACCCGTATAGAGTGGACCCGGGATCACGGGCTAACAGGATTGGGAGAGAGTCTTGCCCCACGCAGGCAGCCCAACCTGACATTTTATCCATGTCAGGAAACAGACCTTTAGGCATGCAGGCAATGTCCTGATATACCTTGTCTAGCGAACAAATTTGAAGTGCCAGTGCTTTTGATGCCACCGGGCCGGCTGGGCTATCAGTATCCATGCTGGGTGCCTAAGCAAAACATATGCCCACCACCATATTTATTTACCTTAAAGCAATTTAGGTCAATAATAGGCTGATATTCAGCTAAATAGCCGTCACAACATTAGTCCCCAGAACTACTTTGCCCCGTGGCAAAATAACACACGCGCCGGTTTGCGGGACGTGTTAGCCACGCCTGAACAGACATTCAGACTTTAACACAAGATTGCAGCTTAATTCCCAATCTGGGATGCAGCTCTTGAATAGTAGCCAACACTTGGACGTCGGAATGCCCAATAATGAACCCAATGTGGGTCCCTAATCGGGACCATCGCTCAGCCGAGACGCAAAAATCGGCCAGCTCCTTCAGGCGAGATTGAGGATCAGATTCCAAGACCCTCTCTAGCCCGTCAAGAACTAGAATCAGGTTACCTACCAGACCGTTCTGCTGAGCTAGCGAGATGAGAAAAAACAGGAGGTCCAGCCGGTCATGGCTCGTGGTAGGTTCCAACACCGTGTTGAGTCGTGACAGGACTAGACGGGACATGTAGCCTCGGAGGGACCCATCTAAAGGACCTTGGATCCAACCCGCAATACTGCGAACGAGGCATTCTTGCAGCTCCCGCCCCTCATTCAGACAGAACCGGGCTTCCCAGATCATCTTGAACATTTCAGTAATGATATGACCCTGATCGATCAAGTATCGTTGAGATTCACTGATCTCGAAAGCATTCAACGAAAGCAAGCGCCAAAGAATGTCCCAGTCCCGGATACCAGATATGGTCCTGACCCGCCGGGTCAGGTTATTGATCAGACCCTCGGTGACCCAGTCCTGTCCTGGCCCGTCCTGCTGTGCCCCCGCTAACCTGTAGATGGTAGCCCTGCTGCTCTCGGTACCGCAGGCTAACAGGATAGGTGGGATATCGCATCCCACTTGAGCGATCCACCCGGATAGTTTATCAATGTCCGGAATGGAACCTCTAGGCAAGAAAGACCCCGCTCTATACCCTCCCCCTAACGAGTAATTTTTAAGAGCCGTTACTTTGGACATGGGGTCTATGCTTTTAGCGACAGGATGCTTTAACTATTGTTCGTCTCGACGCGATGATCAATAACGGAGCCGTGATTTATGGGATGTTGAGCCCGCAGGGCTTCGAACCAGGCACGTGTCTTCAGTCCTTCGGCCAGCAGGGCCTGACAACTTTCTCTACACCGGTCGATCATCCTATCCAGAACATCGATTTTGATACTTTTGTGGGTCGTCCATGAACTAACGAGCCAATCAGAAGGTATGTCGATAAGAACCATGTCCAGACTATAAAGCATGGCAGCCTTCACGATATCATGCTCTGGGGTAGGGAGGTGCCAGGCCGCTACTTCAGCTCGCCGGATCAAGATTCTTGCCTTCTTATCCTCCAAATCGTTAGCCGCATCTACTTCATCTTGGTAACAGGCCTGCCAATCAGCATCTGTCCACGATTGATAGGCTTGCCTCTCCTTCTCAAGATCGGCAACACGCTCGCAAGCTCTCCGGTATGTCGATAGACAATCCGAATCAGGATCTCGTGCTATATTGTAAGGATATTCGAGGTCCTGGATGTGCCCCCAAACGAAGTCATCGAAAGTGATCTGCCCCGCTAGCAGTTTATGGACATAATGTATTGACATGGGGGCCCCTTTGACTTCTCAGTCTAATAATCCGGCTTTCAGCCACTCAGGAAGGACGTCTTGCCGCTTATCTAACCCAAAGGATACCCAGTAATCTGGCGCTTCTCGTACTTGAAATATAGCGCGAGTCCCAATCCCGATACATTTCAAAGCTTGCATGATCAGTTTTAATGTGTGCTTGCTCAAGATATCCTTTCGAGCCTTGACCTGATCTACTATTGCCTGTGCTTGTTCGTAGCACCATGGCTCTTTCGAGCCGGGGATCATGATCTGGACACGATTCAGGCTAGCCTGTAAGTCCTGGTTCCAAGTCATGCCTATGCCGGCTATAAAGGTAGCGGTAAATTTATCTGAATCCGATTCCTCGCCACTGAATCCGCGAAACTTTGGAAAATTCAGGTAGAGCCTTTGCTGTTCCGGTGTAGGAATAACACCTAACACTTTTCTATGAAACTCAGAAAGATTCGACATCGCGTCCTAGACATACACCAGAGCCTGGACCTTGACTTGACTTATATTCGGATCTGGTTAAATATTAGGGCCTTGTAAATTATACTATCTACACAATCAGAATCGGAATGACTTGGATATGATGGCACTAGACCTGGCGGGACCCGGACAAGTAGAGAAGCGCTCGAAATCGAGCTGGGTCATATCGCTAATGCGACCGCCTTGTTAATCCAGACCAATTCACGCAAGTAGAAATCTGCCAGCATCTCCAAATGGTTAACAAGGCAGGATATCCTACTAGGATATCAGGCTCTTAATAAAGAGGAGTAATGAATGACGTTGAAAACAATCCCCACTATCCTGATCCTAGTTGCAAGCCTGACCTGTCCAGGCCTGGCACGAGCCACAACCGCAGTTGCGGAAGTAGTGACAACGGATCAAGCCGTGCAGGCTGAGGATGGTAAACTGGATCTTGCCCGTCAGTGGATCCTGTCATTTATGGTGAAGAAAGCGCCACCAGGCCGTAAACTTTGGTACCCGGAGAGCCACGAGACGTCCGATGAAGCTATGCTGCGCTACCGAGCTATCGCGGACGACATTATCCATGTTGTGTATGATCCGAACGTAAAACCTATTTTCACTGGGAAAAATGGACGCTCTCGCACGGTAGCGATCATGCTTAGTGTGATGCTACATGAGAGCAGTTTTATGCGTCATGTGGACTATGGATTAGGTAAGTATGCCCGGGGAGACACGGGTCGCTCCTGGTGCCTGATGCAGATCAATGTTGGGACTGGCCGGACGTCCAAATGGAATCGAGTCCATGATCGGGCACCTGTTTGGGGAGACCCTGAGCTGGATATTGATCCGGGGCATACAGGGGACGAAATGATCCAGGATCGCAAGCTATGCCTCCTGGAAGGGCTTAAAATCATGCGTCAAAGCTTCGCAGTATGTTCGAAGCTACCTCTAGAGGATCGCTTGAGAAGTTACGCTTCTGGGTCCTGCGAAAAGGGAGGCGCGGCCAGCAGGGCCCGTGTGTTGGGCGGGATGAGGTGGTTCGAAACCACATTTAAGAAACAATTTACGGACGCTGAGGTCCAGCAGGGCCTGCGAGAAGAGCCAGTGAGGATGACCGGCCCCGCACCTGGCCAAGAAGTTAATATGCTGTAGGATCCTTTTATTATCCAGGCCAGGTTATGCAGATCTCTGAGACTTTCAACGAACTTCGAGCCCGGGTCCTCCAGGCATGTCAATGTGGGCACCAAATCGGGTTAGCGGACGCTTACCTCGAAGCCTTGGGAGCTGGTCCAGCCCCCGAGGGAGTTGTGTCAGGATCAGCCCAACACATCCTACATGCCCTGGACAGTATGTCAGGGCTCGTCGTAACGAGCAATAATGAGGCTCCGGTAGCTGATGAGGCTCCGGTAGCTGATGAGGCTCCGGTAGCTGATGAGACTCAGGTAGCTGATGAGACTCAGGTAGCTGATGAGGCGGAGGCCCAGATCGATACCTCCGCCCCCGCTGAGGAAAAACCAGTCCGTAAATCCCGGAGGTAAATCAGGGATTTAACCTGTGCCAGGCTTCTTTTAGCTTGGTACAGGTCCTAGGCCCTGGATTTCCGTCAGGGTCCAGCTGATTCAAACTTTGGAATTTCCTCAGGGCATCTCGGGACTTTCCTCCAAATTTTCCGTCCGGACCAGCGGGACCAAGGTCATACCCCAGCTCTATCAGGAGCTGCTGTATCTCTCGCGGGTAATTGAATGACGGAGACCCATTCGCAACTTGCGGGGTCCCCAACGTAGTCTGTAAATCCTGAGCAAAATCAGGAAGGTTCACTCCATACAGGCTCTCGATAACGGGCCTAATCTTATTGTATCGCTCAGGGTAGATCGCGATACCGGGACCGAAAGTCAGGCCCCTCAGAATGTCTAGACCCCATGCAGGGCTCCACTTAGCCTGCTGGCTAGCCTGACAGGCGAGCACAAGCTGTTTGCCCGCCACGGCCGGCAAGTTAGCGGCAAAGCTACAGTACGCGGCCCTGATGGCTCCTACCCAACCAGCTGAGGGAGCTGGATCATCAAACAAGATCACTTTGGCAGGCGGAGTTGCAAACGTCTTGACCCTCGCGGCAGTAAAATCAATCTGGGCCTGGATCGCAGGCTCCTGTGCCAGCGTGTTAGCCGCACACCAGACCCACAGACGAGCCCGCTCCTTAGAGCGCTCGTCCCAAGATCCTACCAGACCATTTGAATTCAAGAGAAATAGTTTCTGCTGCTCTGCGGATGTCACGACTTCACGACCCTTCGCAAAAAAACGCCACTTACCCGCCGGGTTCTTTCGGAACACGGCGTCCGCAGCATCTAGAGCGGGCTTAAGAGGCCCCATGAGAGCCGGGTCCTTATCCGCCATGTGTCCCAGCAGGTTAGATGTCAGGTAGTACCGTGCCTCACACCACTGAATCAGCCCGACACTAAGAATGCAACGGTCGTAGGCGTTAATCGCGTCTAAGGATCCTCCTTCAGTTGCCGTAATAGTAGCCAAAATCTTGTGATTGTCCGTCGGGGTAGGGGGCAGGACAAACTTCTTTGAACCCCAAAAAAGTGGGCCCTCGAAGCCGTTGTAACTCCCCCACTTCACGTCGTTTAAATTCACGGTAAAACTCCTTGGCTCGTCCTGACGAGCAATAATGGATCTTCAGATCCAGGTCTGCCAAAAAGCCCAGCAGTCTGAGCATGAGTGGTGTACACCACCTAAGCACAGATGCCAGACCCGGACGACCTGATCGATATTACGGTGCCCCCCATGTCGGATGATCCCTCGTGGCTAGCTAGGACCCGAACCCTGGTCCTATATCTGTCTCATCCGAGATCGTGGGCTGAGCTTAACTCCTGGAGGGATGTTAAGCCAGCGTTTTTGAGGCAGGGTCTGGCCTGGCTAGAGGGTAGGGGTCAGGCCAGATCATTTATGCGGGATGGTCAGGTCCATTGGGTCCGGATCGAACCATCGACCGGACCCAGCGATGTAGAGACGGATGACCCCGTGATCCCGAAAGCTCCCAAAATTCCGAATATTCCCGGTCAGGGCAAACTTAAGAAAAGACCCGACCGGACAAAACTTAAAATCACGACCCCTGATCCGGCACTATCGAGCACGATCCCTGCTGATTCAGACGAGGCTTAGAACAGCATGTCTGCAGACCGTCTCAGTCTGCAGACACAATGTCCCCGGCCCGGAACCTATCCGCCAACCTGCTGGCCTTGATCGTCCTGACTATCTGAGTCTTTGTCGGGCTTCCCGATATAGACAGGGGGATCCGGATCATAACCCTGCCATCCCCCCTGTTAGAGCCCCAGACCACAACCTCGTGAGCGCCCCATCGGATTTCGGGGATCTTAAGATCCTGAACCGCCCGGTCAGACCATGCGAGCGTCACGTGAGGCCTATATCTCGGGAACCTCCGGCTGTAATCGATGCCAGCCCGGTCGAAGCAATCACAGATTCTCTCCCATAGGGTGTGGAGAGCCGGGCTCGTGACCTCTGCCACGACGGGGTACCCCTCGCTCCCCTGAGGGAAATTGATAATGCGACTGGTCTGGACCGTGAGTGGTTGGGTCCTGGACGCGACCTCGTACAGACTCACCATCGCTTGGGCCAGGACTTTGATCGGGATATCGTCTCCTAGATGCAGGACCGTTATGTGGTGATCCTGAGCCGGCCTGGCATCAGGCACTTCGATCTCTTGCAGGATTTTTCTCGTCGCCTCAGGGATTTCAAAACCTATCATGGCCATTTAGTGGGTCTCAGATCTTAGATAAGACGGCATAAAGGGAATTAAGGGTGTTCTTAGCGTCTTTAGGATCAGTTTTGAATTTCACAACTGACTTTAAGGTGACCAAAACTGCTGGATCATTTGTAGATTCGGCGAATTCAAACGTAATCTCACCCCGTGTGGCAGTACCCTGCCCCGTGGTCTTATCGTACCTCACGGTCCACCCTTTTTTTAAGAGTTCCGCAAATTGCGCTGAATTAGCAAAGTTCGTCTCAGCTGCGAAGCGCATGGGGTCCCCTGGCATCACTCCATCTACAGTGGTTAGGTGTGCACGGTCATATGAGTATGCCATGCTATTCGCACCCGATAAAAAGAAATGTGCTTACAGTCTCCGGATTGGCCAGGCTAGACTGGCAGGACTGCTTAACTCCTGACCCGCATTACCCAGCCCCCCAAAAATCGATCAAGAGTCTCCAGACTCTAGGCATGACCTGCTGAGCCAGGTACTTTTGCTCGAGTCGGCCTCGTCCGCCGTACTCTAAGCGATAGAGGCCACCCTGACTGGCCCATGCCCTCAGGCTATCCTGGGTCCAGACCTTAGTCTGTCCTGGTAGGACTGCCAGGCCGGACCGGTCCTTAACAACCGGTACCGTGAGCATCAGGCCCTCAGGAGGCATGCCTGGGTGCGTGATATACCGAGGCAGCTTACGCTTTCTGATCACAGTTATGCCCGGTATTAGGGACCCCTGCTCCCATACCTGCATGTTAGCTCGCTTGCTGATCCGATCCTGGCCATGTACCAGGGCCAAAAATGACCGGCCCTGACTCGCCAGGCCCGCCATGGGGATCCAGGGCGAGACATTATCAGTGTACAGCCCATCAGCCACTATACAGGCATCTAGCTTGAGGGGCTTTTTTGAAAATCTCTGTAAGCTGTGGACCAAAGCACACCCCTCCCCGAAGCATACGATGGCCCTGCGTCGTATCCGGATATCCCGGTAGTGTGGCGCCAGCTCGGCTAGAGCACTGCGATAAGGATCAGGACCCTGTGCCCAGCGACGGCCGTTTATCAGCAGATCCCGGCCCGAGCCCTGGACCGGGATAATGAGCGGAGGATCGACAAAAGCCTGACTGGCTCCCATGACAGCAGAGCCAGCGTAAGCCGTGAGAATTACATCTCTAATTTCGTATTTAGGCTGCCCCATGTCCTGCGGTCTCGTCGTAACGAGCAATAAAAGGATCCTCAGACCCTACGACGAGACAGCTCACCGCACACGTCTCGTCGTAACGAGCAATAATGAGAATCAGATCCATTTTTGGCCCTGGTACATGGCCAGGATCGGCTGAGGTCTCGTCGTAACGAGCAATAATGATCCTCAGATCCCCGGGTCGTGATTCGGCAGGTCGGGGACCTGCAGCACGTCTCGTCGTAACGAGCAATAATGATCCTCAGATCCAGGTCTGCCAAAAAGCGTGAGTTTTCAAAGAGCTGGACCCTGGATCGCGAGCGATCTTTGATCCTGATCCAGCTCTACACCGAGAATCGGGCTCCCCAACCCTAAATTGAATCTTTTTAGACAAAAAGTGACCCGCGAGAGGATCTGGGCCTTTCTGAGGCTCCGGACCCCTCGCAAACCGGATCAAATCGGCCGGATCTCCACCTGCTGGCCTCCGGATCTAAAGAACTGCTCCACACGCTCGGCCTGCTCGGCCGAGCAGTCAAGACAGACTGATCTAAACTGCTGCATGGTCGTCACGACATGAGGGCTCGTAACGCTTGTCGAGTCTACATGCCCCTTGCGTATCTTTTTTGGTTGTTTGTAAAAGACATTCTCGATCCATCCGACCTGCTTAGTCGACAGTCGTCCGTAACGATGGACCGCGTCCCACATACCCTCAAAAATCTCTTGTTGGCCGGGGGTTAGGGTACGGGCCTGGATGATCCTGGCCAGCATTTCTTTGGCGGTTATGGCGGGCATAGGTTAACTTGATCCTGTCACTTGAGCACGCCCTCGTCGACGAGAATGTTGGTCAGCTCGTAAACTGCCCACGCATCCAGAGAAAGCGCGTCCGCCACGTCCGAGGGATATAGGCTCTCCTCAGGGTGTGCTCTGTAGTAGTCGAGCACCTTCTCGCGCATATCAGACAGATCTCTCAGAGCTAATGGCATTTCGTCGTGGCCCTGGGGGCATATATACACCGGTACTCCAGCGGTGTACAGATAGTCATGATTCGAAAACTTGGCCTGGCATTTCTGGCCCTACTCGTGATCTTAATATTTACCCTGTCCTGGGCCCCCTACGGAATAAAGGTGTGGGTAGAGCGGGAGCATACGGATCTCACTGTCCAGGACGTGCAGATCAAGTGGGGTCATGTGCTTTTTAAGAAAGTGCTGATCAAACGACCTGACGTGACTGGCAGGCTCGATACCGTCCGGGTCACGTGGAGCCAAGATGTCAGGATCGTGGGAGGTACGATAGATGTCAGGCCCGGTCCTGAGAATCAGATTGAGATGTCCGGGTCCGGGTCCGGGTCAGTAACTGGCCAGGACCTCCAGATCAACGTGACACGTCAGGACTTAACCGCTCGCTTGGAGCGAGCGTCATTTGATTCCCACCGGGTCTGGTTCAAAAGAGCATCAATTCAGTATCGTCAGTACGGGGCTACGATCCGAGATGGCTCGATAGAGCGAGTGGGTCACACGATCAAAGCAAATCACACAGAGATCGTGCTGGACCTGCCTATCAGGATCCCCAGACTAGATAGGCAGGTGACCCTGAGCCTGTGGGATCTAGCAGTGTCCCCGGCAGACAGGACTGCTAGATTCAAAACACTCGTCATCGATAGGACCAAAAACTCTCCCGTTTCTTTTCTTGGATCCGACGGTCGTGTTTGGCTGGATCCGCAGGCTCTACATATCACGTTAGTCTCAGCGGATGTGCAGCACCCCTGGATATCCCCTGGTCTCATCACATTTAAGAACCTGGCCGTCGTCGTCCCTAGTACGATTTTAAGGGGGTCTAAAGATAAGATCCTGGTCAGGTTAGGGCCGGTTCAGATCCAGGTAGAGCCGTGGCTCATGCATATCCAGGGGCACGCGTCGTGCAACGAGTGGATACAGGCCATGCCCGAGCCACTACCATCAGCTCTTAGCCAGGCGGGCGAACACTTTCGAGGCGAACTCTCATTCGAAGTGAGGCAGTTACCAGTTCCACATTTTGGTTCGACGAACTCGTGTCGTTTCGATTGCAGCGAAGAACCAATCGCGAGCTTGAAAAAGGAATTGATTCGATACCAGGCCTATGATCAAAAGAATCGTATGTTCGAACGAGTAACGGGCAGGGGGGCTGCGTCGTGGACTTCGATCCAGGACTTGCCACCTCATATCCCGCAAGCTTTTATCACGATGGAGGACCCCGGGTTCTTGAATCACCGGGGTATTATCCCCCAAGCGTTGGAGAATTCTCTTAAAGATAATCTGCAAATAGGCCGCTTCTTTCGCGGGGGCTCCACCATATCGATGCAGCTTGCCAAGAACCTGTGGTTGAAAAGGGAGAAGACGATTGGACGTAAAGCTCAGGAAGCTCTCCTGACTCTGGCTCTTGAGTCATGCTTGACCAAATCGGAGATCCTGGAGCTTTACCTGAATGTAGTCGAGATGGGTCCTGACCTGTATGGTATCGGGCCCGCCAGCCAGCATTACTTCAATAAGGAGGCAAGCCAGCTAGAGCCCGAGCAGGCATTTTACCTGGCATCAATCCTACCTCGTCCCAGACGGGCCCTGGCTCCCGATCAGGGTGGGTTGGGGCGAGTGCGACGCCTCATGACCACGTTAGCCAGCAGGGGTCTGATCACGGAGGATCTGATCCCTGTGCAGGAGAGCGAAGTGGACCAGGTGGGGTGGGATACTGAGTAAGTCTTTTATCAGTTCTTTCCATTAAGCTATGGAGACTTTGAAACTAGGTGTGGCCGGACCCGAGGTAAAGCGCTGGCTGTATTTCCTACGCGGGCTTGATATTTACATGGGGGATGTCCAGGAGACATTTGGCCTAGATGCAGAGGTGTCGACCATGCATTTTCAGGTCATGCGACACCTGGACGTAAATGGTACGGTAGACGACACGACTTTAGAGCGGGCCCGGCTGGAGGGGTTTGATGTTCCCCCCACTCCCGAGGAAGATGAATCTGGACCATGCTGGCCGGCTAAACCGACTGACATAAAACAGCTCAGCTCAGTCGAAAGGGCCAGGCTATTTGGCACATTCAAATTCAAGCCAGCCCCTCAACCGGATAACCCTGAGGCGATTCAGATCCTAGATAACTGGGATCAGAAGAATGTCTCCCTGGTGGAGATCCCGCAGCTCAAAACTGTAAAATACGGACCGCGGTTTCAAAAGGTGCAGTGGAATACAAAAGTGGCGGGCCAAATTCAAGCACTATTTGCCGCCTGGGAGCAAGCGGGTCTGATGCCTCATGTCCTGACATGGGGAGGGAGCTGGAACTCCCGTTTTATCCGAGGCAGTCAAGTTAGCTTGAGCAACCACGCCTGGGCAACGGCATTTGATATCAACGTGCCATGGAATGGTCTGGGATCCCATGGAGCCCTGAAGGGTAGACCGGGGTCTGTCCGGGAGCTGGTAGATGTCGCGTTAGAGCACGGCTTCTACTGGGGTGGGTGGTTTAGTAGACTGGACCCTATGCACTTTGAGGTTTTTCGAGTCGACCCTAAATAAAACACGTAGGAGCACACATGCCTGATTTAAATACAAAACGAGATGTGATAGGTAAAGCACTGACGCCAACCGAGGCTGACACGACAGACCGGGGGGACGGGCAGCAGCGGGGTTATGTCGTGCTTTCTGACGAGGAGAGATTAAAAGGGTTCGTGAGGCCCGTCAGGGATAGCTATCTACACACGGAGTGCGGTGCCATCACTAAAATGGGGTACAAATTAGCGGAGACATATGCTCGTGACCCGGCTTTTTACGGCGCTACTTTTTGCGTAAAGTGTAAGGCACATTTTCCCGTAGGCCCCAAAGGCGAATTTGTCTGGGACGGCACGGAGGAGAGGGTCGGAGCTTGAGCCCCCGAGACGCACGGAAGGATTCTCTGTCCGCGGAGCAGGGCCTGCTGGTGGATAAGAAGCACCTAGAAAAAGGACTTTCGGTAAGGGATCGTCTGAGGCTGGAGTACGTCCGCTGGCAGTTAGACCAGTGGGACCGAGACGCTATCTCGATCCCACTGGATCCCTAATCCATTTTTGATCTCAAGCTAAGTGAGATGTTCTCCCTGCTGGCTAATCTAGATTCTTTGCCTGGGCAAAAGCAGTCGGAAGATGCTCTATCCAATCTGGTTAGCCAGGGCACGCTTGGCTCTACCTGTGCCCTGTTGATCGTAGCCTTGTTTTTCGCGGTCAAATCGATCATGAAAGCAAAAGATGACCGTTTTCAGGACCAAAAGGCCATGACCGAGGTTCTGGGAAAGTCGAATGAGGCAGCTCGCGAGCTAGCGATTGAAATGAACCGGGCTAGCTCAAACCTGGTGATCGAATCAACACGGCATTTAGATGCCGTGCGGAACACCCTGCTCGCTCAAGAGAAGAGCCTGGATGACCTGTCGGAGGCTATAGATGCTCTCCGGGAGGAGAATACTAACCTGAGGGTCATGGCCCAAAACTTCAAGTGTTCCCGAGGTCCGGCATGAAATTGCTGAATTACCTATGGCCTTGGAAACGCCGTGAGCGTATCGAGGAGGAGAAGCGTCAGGATGTCCTGTTCAGGGCCCAGATCCAAGAAGCCTTGCTGAGTCAGCAAAATTTACTTGATGCCGTGGCCCTGATGAAAAAAACACGAGAGGATCGGGTGATCGAGAGTCGTCATTTTCGACGAAATTTCCCCTCGGACCCTCTAATAAGAGAGACCTGAAAGCTATGGAAAATCCCTTGAATGAAATAATTCGATCTATCCCACCTGATAAATTGGAAGACATGCGGGCCGAGATGTCTAACTTTGAGCAGGGCAGCCGGACTCATGTAGAGGCGGCGAATCAGTTTCGAACCGGTCTAGATAAAGTAATTGACGTGCTGCTTATCCTGGTCCTCAAGTTCGGGCGAGCCACGTCGGTCCTGTTAGCCGTGGGGATCCTGATGACACTCGGTACCGTAATCCTGGTAGTGAACACGATCCAGGCTGTACAGCTCAGGTCTGATGTTGCGGCATTGTTAGATCAGCAAGAGCAATTCGCTCGTTCTCAGAAGCGGTTAGAAAAGACAGCTGCTGAGAATCAAGCCAGAACTCAAAGATCAGTCGAGGCGACGAGAGACCAGATTAAGTCAGTCGAGACTCAGATTGAGAAAACGCCCAGGATAGAGGTAGATCAGCACACAGGCAGAGCCCGGCTGGTTGTGCCTAAGTCTAGTCAGGCCAAAAGCGGAGCTAAGCAGCTTAAGATCGATCTAGAGTAACGTCGTGTCCACTGATTTAGCCAACTTGCAGTACAGACAAGCGAGATTGTCCGGGCAGTAAGTTTCATCATCGGGGGCATCGCTGCAAATGCCCATGGCGCTAACATACTGCTCCACCGAATCTCTTATGATGCAGTATTGATCCTGGCTTATCTCAATCACGGTTCAACTCACCCACCACAAGTACACCACACCCGCGACCAAGCAGGTCAGGAGTAACCACTTAAACATCTTGACTACAAATCTGCAGCATATCAGGATGATCAGCATAGTCTTAGGCGAGTGTCGCATGAGAAATTTAAGGCTCCAGATCAGGCATAATAAGGCTACCGAGATAGATAGGAACCAGAACACGCCACTAAGGAACAGGTTAGGGACATAGTGAATGAGGGCTAGCACGATGGGGACCCAGACAAGTTTTTGCCAAGGTGTAGGACTGGCGGGCACGGGACGTTCGTCAAAGCTCTTCCTGCTCCGCGGGTCTTTCAGGATTGAGTAGGCCTGATTTATTTCCAGCATCCTGTCAGGGGATCCAGAATCCCTATCAGGATGATGCTTTGCGGCCAGCTTACGATAAATTACATCAATGACATCCTGCTCCGCCCCGGGGTCTACCTGGAGTACTCTGTAGGGGTTCAGGGGGACACGGCTCACGGGTTCTCTCCGCCCCACGTGTCATCCTGGGTCGCCATGACCACCAGCTTCTTATTCAAATCATCCAGCAGAATCCTCATGTGGCGCTCCCGCACGGTGGTCGAGATCCCGGGGTGCAGCTCTAAGCCCTTCGCATTCATGGCCAACCGATGCTCGGCATACGGGTCACGCTTGGGCGTGGCGTTATCCAGCGTCCTCATGCGTGGATCAAGATTCGACATCTCATCCTGTACCTGCTTGGCCGGTCCCCTGTATTTAAACGAAATGCGGTCATGTTCTCCAGGAGGCGTGATCTGTTTCACGGGCTCAGTCCAACCGGCATCAACCGGCCGCAGCTCCCCGTCGATATTCGGATTCCCGAGCAGCGGCAGGCTGTAGGCGAATTGTTTGATACAGTCCTGCAGCTCTTGCTTGAGCGTCGGGCTAACCCGGTGCCCCGCGTAGAGCAACGCTTGCTCCGTAGCCTTCCAGCGTGCAACATACCCCTCCTCCCCCGTGGCGTAGCTCCGTGTGTCTAAAAACAGCATGTATGCCGTCAACCCCGTACCTAGCTGTACGAGCCTCTGCCATTCGCCGTGCGCGCAATCCGGTCCCGTGATCAGCTTGAGGGGCACGCTCTCCTTCTGGAAAATGGTTTTCAACGCATCAATGTGCACACCCAACACCCTCTCGACGGCGCTCTCATCCTGCCCATCTCCGCCACCGCCGGCTGGACCTGTCGTGACGACGCTGACCTTGTCTTTGCCAGTAAACATGGCTAGCCTCGCGCTGTCCTTCGCCAGGTACATATTCAGCGCGTTATCCAGACCCAACTTAACGGCGGACAGTTTCTCCGATCCGCAGGTGATCGCACATGCCGCTAGCAGGTCTTCTGCAAACGCACGCACGCTTATGCCCTTTTGCAGCGTTACGCGCTCTTGGGAGCTGTTGGGGAGCTGGATGTTAAAGGTTAGTACTCCATCCCTCTTCCGGTTGTACACCCATGTACAAGCCAAGCCGCCTTGCGTCGAAATCACGATCTTTGCTTCGTGTACGAAAGCACACAAGCCCTCCGCCATTTTATCCTCGCTGGAGTCCATAACAGCGCGGCCGAGCGGCACATTTGCGCTCAGAACCTGATGTTTGCCTGCCGGAGAATACAGCTCCACCCAACCTGGAAGATCCCAGTACTCTAGGGTCCATTGTCGGCCGGACAGTTCCACGTTGATCGTATTGATCGTGTGGTGCCGAGGCTCGTCAGTGTCCAAGTACACGGGCACGTCGCCTACAGACAACAGGACACAGCCAGCCCAAACAGACCTCCAGCCCCACGGCGGAAGGTCGCCATCATCTTCGTGTGCTTTGCCTAAGAAAGACTCCAACCATTTTAGATCACTACGCATTTTTCTCTCCTTTATCATTTATTTCCCGCCAGCTCCGGCGCCGTCAGGGTCACACCCGCCAGCACCAGTAATCCTCTCCTCCAGCAGACTATCATGAAGTTCGTGCTGGACCTGACCCAACACCCCCAACAAGTGCAAGCAGTCCATCCCCGTATCGACCGCCGTAGTGAATTTACCATCAGTGTGCAGGATGGTGATGGCAAACGCCTTCACCCCATCCTGCTTCACATTCTCGTCCACGGCCAGGAGCGACCTTTGCCATGACTTTTCTATCCCTGTCTTGTTTTTCATTAGTGCGCTTCCAATCTCGATTTAAGGGGATGACGGCACCTTGCTTGTACACCGGCTCCCGGGACTCACCATTTTATTACGGAAATCTGCAAGAACTTTTGGATCTATAGGTTCTTATTGGCGCTTCCCGCAAGCTGGGCAGTAGTGCACCCACACGGTCAGCCCGACGGCTACCAGATCTAGCACAGGACACCCGGCCACTAGCCGAACGGCGCCTCTAATTAACAGCGTCCCCATAGCCCCACAGCACGCGTGGGCCTGCGTGGTCACACCCGCCACCGTCTCTACGAACACATCATTTGTCAGCAAGGGCCGCGCCTTTCCTTTGCCATGACTTTTCTATCCCTGTCTTGTTTTTCATTAGTGCGCTTCCAATCTCGATTTAAGGGGATGGCGGTACCTTGCCTGTACACCGGCTCCCGGGACTCACGTAATAATCCAACGGCGACTTACATCGGCAAGCAGGCGTCGTTTTTCGATGTCTTGGAGGACAGTGGGGATTACCTGGAGCACCATTTCATTACGGAAATCTGCAAGAACTTTTGGATCTATAGGTTCCAATCCGTCCATCAAGTCTAAAAAGTCATTCGTTGTCATCATGGGTGCCACCAGAGATTCAACTTGTTAGATCTTTTTCTCAAAAAACCTAATCCGGGTTTGATTACAGGGACCACAAGCGTACACCGCCCGGTGTAGATGCAGAACGATGAAAACAACAGAGACTGAAGATTTTCCTGACGTGCCGGTGAACCATCTCGATCTCCCGGTCGGAAAGATGATATCCCCTCCTGTCAGGGGAGAATGCCTAGCCCTTCCACTTTTCGGCTGGATAGCACGCCGGGTGGGGGATCGGGTACCTCTCGTGATGCTGGCCCTGCTCTTAATCAGGTCCCTGGATGAGCCTGATCCTATCGGGACCCTGGAGGTCACGCTCCCCTGTCCAGATAGGAATCTCCTGGCCACAGCACGAGCGTTGGAGCGTTTTGGATGGGCGGGAGGGCAGTGGCCTCAAGATCCTGGCTGGCTCGCTGGGGACAGTCAGGAAGAGGCGGCGGTCAGGGCCCTGTTGGATCAGGCGGGACTTAAATCAAGCCTAACGTTTCCCCCGGGCCCAAACGGAGTAGCGATGCTGGATGTTAACGTCGCGAGAGCATCGGGACCGTACCTCATGCCTCCCCTGATACTAGATAGTGACCCGGACCCCTATCTAGTCGAGAAGCTCAGGACCCTATTGGTCTCGTAGGTCTAGTCGAGAAAACTTATAAACTTACATAACACGATGAGCAAAGAAGACTCGGCCAGTCAGTCAGCCAAAAGACTAAAGAAAGTATCGAGACGATGCCTGGAACGGAGTTATCTCTTAGAGCAGATGATCTTCACTCATCATCTGGATACCGTAGAAAGCTTGAGACATTTGACTCATGGCACGGTAGAGCGAAGTTATTACACAGCCGGGTATTTGCAAGCTCTAAAAGATACAAGGGAGTTAATACGTGAAGGAGAGTTCCCATGCCAGCTCGACAATGACGGGGGGCCCAAGATCTTTGGAGCCTGTCGTAGCGAGCGGCCAGCCTGCCCGGACATCGAAGAATCGGGGCCAGATGTGTCTAGCCTGTAACGTCAAGCGAGCGGTTAAGTCAGGGCGAGCCCTAGTACCTCTGTGCCGTGCCTGCATTAAACTGATACCCGATCCCAGGGCAATCAAATTTGAGAAATCGCCATGAGCTTACGGGATATCGAAAATCAGATTCTCGATATCCTACAGGATAGGGCTCAAGACCTGCAGCAGGATGAGCTAAATCAAGCATTGTTTTTCGCCAGTCTTGAATTTATCGAGACTCGGTTCCCCAACCCGGCTCTAAAACGAATAGCCACAATCCTTTCCTACATGGTAGAGCAGGGGATAACACGTGCCCATTGGTCTTCAAATATCAAGACCCTGGCATTTGTCGTAGTGCGACATCGTGACGTGATTCAGTCGGGCATAATGATCCCTGAAAACTGGTCTAACTATTTACTCCAAGATCCCATTACACAATTGGGTGCCCTGATATTCACGGGAAGCCAGGCGGTTGATTATGTAAATGACATGTTCCTAACTGAACAGGATCGGGTCAGGATCAGGGCTGAAATATATGAAGCAGAGTTTCTATCTCAGATCCGGAACATGTCCCCCGATTGGGAACCTGGGTCCTATCAGGCACAAATCCTTCAGGACTACCCACGCGGGCTAGCAAGTCCTGGGGCCCGAGATATCATCTATCAGATCAGGCCCTTGATCCAGGCCTAACGGTGTAGATGTCCAGATATGCGAGACTGGGAAACCAAAACGATCAGATTGACCCTGGACCTCATGCCGGAAGAGATGCAGGAGTTAGACCGCTTACGGGACAGGCTCAAAACCAGAACCCGATCCCGTCTTGTTAGACAAGCTCTCAAGTTTTATTCGGTCCTAGTAGACCACCGGCACGAGGGATACATGATCCAAGCTGTGAAACAAGGTAGCTTGCTTCAGTTTCCGGACCTGGATGTTCCGTATCCGAAACACGTCCAGCTAGCCCCCCCGCCTATCAGGCCCACAAAAAAGCTTGGCAAAAGGAAACCGGTGTAAGAGAAGGGTAGCTAAATGTACTACGATTCCTTAACTGAGAAAATTAAACTTAATCAAGCCAGCATTGTCGTGATGGGGCTCGGCTATGTAGGGCTCCCGTTAGCGTGCGAGCTGGCTCGGGGGGGCCTCAGTGTAATGGGCCTGGATCCGGACCAGAAGAAGATCCGGTCCGTGCAAGCAGGCGAGAGTTACGTGGACTACCCCACGTCCGAGACTCTCCAGCACATCACTGCATCGGGGGCTCTCCAGGCATCAGTGGACCCGCAAGTTATCCGGCAAGCCGACGTGGTGATAATTTGTGTCCCCACCCCGCTCAGCAAGACTAAGGACCCGGACCTCTCATTAGTGCAGCAAGCGGGGGCTCAAATTGCGGCTAATCAGAAACCGGGTCAGCTTGTGATCTTGGAATCCACATCGTACCCGGGTACGACCCGCGATTTATTGGCCCCACTTTTGACGACTGGCGAGTACAGGGCAGGACAGGATGTATTCATCGGGTATTCTCCAGAGAGGATAGATCCCGGTAACACGAAATATAACCTAACCAATACGCCCAAGATCGTATCGGGTATGACGGACTCTTGTGCCAACCTGACCCACAGGCTCTATTTTAAGGTCAACGAACAGGTCGTGAGAGTCTCAAACCCCGAGACAGCCGAAATGGCAAAGGTCCTGGAGAACACGTTCCGAGCAGTCAATATTGGGCTCGCGAACGAGGTAGCGATCATGTGCAAGCGGCTGGGAATTGATCCTTTTGAGGTTATCGATGCAGCGGCGACCAAACCATTTGGATTCATGCCTTTCTACCCGGGACCCGGTCTCGGAGGCCACTGCATCCCGATTGACCCACTATATCTCTCCTGGAAACTCCGATCCCTTAGAAGTCAAGCGCACTTTATCGACTTGGCAGATCAAATCAATCAGTCCATGCCTCGTTACGTGGTTAACCTGGTGGCGGAAGGTCTGAATAGTTTGAGCCAGTCTTTTCGCAATAGCAGGATCTTGATTATGGGTGTGACGTATAAACCTGACGTGCAAGACATGCGAGAGTCACCCGCATTGGAAATCCTGGATTTGCTTCAGAAACAAGGAGCCGTCATGTCCTATCAGGACCCTCATGTAGACCAGATAGAGATGGACCGGGAGACTGACCGGTCGGGCTTGCAGTCCTGTATGAGAGTCGTGAGCCCTAACTACCGGGACTTCGATCTAGTCGTCATCGTATCACGTCATCGAGAGTTTGACCTTGAGCAAGTGCTGAGGCAGTCAAGACTGATCGTGGATACAAGGGGGGTTTTGCGAGACCAAAACGGGAAGAATATCCAGGATAAACGCATCTTCCGTATCTGACATGCCTACCCCCACTTCGACCACCCCAGTAGACCCGGCCTGGCTGGAGTCATTTCTAGGACCTCCACTTCGCTCGGCCCGTCGAGCCCGGTTTGTCCTAGCTGGGGACCTGCCTTGGCGATTCCTCACGACGTCTATTGGCGTGATGCACTTTTATTGGCCGGGCCATGGTGACGACATGGATAGCCGGGACTTGCGTAGAGGCGAGACTCGGGAACAGTTTGTAATTAATCTCAACGAAAACATAGCCGCCGCCGGATATGCGTGTCAAGTCAGGCTTTACGGAGGGGATCGGGTTAGTGTCTACACGGGGTCCTGGGTCCGGAATCTGAGTAAGGAGAACACGCTCCAGCAGGTGTTGGCCAACGAGCCAGGCTTTACGGAGGGGTCCAATTCGCTTGCATCAAGAGTTACGCATGATTGGCTAGAGACCTTCTTGGGACCCTCCTTGAGAGTTCAGGAGCATACGGCAGAAAGGACTGAGTCTCTAGGCACGGATCCCGACGAAGCTTGGAGATTTTCACCTGTTCTTGAATCAGGCACGATATTTACATACTTTCATTGTGAACGTCCAGATGGGTTTATTGTCAGTGAATGCCTGCGATTAAATGAGACCCGCTCGCAATTTGTGAATAGGGTCAACGTGGCACTAAATAAGTCAGGGTATGATGGTCAAGTCTTTCCCCGCGAACATCCAGAAGGGTCTCTAGCGCTTCATGGAAGGGGTCTGGTCTTAATCCTGCACGCTGGCAATACTCTCCAGCAAGCCCTGACAAGAATCCCCCGCGAGCCCGTGCCTGTCGTAGGAGTCTATCCGTCGAGAAAGTGGTTACAGTCTTTCCTAGGTATTCCCGCGGATGGAATTGCCTACCCTGCCCCCTGGCGGTGGTTAGAGCTAAATCCTTCTGTGATTCAGGTATTCCTGCCTCTCAATAAGGATATATCTCTCTCTTGTAACGCGAGCCGCTCAATCTTTATTCAGGGCCTGAATTCATCGCTTAAACAGTATTGTGACGATTTGGTATTGAGCCAAGATCAAGTCGGGGTCCGAGAAGGTGATAGGGTTATCCTGTTGAGTCAGGAGCTTCCTTTATGGAAGTTTATGAGTACACGTCAAGACATGATACCTGCTGGTCGGGCTTGGTTAGATCGACTGATCCTAGATGAAGATGAACTGTGATAATATCTCCGAAAGGCTTGAAAAATGTCTGACTTGTGGATTTTGGTTAAGACTCAGCAAACTCATGAAGGGAAGGCCTCCCACGAGAGCTTGCCCGCCAGAAGGCATATTATCGAGATGCTTTCTCGCTGGACCCGTGAACACTTGCAGAGAGATGAGGATGGCATGGGCACCGGATTACCTAATCTGGTTTTGTCGATCAAGCCCTACGAGCCAAAAGGTTTAGACGAGGAAAAGTGAGGAAACAACCCGTCAGCAAGTTGAAGCACGGACCCCCTAATCCCGCCAAAGAGCTGATCTTCGCTATAGAGCATAATCGAGTTGAGATTCAGCACTTCGTCGTTAAGTCATTGCTAAGTAAAAGGCTAACCCGTGCCAAATTAGCCACCCAGGCAGGTGTACCCATCAGGAAGATCGCGACCCTTCTTTCAGAGGTCGGGAATCCTGACATCAAGACCGTGGTAAAGGTACTCCACGTTTTGGGAGCTAGTTTAAGACTAACTAATAATGCCTTCGATTTTAATATCGATCAAGACCCCCCGTGCTATTGCGAGAGGCCGAGGTCTGCAAAAAGAGTAAGCAAACTTGGCCACGATCCCAGGCCCTGATACAAGGTCATCATGTCCAAAGTTTACTGCTTCGAGTCCGCAAAAAAAGCCCGTAAGTTGGCGAAAGCCAACATGGCCTGCTCCATAACCTATGCCTCTAAAGGCAGGGTCTGGATCCACACTAACGGCCAGGCGTTCAATTTCTCACCCCTTGAGGTGAGGGGCATAGCTTCGTACCTGAAGGGGTACGAGGAGGAGCTGACCGACCTAGCTGAGGACGCGGAGAGTCAGGTAGAGTTAATCGATTCATCGGCAGGCTAGGTTGGGTAACTATGTCGGGACAGAGGCGAGAATCAGGTGGGTACTGTGACCCTAACAAGCTACCTCGCGGACCTAACGGCAGAGCCCTTTGTCGACTGTGTGCTGAGGAAGTTCCAACTTCTCGCCGAACTTTCTGTGGTCAGGCCTGTGTTCATAGTTGGAAGCTCAAGACCGACCCAAGCTATCAACGGGAGCATGTCTGGATCAAGGACCTGGGGGCTTGTCGGCTGTGTCAGCATGACCTGAAAAAAACGGTTAAGAGATTTCAAAAGGTAGCCAGGGTCTTGACATCTGAAGCACCTTCAAAAACAGCTAGCTACGAAACTTGGCCGCTAGGACCCCGGATACCAGCGATTGAAACCATGACCCAAGAGCGGGAGCGGATCCGATCATACAAGTCCAACTATGCACGAAGAAAACGTGTAGTTGCGATCTGGACCTGCTGGACGGGCAGGTCAGCCGAATGGACAGTCATGAAGTTTAAGCTAAGCCAAGCTTGGGACATGGATCATGAAGTCCCCCTGATTGAAGGAGGGACTAACGACATGACAAATCTCAGGGTCTTGTGCCGACCTTGCCATAAGAGAGTAACGAAAGAGCTGGCTGGTCGACGAGCTGCCAACCGCAAGGAAGCGAAGCGATTAAGCCAGATTGATCAGCCCTGATTCGAACATGCTGTAGTCCCAATCCCAAAGTTGCCCTGCCACACCCGTTTGGTAGATCAAAATCCGGTTCCCCGTGTGGATCAAAGCAAATGAGCTGGTGGCGGACCTGTCCACCGTGTCATCGAAAAATGGAGGTTGGAGGACCTGACTCGTCCACCAATTCTTACCACCGTCTTTGCTAACATATGTCAAGATAGCCCCGTTTGTGCCGGAGGCCAGGCCGAGCAGGTACCGACCAGCGGGATCAATCGGTTCAATCACCTTCAGGTATGTGGAGAAAGCTGACGCGTTGTTGTTATTTATGATTGAAGGAAGCCACGTGACCCCATCATCGTCACTATACTGGGGGCCTGAGTTACTACCAACAACCCATCTGCGACTCGCCAGGCAGTACTGCACATCAACGGGAGCACCTGCCCCCCCGACGGAATTGAACGTTGCCGCGACAGTCGCACCTCCGTCAGACGAACGATAGACGGCCCCGATTGCGTCTACCAGGATATGCGTTGTGCCCGTATTAGACACGCCATAACCTGATAGGATACTGATTGACATCGTGACGGGGGAGCTGGACCTGACAGTGAAGGTGCAGGCAGGAGTAGGGAAGGCGGGGGACCTCATGATTTTCAGCGTGTCGGCGTCAAGATTCTGGGCGATGCAGTACAGGAACCCTCCATCTCGAGCTTTTACCAGCCTGTCCACACTCACGTTAGTGTAGGCTGCGGGGGAAATTTGGCTTGCAAGCAAGGTCCAGCCCCCGTAAGTATCCAAAGCTCCACCATTAGCCAAGCCCGACAATATGGGGGCTGTCCCGTTAAATCCTAGGGCCCAGAATACCCCATCAATATTAGTGATGGACGTAATTGACCCTGAGATGGCGATATTAGAGGTGCCGAACTTTCCGTAGTTATCAGCCGTCGTGCTGGCCCTGATGGTCTGGACCTGACCGCTTCTCAAGACAGCACGGGGCTTGTGTAGAGCACCTTCTAAGTAGTGAGATCCTCGACCTAATAAGGGCTGTAAGACCGAGGAAAGTAGAGAGCCCGTGTGTAGGACCCGAACAAAACTAAATTTAGTTCCACCCTCCAAGGCTGAAGGAATCAGGGTCGAGACCTTATTAAATAGAGTCATGGTTAAGCCTTATTCAAAACTAAAAATCGATATTGTTGAGAGGCTATTGTCGTACATGATGTGCCATTCGCCGAAATCTTCGTCGGCAGCAATACTAACACTCATCCAGGAAGGCCGAGAGGGGTTGTCAATTAAAGGATCTCCAGCGATGTGACCACATAGGCCGGGTTACCGATGGCCTTGGTCTTGAACAAGACACCTCCAGCACTACCGCCGCGCAACCAGAGCCTTTGGTTGTCGAAAAACAATTTCCAGTAAGCCTCGTTTTCAACCGGATCAATCGCTGACACTCTCCATATGACACCAAGATCTGAACTGTAAAGAAGCACCACGCCAGGCATGGAGATGACTGCCCCGACCCGTCGGTTATCGTAAACCCCCACAATGATGCCATCCACGATGGCGCAGGATTCGATATTGGTAAAATAAGGGGCTGCGGAAAATGCCACGTTTCTTAGGGCGAACGCCCCGTCTGGCGTGGGGCTAGTCCAAACTCGACCCTTGGTGCCAACAACGATCCAAAGCTCCAGCGTTGGGCTCCAGTTCATTCCTATAATTGGCTCAGAACTGGCTATTGTGGTGGTGGTCCAGGTTGTGCCCTGGTCGCTCGAGTAACTGAATTGGCCGATGGCGCTACCATCTTCGCCGAACACAATTAGAAACCCATTGTTTGCGACAACGGGGCGATCAGCCGCTAATGTGGTAACGCCTGTTGCCGCGGTCTTGACGACCCACGTTCCCGCGGCGTTACTAACGGCCCAGACCTTGCGTGCTGCTGCGCCCGAGAAAACGTAGAAGTATCCGTCGGTCTGGTCAGCCACGCACCAACAAGTTGTGGTCGCTATGTCGCCGGCCACCATCCCAGTAAGCGTCCCGCTCTGAATGATGTCCTTAAGGTTGGCCCTGCTCACTAAATAAGTCGCCTTAGTGTAATCCGATGTGCCTTGCCCCAGGAATAAGGCTGTGCTGCCGTAGCCGCAGCAGTCTATCATCTGCCACGTTCCAACCGATGGGTAAACGTATCCCGGTGAGGTGGCCGGACTAACGTCCGCCACGTAACTTACTTCGTTCACTGTGCCGGTCTGCCCGCCTGAGACTGTGATCCCGGAGGCTAGGCGCACGATGCCGCCGCCTTTGCCAGCAAGCGTGGAACTCGTCCAGTTCTGCAACCAATCGTCGACTTGATCTGACATCAGCTTTTCTACACGGGCGGGTACAATGTCAAGACGTTTGCCGTCGCTTAATATCGTGTTGGTGAACTCCACCGGGGCTTTAAAGATTGGCATCAGGACCTCTTAATCTATGGATCTTGGTGTAATGAGCAATAATGAGGATCAGATCCAGGTTCGTCAGACGTCTCTACACTAGGGTCCTGGTCTCCCGACCCTAAATTCATCTTTTTCAAACAAAAAGAAGAGCCCTTCACGGCATCTAGTTGTCGAGCACGACGGCAGAACCTGAGGTCCACTCCGCCTTCACTCGACAGGACTCGGAGGAGCAGATCCTCATGTTCCTCTCAGCGACACGATCTTCACGCTGATTGTTATCCTTCATCTCTTTTCGGCAAGCCGGACAAGGGTACACGGCATCAGCATGACCGGCCAGGCCCGCTTCGACGTAATCCGTGCTCGATAATTTGTCTTTCATGATTTCTTCCCAATCCTTCTGTGTTTTCCGGCGATCTAATTGAGAACCTTGGTGTAGCCAGTTGATAGAAGCAAAAGTCATTGCCCGGCAAGGGCCCAACCCTCCAATATCAGAAAAACCAAGATATGACTAAAGCAAAATTAATTCAAGCCTTGGCCGAGCGTACCGAGCTGACAAAAAATCAGGTCAATATAGTACTGGACCAGCTGATCGACATCACGGAGGAAAGCCTTAAGGCCGAGGGAGTTTTCTCCCTCCCTGATCTGGTCAAATTTACAGTAAAAGACAAAATCGCGACCCCAGAACGTCAGGGTGTCAACCCATTTACCAAGGAGCCTATCACTGTCCAGGCGAAACCGGCCAGCAAGCGGGTTAAGTCGAGCGTGATCGGAAGTTTAAAAAAGATCGTACTCTGAGTCTCTGTTGAGCCTCGCGAGAGGTTCAGGTTCATCAAAAAGCCTGACCTCTCGCGAGTCTACTACCGTTTCGGACAATGGCCTTAATTATCAACCTGCTGGATCCGTAGTACAGACATGAGAGACTTGGTAATCCAGCCCCAGGAGGGTAAAAAGGGCCGATCCTACCGATCCTGTATGGTCGCGTGCTGCATGGCAGACGGCCTATTTTCAGAAGCGGGAAATGGGAATACAAATAGGCCATGCTGGGCCATATTTGCGGGGACCGAGCAAGAGTTACGCTCTTTCGCGACCAACCTGAGGCTGGGCCGAAAGGCCGAACCGTGGGCTAACAGGAGAGGGGATGGGGAGAGATTTGAATTTCTAAAATCCATAGGATACCATCTGGCCTGGCAGAAAGAGGACGAGGGATCGCTAGTCACGATATACCATCCTGAACTATTTAGGATTGATCCTGGCATGACTGACCCTCAGGGCATGCATTTTGTCATGATGGTGCCTAAATATTGGATAAAAAATCAAAAATTAGATCGTGAGCCCGCAGTACAGCACTGTCAGGGACACCCATCATTAAGTGACCTTGCCCTGCATGACCTAGTACCGGTAGCTCACCTGTACGCGGCTTACTTGGATCGCCGGACACGCTGCCCGCTAATAGCAGACAGCCGATTTTATCTTCAAATCTTGATCGCGAGTCTGGATCAAGGGCTTGCCAGTCTACCAGGACAGGATGTGACTCGTAACTCCTACAGCCGCGGGGATTGGGGTCGTGTCTCTAGCCACGGCCTGCGAGCTGAAGGGCTGGACCTGGTAGGGATAGATCATGCCATATCATTTCTTGCCAGTCACGAAACCTTCGAAACTTTTCTGTCTGAGCAAGTAGGGATCTACTTTGAGAAAGTAGGGAACTTTGTCCCGATAGCCCAAAAACTGGACCTGCAGGGTCTCTAAGGGCCCACGGTGTACCCTACTGCAGTCCCTCCTGCTAAAGGTTTTCAAAATGTCCGAAATAGTCCCACACATATCTGCGGCATTAAGGATCTCCATCATATCCTTCGTTCAGGTACTGCCTGAAGACGTCGTGTTGGATGTCTTGACCCGGGGTTTCGCCAAAGCTCTCCGGGACCCTGGCATCAACCATACCGGGATCAAGGACCGACAGATCAGGTTTGTAGGACGTTACTTAGTCATAGACATATGGGGACACTGTCTAGAGAATTTCGTATTTGATCGAGATTTCTCAACCTTGACCGAGTTATTGATCGGGTCGGACCCTACTCGACCCGGGTCTAAGTCCAGATGTGTCCGATCCGACTGGTTTCAGGTACTGATGCGGTGCCTGCTTGAATCTATCGATCCCGCTCAGGTTTATGATATACTTTATCGTTGGGCCCACAAATTTAAGAGGCACGCAGACGCCTATGGCGACGTGAGGGAGAATAATATACTCCTGGGCCGCTTCGCTCCTCTGTATCAGATGCTTTGCTCCAAGCCGGACCTGGATGGGCTGTTTGAAATGTTGAAGGACTTGCAGAAAGTCAATGCACTACTCGAAGCATCGAAGGGTGTTAAGCCTAAGTCCGAGCCTAAAAATACGCAGGCCATTGAACCATCTGAACTATATGAAGCTCTTCTAAATGCCCCGCTCGCACCCGAGGCACAGAAAGTTGCTCACTCCAAAGCTGTGTCCCCCGGGATAGATGATTTTGATACTGATTTTGAGTTCGTTGAAAACCTGGTCCTAGAACCCTGCCTGCCTCAACTAGACAACAGTGACGATGATGACCTGGTCGACCCCGCCCCACCCCCGTACACAGATTGGGATGAGTTTTCTCGATTTTTAGACGCGAATATAACGATCAAGGAGCCTGAGATATATGAGCCTTGGAATCCTGAATATGATCGCATGATCGAGATGTGGCCCCGTATTCGGATTATTGATGACCGGATCGTCCTGATGACGCTCATTTACACACCGTTAGACGAGATCGGTGAAATATATGAGGGAGGCAAGGCCTACGTCACGTCTGAAGGGCATACAAAGGTGACGCCATGGCAGACCTTGGAGACAGCTCTCGTCTTTCATTTTGATGACCCTAAACGATCAAACAAACGGATCAAGGGGTTCATCACATACCTGGACCTGGCCCGGCCTGACTGTTTTAACCTGATAAAAGCTTGGGCGCACAACAAGGCCGAACCGGGATCGGCCGGAACGGAGCAGCGCTGGACGACAGCCCTGCTCAAAGAAGATAAATGGTTGATATACACGATCCAGGGGCCCGACATGTTTAAGCAACACCTAAAGCATGTCCAATATAAGACGGCTCGGACGCTGGTCTTAACTTCTGGCACGCCCGATCCGTAGTACAGGCATGGCTAGATTAGAATCCATAGCAATCGGGGGTTTTTTCCCCACTCCTCCACATTTGGTAGGAAAGATCGCGGAGTTCCTGATCCCAGGATCCAATGCGTCGATAGTGGACCCGTGTGCGGGTGAGGGCCAGGCATGTCTGGAAATCGCTAAGAGGTTGGGCGTTTGTCAGGAAATATACCTGTGCGAAATGGAGCAATCCAGGCATCAGACACTCAAACAAAACCTCAAACAAGACTTTTGGGTACCAGCCCCACTCCATGGGGATGCATTTCAGATCGAGATTCAACCCTGTTGGGCTAGCGTGCTCTTTCTCAACCCTCCGTATGACCTGGATCCTATCCATGGTAGGCTGGAGCAAAGGTTCCTAGACCGTTTTACTGACCTGTTGGTCCAGCGGGGCATCTTGATCTTCCTCGTGCCCTACTATGCCCTTGAGGCATCGGCCCGCACCTTGGCGACCCATTACCAAGACCTTCAATGTTTCAAATTCCCTGAGCCAGATTATCAGGCGTATAGTCAAGTCGTCCTGTTCGCAAGCAAGGTTGAGACCCTGCCCTATCCTGACCCCCGGACATTGAGTCAAATCCAAGCCTGGTCATCAAATCCTGAAACGATCCCCGTTTTAGGCCGAGGAGTCGGAACCCCCTATCAAGTCCCCACTAAGAGTTACAGGCAATCCTGGTCCCTGCGAGAATTTGACCTAACGGGGCTGATCAAGAAAGCTCGGCCCTGGACTCAACAGCTAAGAGGGACCAGCAGGGCCCTAACGCAGATGTTGCCTGACGGGCCTGTCCAGGACCTGATGTTCCGCCAATACGGGGTCGCTACTGCTCCCAGGCCGGCCCATATAGCGTCCGGGATCGCAAGTGGACTGTTTAACGGACGTCGAATCACGAGCCACACCCAGGGCCTGCCAGACCTCCTGGTTAAGGGGGTCTTTGACCGAGACTATGTAACGATTGAAGAGAAACAGAACAAAGACGGGGTCGTGACATCGGTAGTGCAGGTCCAGCAACCCCGCCTTGTCACAACGTGCCTTGACCTATCTAACCAGCAGTACACGACCCTAAAAACATCTGGTCGGTCGCAGACTCGCGAAATAAGCGATTTCTCGATTGAAGACCTGATGGAGCACTACGGGGTGAGTCTGATGCAGGTCATGTCCGAACAGTGTCCTGTCTTGTATGACCCTAAGAGGGACCGGGATTCACTGCCTCTCTTCCCCACGGGCCGAAAGCTATACCCGGCTCAGAAAGATGCCGCTCAGGCGCTTCTGCAGCTCCTGGGGGGCTCCGAAGCCCGGAATCGTCAGGGTAAGGCAGCTATCCTGCTAGGCGAGATCGGATGCGGAAAAACTTCCGTCTCCCTAACCTGTGGAGCTACTATTGCGAATAGGATCCTAGTCCTATGTCCACCACACTTGCTAGATAGCTGGCGAGATGAAACGAAACAGATCTTACCTAACAGCACGTTCCGAGTCATCCAAAATATACAAGATGTGGATGACCTGAAGCTCATTCCGAAAAGCGAGATGGTGGTGGCAGTCCTGTCTCGTGAGACGGCCAAGCTGGGACACAGCTGGGAGTCAGTCAAACATAGTTGCCCCAAGTGCGGCTCAAAACTTCCTACGGGGGACATTATCAAAAGACGCCTGACCTGTGAAGTTAGGAAAGTGCGTTGTGTGGACGACCTTGCCAAACGGGCTAAGGAATTGGCTTTCAAGCTGGCACGCTCGTGCCCTGAGAGCCCCCGGGTCTTACAGTTGATCCAAAGTCGGTTCTATCGTGAGTGGATCAAAAAATATGAAGTCGCGCCCGCAAGCTGGACCGGTCTTGATCCTGAGTGGGTTGATAGCCTGCTCGATAGTGCGGTCCAGCAAGCTATCGACAACCGGGAGGCCGGCTCTAAACTGCTGGGAAGGCTCCTGCTTGCTTGCCCGAATGACGCAAGAGTCCTGAAGGTAATTCAATCACTCAAGGGGCCAGATTATTTTACGTCCAGCCTGGCCCGAGCACTCTTGCTGCTCATAACGCCTGAATCTGAGATTCTGAGTCAGGCTTTAGCGTGCCCCGTATTCACCAGTACGACGTCTAGTAATGAAAGCTCCCTGAAGTCAGTTCAAGTGTACGATACACATTGCGACCTTGGGATCGTGAGGTGGTCAGAAGGCCAGTTAACGCTAGATGGGCTGATCCCAGGATCAACCAAGATGGCCGAAAGCTTGCTCGCCCGCTTGTGCGAGTTAGGTAAGTTCAAGCAGACCGGCCCTTGCGGGGAACCCTTGTTCCAGGCCATTCCTGAACCCCGCAGATTCCCGCTAGCCCAGTATATCGCAAAGAGGCATCCCGATTTATTCGATCTACTTATCGCTGACGAGTGCCACGAGTACGGTCAAGGGGACAGTGCTCAGAGTCAAGCGGCCCATCGGATCAGCAATCTAGGCATGCCGTGCATATTCATGACAGGATCAATTATGAACGGGTATGCCGATTCACTATTTGCTAATATGTGGGCCTGCTCGAAAGAATTCAGACAGGATTTCCAAAGATCAGACAAGCCGCGATTCGTCACGCGATACGGCTATCTCAAGCGGGTCTTGACTGAACGAGATCAGAAAACGGGAGAGGTCCTGGCATTTGGCTCATGCACTGATCGTGTGGAGAGATCGGAACGTCAAGTAGGTGTGGCTCCCGGGGTCCTGCCCCTGTTTCTATTCCAACACCTGTTACCTATCTCGGTAACACTCCATAAGGCGGACCTAGCCCTAAATTTACCTTCCTGCCGTCAAATCAGGGTCCCGATAGATCCAGAACCAGCCCTGCTTGAGAGCTACAGGGCCCTTCAAAGGGCCCTGATAGATCAGATTCGAAAAGACCAGCGGAATCCTGAACTTTCTGGCAAATTATTTGGTGCTCTCTCGGAACTCCCCAGCTACCTTGACCGAGCCACTGCCGACACGGGGAACCAGCCTGACGGGTCCTACGAGATTCGATATCCTGCTTCCGTCCAGGAGGGGGCATTGGTTGCACGGGGAACCTGTTTCCCTCCTGAGCACCTATCGACCAAAGAGTTGTGGTTGCTGGAGACACTCAAGCGTGAGTTAGCCGAAGATCGGAACTGCATGGTGTTTTCCTGGCACGTGTCGCTCCTGCCCAGACTAGCGAGAATCATTAGCCAGGAATTGGGTGAGGAAGTGCCGGTCCTGTATGCGAACAAGGTCCCGACAGGGAAAAGGCAGGAGTGGATTACCAAGACTGTAGTGAAAAAGGGTCGCCGGATCCTGGTCACTAACCCGGTAGCGATCCAGACTGGGTTGAATAACCTGGTCCACTTTGCTAGCGAGATCTGGATGGAGAACCCGGCAGCTAACCCGACTATTGTTAGGCAAGCTGTGGGACGTGTAGATCGTATTGGACAGAAATTAGAGACCCGGATTTACATGCCGATCTTTGCCAACACGCTGCAGACCACTCTCTATGACCTCTTGCTACGTAAAGTAGCGGTCGCGACGGCAACGGACGGGCTTGATCCTGAATCAGCCCTGATCGCAGCCGGAGCGTCCGATGATGCTTACCTTTCGGGACTCTCGATTGGCCGGCAACTCTGGAATTTACTTAACTCAAATTGATTATGGTAAGCGAACCTTGGGGCAAACGCGAACGCATCGAAAGGTCAACAAATGAAGCAAAAACTGATTTCGCTTGATAATGGGTGCAAGTTCTTGACGAATAGTCTATAATAATCCTCATGAACAAGCAAAAACTGATTTCGCTTGATAATGGGTTAACATACCATACCCCTGCAGATCTTGACCCATTTGAACTTAATCGACTGTGGAGTGCAATTGCGATTGCAATGGTTGAGACAGCACGCGACGCTGCTTATGATGATAAGCGATGGCCGCGATCTGCAGGAGCCTGGCGTCCGTTTAACGCCGTGTTGTTCCTAGAATTATACCTTGAATATGCTAATGGATCATTAACAGTTGGATAATTATGGTAGCTCCAAACACCGTAGTGCTGGAAGTAGACGAGGAGACGCGTGCCTTCTACAGATCCGGCCAGGACCCCCCGCTAGCCATCGATCTACCAAAGGTATCTGAGGAAGACCTGGATCGATTGAGCTTGCTCGGGCGAGCCTGTGCCGAGGAAACGGTGGAATTCAAGATCTACCCTGGGGAGGGGCGCGACTTGAGTCAGGTCGAGTACCACGCTTACGCCCTAGCACCAATAATCTCCAACAATCCTATTTTTGCCTGCGTGCTGGCTCCTCCAAGATGCCTAGAACATATGCTTGAGCAGGATGGGATCTTGGTCGAGTCTTGCTATTTTCAAGCATGCGATGGTCATGATCCTCAAATGCTAACTCACGCCTTGTCCCGATGGGCCAAACGGCAGTTCCCAAGCCTAACCCCCAGGATAGAGGTCCAGATAGTCTCGTGAGTTGGTGTATAATTGGTCATGATTCTTAATCAGTCGATCTATGATTCAATCTTGCCCAGTCAATCAAGCAAGACAACATTGATCGAAGACTTGAAGCAGGTCTGCTCTCTCTTTTTAGGAGAGGTCAGCACACCTAAAACACGCCGGACGTTGGAGCATGCCTGTCAAACGGTCCTGGTTAAAAACGAGCTAATTGGGTGGAAACCTGTAATCCTCACTTTCATGGGAGACCCCTCTCATATTTTTCTTTTCCTGGAAGACTCGGCAGGGTTCCTATGGGAACCGGGTCAGGTCCAGGACGTGTTTTGTGTAGTTTAACAAGCGAATACGGCCAGAATCTCATGATATATAGCGCAATCGGAGTCTCCATACTAAGCATGATCTATGCCGATTTGTTTGTGTCCGGACACAAGTCAAAACGGCCCCGAAAAGGTAGCCGGGAATGGCATAGGGCAGTCACACCCGAACGGGAAAGGCTGGCTCATGTCTGGTTTAAAAGATCGAAGTATTGGACGGGGAAAAAGGCGAACCGGGCCGGTCTTAAGATCATGCCCGTAGCGAACTTCTTGTGTTTCAAGGCCACTCGCGTGATAGCTCAAGATATTGCTAAGCAGCATGACCTGACCCTGAACCAGGTTGAGAGGATTTTGGGCCTGCCAGGATTAAAGCCCAAGAGGAGATGTCTTAAACGAGATCCAAGTTGGAGCACCGTGTTCAAGCTGGCACTCGTGTTGAAGGAGTGCCCGGAAGAAGTACAGCGTCATGTTCGGGGTGATGTTTTTCAGATCCCCATTAAATAGACCTAGCGCGACGAGATGGCGATCCCGCAACTAGCTAGGCGCTCGATCAGAATATCGCCTGGCACACATGCCTCACTCATCAGGACTCCTCGCTCCTTAATTGTCCCATCGATAAGCATGGCCGCTACCGCGCCCGCTGAGAACCCGGTCGTCTGTGCCATGGCGCTGAGCCCCAGGTCTGGGTTTCGGCCGACCGCGAATTCGCAAAACCAGGGCTTGCTCAGACCGTTCTGATCCCGCCCGCAGCACGAAACTCGACCCAACACGATATCATCAAAATCCGGTAGATTCAGGTTGGCTTCTAGAGCCTCCGTCAGGATTTGGCGAGCTGGGCCCTCCAGCACGCCTAACATGGTCCATGCCTTGATTATGGTTTGGTGCCCGGGATATCTCACCGTCCTGTACTCCAGGGTTCGAACCTGCCCAGCCAACAGGTTTGGCAGATTGCTTGACCCACCCCCAGTCACGAACGCCTCGTAGTGTGTCCGAGTGTTAAGCTTGTGATGCCACACCAATGTCTCTAGACCCGAGAGGGCCGGCATCTGTGCCAGCACGCCATCATGAAGTACATCTCCAGGAGTCACGTACTCATTGATCAGACCTTCGGCTGACCATGTCAGGCCATATTGTAGAGGATTCTCCTCAACAGTTCCGGGGTCCCGCGGCAGACCCCCGACAAAAAGCTTGACCGTTATATCATGCCCATATCCGGACCTCTGCAAAGATCTGACAGCCTGCATGGCCAGGATGTTGATCAGGCCGGGCGCAAGCCCGGAATCCGGAATGATCGTCGCCCCAGAGTTAATGGCCTGCTGGTTATGTGTAAATTGATCCCTCACTACATCCCTGTTACCCCCTAGGTCCACCATGTGGATGCCTAGAGCGCTACAAACATATGTCAGGTAATGGTACCGTCTGTACCCACAGGTCGCGATCAGAACCCCTATGTCCCGGTGCCGACTCTCTAGATCTGCGACGGAGTCTACCGTGAGGTCCGGTCGCCAGATCTTTAGCTTTTCCTGCAAGGCCTCGATGGCTTCCTCGGAATGATCGATAAGCCGGATCAGCTTAGTGTCGGGTAGCTGAGCCAGATACCAGGCACAGGCTGTTCCCATTCGACCACAGCCAACAATTGCATATCCGGTTCTTGTTTGCATAAATATTCAATCCTACTTTAGGTTTGTGCTGTCTAGTCGAGACGAGCAATCGGGATTCTAAGGTCTACACCGCAAGCGCAAGGCTTGAAGCTCCTTAAGACAGGCCTTGATCTCTCGCACGGTCAGGATGCTCCGGTCGTGCACGCGAGCACAACGCCTGCACGGCTCCCCCCGGCTAGCGATGTAGAGACCTTGTAGTTGGGATATGCAATCAGGGCAGATCACACTCAGCATGAACCACTCTATCACGATTAAAATTATTGCTCCGAAAAATAGGGGGGCCTTGAGCCCAGGAGGTGTAGTCAAAAATCAGACCCAGCTACAGAGGTAAACCCAAATGGATATGTTGGATACTGAGACAAACTACGCTACCGAGACGCCATCTCAACAGCAGGACTATTCCCCAAAGCCCCCAAAAAAAGACAGGCGGGCCCCCAAAGGTTTTAGCAAAAAGGCCCGGCCGGAGAAAAAACCTCCAAAACCGATAACCCTATTTACGCAGAAGCATTTTTCCGGCGTTCGATTTTTGAAACGGGTCATACGAGATGCCTCAAAAATACTCAAACTGAGCGAGTCCAGGACGATAACATTTTTAGAGCAGGCGATAGAGCGTGACGGGTCAGCCCCGCCTGACGTCACACCCCCCGTCCATAATACAATCATGGCCGTGACACGGCCATTTGAGGAATGGCCGGAGGTAATCCTGTCCAAGGCGCTCCAGAAACACTGCTATGCCCTGACTAAAAAAATCAAAATCAAAACATGGCCGAAAAAAGGGCCTGGCAAAAAATGTCTGGCAGCCTGGAGTGCTCGGACGAAGATCCCCCTGATCCCCGGGCAGGTGCAGGCTACCAACGGCCTATTTGATCGGATCGGATCGATATACGATGGGGTTGAGAAAAAAGTTACAAATCGCAATGCAAACAAAAAATTGGAATATGATGAGGCCATCAAGGAAGGGAGGAATCCTGCTGTGCCCGAGTATGAGACGGCATACAATATAGACGGGACGTTAATCAACAAGCCAGGATACAACCCGAATCTGTATATCACTCAGAGCCGGACTCCTAGACTAATAACAGAGGCAGATAGACCCCTGGTAGAAAAAATCCTGTGGCAAATGGTCGAGAAAAAGACACAGAGCAGGAACCAGGCTCGACGGGCCAGGCTCGAAAAAGCGGCCCATTTGCAAGGCCTGCCCGTCCCAAAGTTCGTACCCGAAAAAGTTGATCGATCTCAGAAAATTGAGATCCGGATCATAGATCCTCTAGATAAAATCGAACCATATATGCCGCAGGATAGAATGGCTATCAAGGCCAGTCAGGATGGACACGTGCCGTATTGGCAACGTCCATTTTTGTCGAAGCGGAGAAATCGGAGGGTTCGAGCGGGGTGGGGGAAACAGGTGTCCTCGATCCAAGCCTGGCTCACGGGAGCCCTATTGGTAATTGTGCGGCTCGGTAACGAGGCTTTTTTGGCGGATATCCGAGGTGCCTTGCGAAACGCACAGTGGCGTAAATTGCTCAAACCAGATGCGACATATCAATCTCTGTTCAATTTGTTTACCGGGGACCCCGTGGTCAACACCCGAACGAATCATCTAACAATGGCGTACAGGGAGGGGGTGGTCAACATCGTTAAAAGTCGATCATTTAAAGGACGGCAGACGCGAGAGCATCTGTTGACGTTATTAGGTCAAGGCAAAACGGTAGCCGGGGTCAGTTTCGATCTCGGTCAAAAACATGCAGCGGGCCTCCTAGCAGCCCACTTTGGGTTAGGCGAGGATGGTAACCCGGTGTTTACTCCTATCCAGGCTTGTTTTTTGCCTCAACGCTATCTCGACAGTCTGACTAACTATCGCAACAGGTACGATGCGTTAACGCTCGACATGCGTAGGCAGAGCCTCCTGGCTCTCACGCCCGCTCAACAGCAGGAGTTTGCGGACGCTCAGCGGGACCCCGGAGGTCAAGCGAAACGAGCATGCTGTCTTAAACTCAATCTAAATCCTGACGAGATTAGGTGGGACCTGGTATCGGGTATCAGTACGATGATCTCAGATCTCTACATCGAACGAGGGGGTGACCCGCGAGACGTGCACCAACAGGTCGAGACTAAACCAAAAGGCAAGCGGAAATCCGAAATCCGGATCCTCAAGATCCGGGATGGTAAATGGGCATATGATTTTAGACCTAAAATTGCCGACGAAACTCGAAAAGCTCAGAGAGAGCAGCTGTGGAAACTCCAGAAGGCAAGTTCGGAATTTGAGCGACTGTCTCGATACAAGATCAATATCGCTCGGGCTATCGCAAATTGGGCACTTCAGTGGGGCCGGGAGTTAAGCGGCTGCGATATCGTGATCCCCGTGTTGGAGGATCTAAATGTGGGAAGTAAATTTTTCGACGGCAAGGGCAAATGGCTGCTAGGTTGGGACAACCGGTTCACGCCCAAAAAAGAAAATCGGTGGTTTATTAAGGTTTTGCATAAAGCGGTGGCCGAACTGGCCCCACATAGGGGGGTGCCAGTTTATGAGGTGATGCCTCACAGGACCAGCATGACCTGCCCCGCCTGCCATTACTGCCATCCCACAAATCGAGAGGGGGACCGGTTCGAATGTCAATCATGTCACGTAGTCAAAAATACGGACAGGGACGTAGCGCCCTACAATATCCTGCGTGTAGCAGTTGAGGGTAAAACGCTTGATCGCTGGCAGGCTGAGAAAAAACCTCAGGCTGAGCCTGATCGACCCATGATCTTGATCGACAATCAGGAGAGCTAGAGGCTGACCACGGAACGGAGTTGTCACACAAGCGAAACCCCGGTCAACTAGATCGGGGTTTCGGTTAAGCCCAGGCGTTAATCATGGCCTGGGCCAGTTTCAATCGATCCCCCTTAAGCTTATTTGATTTCACGGCGACGGTGAGGGCATCAATAATACCGTCTTTCAGCTTTTGGAGTAGAGCTGAGTCGATATCAAGATCGGGGACTGCTTGAATAGAGAACTTAAGATTTATGTACTCTGGTTGAGCAGCTGTTTTGATCTTGCTTGGTCGATTGTAGTCGTACATGATAACACACGTTTCCTATAATTAAATTAAGTCTCTTCCCCAGTAAAATGAACTGAGGGTGATCCCAGCTCTCCGCTAAAGCTTCCAGAATTATCTCCCTGGCTTCCGTGGCTGCCGGGTCGGTTTCGAACCAGGCCCCCTCTGTGTCCCGCCAGTGGCTTATCCGCTCTCTGAGGACTCGACAGGCTTTCCAATGCTCCCATTCGGCTAGAGTGGGGGGGACGGGTCCCATCCCGTCGTCCGGTAGGCTAGCCAGGACTGGCCCATCCTCCCATTTAAGCCGGTACTGACCCGCACCCGTAACAATCACAACAAGTCTAGACATGGGGCAGGCTTGATCTAGCCTGCTTAACAATAATTTATTCCATCCCTTGGTACTCTTCGATTTTAGTTGCATGCAGGGCGGAGCGAGTTTATCTTAATAGACAGTAAACCCGCCGGGCCTCTGCCGCAAGGTACGCTATCCTACGGCGGGTGTTTCTTTTTTGTCTGGGGGATAGGCACGAAGCCCAAGACGCCTAAGCAGCGTCGCTCCCCTGAGGGGTACTTCCCGGGGATGGTTACTGCGGAGCGGCTGTTTGCGCTTCTAACGATATCAAACAACTGCCTTCCCCCCATCCGTTAACTTCTGGCACGCCCGATCCGTATACCCTGCATGACGATCAACTACGGTGAGACTGCTGCCCATAAAGCACTGCTCGATACTCGCCCGGACATTTCGGGCAGTCTACGGGGGGCCCTTGGTAAAGTGCCAGTAGCCTCCCTTGAGAGAATCCTGGTCTTGTTGCCAGTCTTCCCTCCCTGTCGTCCTGACACGCAATAAAACACTAGCCCGACCCGGGGTTGATTACCTTCCCCATCCTACACCGACTCTCTCAGGAGAGTCAATTTTTGAGAAAAAGGACTGATATGAAAAACGACAGCGTAAAACCAGGTTGCTTAAGCCAGGCCCCCATAAAGAAGGAGGTCTTGATCCGAGTCACGGAGCAGGATCTGAGGGACTACATGCGGGATTGTTGCGGGATTTGTCTGGCCTGTGGAGAGTGGTCTGACGGCGGGGTCGAGCCAGATGCTAGGGCATACGAGTGTGATTATTGTGGAGTATCCGCAGTAATGGGAGCCGAACAGGCAGTCATTTCGGGCCAGATTCTGCTTATGGGGGACGAGGGTGGAGACGACGGTCCTGCCAATGACATGAAGGGTCAGGGTTAACCGTGCTGGACCCGAACCTGCGCCACCGCCTACAGGCCAGGAGAGCCCTTGAGCCTCTGGCCCGCACCCAACATGACCCTAACTTGTCCCGCTTGTATCAAGCCCGCCAGGAGAGGCTTGAGAGGGTCCGGGCGCGTCTTCTCAGCATGGCCAGCATGGCCAGCCTGGCACTCCCTATCATCATGACATTTATTGGTCTTGGGACCGACCTGACGTTAGGCCAGACCTTTTATATTACTCTAGCTATCTGGATATCAGGCCTGATCGGACTTAATTGGACCATTGGCCGGCTGGAGACTTAGACGCGAAGCTCCGTTGATCGAGACTAGGGAGCAAGATTCAAATTTACTTCTTTTTTGATGCCCCGGGCTTCAAAATCTCAGGCTTAAGCTGAATGAAGTCAAACGGGGCACCGGTATAAAGATCGATTGTGGCCCCCAGGAGGATCCGTCTAGCCATCTGATGGGCTGTCAAGTGGATTGTGGGATGGGCAGTCAGGGCTTCATAAGCGGAGTAGGCATGCTTAGCTCCAGAGCCGATGGCATAAAAGTCATCCACAGGCTCAACGCTTCCCGAGGGCTCCAAATAGAAAATGGCTCGCCCGTCCACAACATAGAGGGCTTCCCAATTCCCCCTATCATCTCCGCCGCCCAGGTTTTTCACCCCTTCTGCGAGGAAGGGGAACATTTTTGTGAGAACCCAACGCTCCAGACCACGTTTGGGGGGATCGGGCAGCTTGGTGCAGCGAAGCCACGACACGACAGGGCTCACCTCCCCGGCACATAGGAAGGTGTGGACTCCGAGCCTTGTTATCTTGGTGGGCGTGTTAGCTCCGATCCTGGTGTGCTTCACAGTCCAGCGACGGTCAGCACCAACCATTACGCCATCATCAGTCCGTAGGGCAATGCAGCAAGTCATGCTTAAGATCTCCTATATCAAAGCAAATCAGGAATCTATGTCTTCGGGTACAATATTAAATCGATCCAAAATCGCACTCAAGACCGCCTGTGCGACCTGCTCTTTAATGTAACTGGGATCCGGATTTTGCTGATGCTTGTGAGCTTGATGCCAACCCCATGCCGTGCCCTCATCCACAGCTTCAACAAGCAGGGGATAAATCTTAGCTACTAAGGCTTCGGACTTGACTGTCTTTTTTGGCACTTGAAGTCCTTAAGTATTGTCGCCTACCCAGATTGCTGGCCATTCTCGAACACCCCGTTGGGAGTCTATCAGGAATTGAGCCTGTTGAGGTCTTTCATAATCGGCCCCAATTGCCATACTGTACTCTGAGTATCCGATTAAAGAACCATTCGTGATTGCCCGGCCAAACAAGTTGTGCGTATGGAAATGACCGATGCAATGGAGATCACATTTTCTTACCTGATCCCACTTGTGAACTCTCTTCAGGAGAGGGACGGCTAGTCCGCCAATACCGCCACCGAACTTAACCTCATCCCCGTGATGAAAGTGGACACGGGTCCCAAACACCTCCAAATACTGATGAGCCGACTGATCCACAATGAACTGAATCCTGGGCTCCTTCTTATACCGCTCTTGAAGTTGGGTATAAAGAAGCCACTCAAAGCTGTTCTTAGCACCCGTCTTCCGACGGATTTTCTTTGTAGTCCTGCCATGATTTCCGTGGGAACAAGGAACCCAGATCTTTTCTAGCTGACTATCTAGCAACATGAGATCAATTTGCTGTACGATTTCCTTCTGGAGAAACACTAGCGTCTCAATTGGAGACAGCGAATTGTCCTCTTCCAGCTCTTCGTGGATGTATCCAGTCAACAAGTCGCCCCCAAGCCACACAACAGCGTCCCGGACCTTGTATCGTTCACGAGCGAAACTGGTATGCCACGCATAACCCTCGAACAACTTACGGATTCGTGCTCTAGCGATCTCGGTGTTGTATTCATTGCGACCCGCGACCCGCTCGGAATACACATTCTCTTCCACGTGCCAATCGCTGCAAAGAACCACGTGAGCCGCTTCGCGGAGCCCTGATTTCTTTTCGCGACGTTTGAGAGTCGGAGGATTGGATGCTGTCATGAGACGATCCAGGACCCTCTGCCGGTCATTCGCTTCCCTCAACTGCTCCTGCAGGTCCTTAAGCGATGGCAGGGGGCCATCATGCAAGGGATCCAGGATTCGCGGGGTAGCCAGATAGTGGCTCGCAGGCTTAAATCCATGTCGGAGAAACGCTTGGGTGACCGTCGAGGGAGCGATCTTCGACCGTACTAGCTTCCGTACTTCAATAAGAGACGCTTGAAGCGTATCGTACTTTCCTAGTATTTTGATGATCTTCTCACAAATGGCTCGGTTTAGGACTTCAATAGCTGGCATAGTAATACCCTCTAAATCACGCCAGATTGCGTGAAGTTTAAGGACCTTTAGGGTTTGGTCTTGGACTAGCCCCAATGTCATAGACTGTGTGGTTACCCGTACAGTCTCATGGTCACGGTTGAAATCTAAGTTCAGATTCTCATCTTGGATCCATGGGGCTTTTTTAGGCCTTACCTTCAGGTCATCCTGACACTTTCGCAGGAGCATTAAAAGATCCGCGCTCGGCATTTCACTTGCACCGGGCCCGGCTAAAAAGTAGCGCTGTTTGGATAAACAGAATGTCGATCCGGTGTAAGGACTACGGGATCATGGCTATCACGCTACTACAGGGGTTGAATAATCAGATCTTACCCAGCTTGGAGCCAGGGTCTTTCACGCTGATCTATATGGATCCGCCCTTCTTCACGGGACGCCAATTCAAAGATCGATCCGGTGAAGTACAATTCGTCGACAATCAATGGACCAGTCTAGAACACTTCGTTGCATCTATCACGCACGTGCTGACACTATGCCGCCCTCTCCTCACACACCAGGGTAACTTAGTCTTACATCTCGATAGCAGGACGAGCCATTACCTAAAAGTTGCGGGTGACGGGATCTTCGGATACTCTAATTTCAGGTCGGAGATAATTTGGCGATACCGACGCTGGCCCACCAAGACGCCCAACTTTCAGCGGATTCACGATACCTTGCTTAGGTGGAGTTTTGGACCCGAGCCTTGCTTCAATCAGCTGTACGAGGTCATGTCTAGCAAGACTCTCAAACAATGGGGGCAGGATCGACAAGTCGCGTCCACGACCTTGACTGGAAACCGGATATCCAAACGATCTGGAGCACTGTCGCCAGGCTGCCCTATGGGGGATTGCTGGCATGATATAGGCATAATAGCTCCCATGGCGCATGAGAGGACTGGATACCCGACCCAGAAGCCTCTAGCCCTACTTGACAGGCTGATCATGTCCCTAACAAATCCAGGTGACCTTGTCCTAGACCCTTATTGCGGGTCCGGCACTACCCTGGTAGCTGCCGAGCAGGCGGGACGATCCGGTGTAGGTATAGACCTGAACCCGAGAGCCCTTGAAATCGGGTCTCGCCGGCTCGGTCACACTTATCAGGAAACCTACTTAGGGCCAGATGATGAATGAATCTAAAGATGTCAAGAACCCTTCCCTGTCCGCCCCTTTCCCGTGGTTTGGGGGAAAGAGGAAAGTAGCTAAGGATGTGTGGGCTCGCTTCGGAGTAGTCCGAAATTACGTAGAACCTTTCTATGGTAGCGGGGCTACCCTGTTGGGTCGGCCTCAACCCTTTGACGGCAACGAGACGATCAACGATCTCGACGGATTTGTTGCTAACTTTTGGCGCTCGATTCAGCTGTCTCCCGAGGCGACGGCAGAGTGGGCTGATAATCCGGTCAATGAAAATGATCTGCATGCCAGACATGTCTGGCTCGTGGGTCAGGGGGATGC
>Ga0163150_10000726_pt1 | contig 59753 bp, 49 predicted proteins | sample OliLakLV19P2IB_FD_148628 | JGI IMG/M metagenome (GOLD analysis project Ga0163150, IMG submission 148628) | Freshwater microbial mat bacterial communities from Lake Vanda, McMurdo Dry Valleys, Antarctica - Oligotrophic Lake LV.19.P2.IB | ecosystem: Environmental > Aquatic > Freshwater > Lake >...
GAAGTTTCACCGGACACCCGTTTCGCATTGGATTTTTGAGGCATCACTCCGATGTCCAAAGTTGAAGAAAAACAACCCACCAGACGATCAGTTCGGCGGGTTGCCGAGCGCCTTTGGCGCATCGGAGAGCGAGATATTCCTCAGCGAGTTGCTTCCCAGCAGAGCCCGCTTCCGCTTCTCCCGGCACAACCATCATGTCCGATCAAAGACTTTGTGGCAATACTTTGGACATCGGAGCCATCCCTTGTAAATCCATCCGCCTAACTCATTGCACCATCCAAACCATAGCAATTTTTTGGGTAAGCATTTCCGATCAGAAAGCGAACCTTGGTTTTTGCAATCACTCAGTCCAGTGTTTTCCTTGTATTTCACGGCTAAAATCGATTGCGGATCGCGAAAACCACCCACAGTTTCTGCGGAAGAGCCATAAAATTGCCAAACTGGGCTACTTCCCGTCGAAACGAAGTCACTGTCCCTACCAAATTGATCGAAGATCGAGTACGAAGTTCGGTAGGACATCACCTCCAGAGACGGTTTCTGGACTCGTCAGAACAACGGGGCTGACGTCCGGACAGTAGATATGAACTTGTTTGATCAACGGATCGATGATCCATCCCAATCGGACACCGTTTTTAAAATAGCTCGTCATCTTGTCCTGCAAAGCCGACATACGATCGGTTTCCGATCGAAGCTCGATGACAAAATCGGGCGCGATCGATGGGAATTTTTTTCGATCTTCAGAAGCGAGTGCGATCCAACGATCGGTTGCAATCCAGGAAGCATCCGGCGAACGTCTACTACCGTCCGGAAGACAAAACACTACGGAAGAATCAAAGCATACGCCGCCAAACTGATTCGCCCAAATTCCAAGCTGAACACATATCGTAAAGTTCCGGCGACTCGATTCCCCACCCGTCGGTGACATAAATACGAACTCCCCATTGGATTCCTGTTCAACTCGAAGATCCGGATTCAGTGCCGAAAGCTCGTCGAAGGATTCATTCAATCGCACTCGAACCCAATCGACGCCCCATCGATCGTCGGTTTGTAATTTTTCTACGGTCAACTCACGCAACGTTACCATTGATCTATATTTCCGAATTGCCGTCAACTACGAGTGAATTCCATTAATATACAATATCATGAAAGTAACGCTTTAATACGCTACAACTCCATTGTTTGGAAAATCGATCGCAGATCGAGGACGAAGCCGGGTAAGACATCTTGTGCGGAGACAGTTTCTGGATTCGTTAGAAAATCGGGGCTACTGTTCGGGCGATAGATATGAACTTGTTTCATCATCGGGTCGATCAGCCAACCTAATCGAACCCCGTTTTTTATGTAGCTTGTCATCTTGTCTTGCAGCGCCGATAAGCGATCGGTTTCCGATCGAAGCTCGATGACAAAATCGGGCGCGATCGGTGGGAATTTTTTTCGATCTTCGGAAGCGAGTGCAATCCAGCGATCGGCTGCAATCCATGAAGCATCAGGTGACCGATTGGAGCCGTCCGGCAGACAGAAGATTACTGAGGAATCGAAACAGACTCCTCCATAACGTTTGGTCCAGTTCATAAGCTGCCAGGCAATCTCCATATTGCGACTGCTCGATTCTCCACCCGTTGGCGACATAAATACAAACTCCCCATTGGATTCCTGTTCGACTCGAAGATCCGGATTCAGTGCTGAAAGCTCTTCGAAGGATTCATTCAATCGCACTCGAACCCAATCGACACCCCACCGATCGTCGACTTGCAATTTTTCGTCCGTTACCGTCGCCATGATTTACCTCGTGTCAAACTTCGTAGTCTCTTCTAGCTTCGGCCCGTGCATCGGCGCTCGAGTCGCTCCTCAGCGTTGCCGTATCCTCCGTGCAAGTTCTTTCGTTGTAGTCGCTCGTCGGTGACTATGCAACTTGTCGCCCAAAGTGTTTTGTAAAATATTAGCGTCGAGTTAGTTGCCCGTCTTCTAATGAAAACGTCGGTCGGCGAGGGCGATGGCTTCGTCTTCATTGTGCGTGATATGTAGCGTAGTGACTTGAGAGGCGCGTGTCACTTGACGAAGGAGTTCTTGCATTTGGTTTCGAGTCGTCTCGTCGAGCGCACTCAGCGGTTCATCGAGCAAGAGTACGCTAGGTCGAAAAGAAATGGCTCGACCTAGCGCAACGCGTTGCGATTCACCACCGCTAAGTTTGTCAATTGAGCGATCGATCAAATGGACAATACCAAGAATCTTGGCCAATTCGTTGACGCGTTCGGCGATGAGCGCGCGTGATTGCTTTCGAATGCGAAGGGCAAATTCGAGATGACTTCGCACGTCGAGGTTCGGGAAAAGGGCAAGGTCTTGAGGGACGTATCCGATCAATCGATCGGCAGGTGCCTTCTGCGTCACATCGATGCCATCGATCAAAATTTGTCCCGATACAATCGCGCGAAGTCCGCAGATGGCTTCGAGAATCGTCGTTTTTCCAAATCCCGTTCGTCCCATGAGTACTGCATACTCACCTTTGGGAATGCTCAGCGAAACATTCTTGAGCGAAAACGCGCCGGCTTGTATCGAAACATCAAGCAACTCGATCATGACGAGGGTCCTGTACCTAGGGCTCGAAGCAGAAGGAGTACGACGACGGCCATCGCAACCATCAATAGCGAGACGGCGACGGCGGCGTCGAGTTCGCCGACGCTCAGTTCCAAAAACACGGTGGTTGAAAGAACTTCGGTTCGCATGCGCGTCGCACCAGCGAAGACTAGGATTGGACCGAACTCGCCTAGGGCGCGAGCCCACGCAACGGTTGCTGACGCGAGGATTCCACGCCACGCTTGCGGGAGTGCGATCAGCAAAAAAGCTTGTCCTCGAGAGCAGCCAAGCGTCCGGGCTACGTCTTCGGCTCGTGGGTCGATTTGATCAAACGTTACTCGCATCGTTCGGACGGCGAAAGCGGTGGCGACTCCGAACTGAGCTAACACGACGGCTGGCCATCGATAGGTTACTGGAAAACCGACTCGATTTCTCAGAAAATCTTCTAACTCCCACCCACCGATCGAAATATGAAACAGAATCAAAAGACTCAAGCCTAACACTAATGGCGGCAGGACAATTGGAATGTCGACCAGCGTATCGACCACGGTTCGACCGAAGAATTGGTATCGCGAAAGTAGATAGCCCAATGGTACCGCGACCCATAAGGCGAGAATCGTGGCTGCTGAGCATGATAGCAAAGTGAGGCGAAAGGCGGCTTGGATTTCTGGTTTAAGCAGGGCAGCTTTGAAGTCGTCGAACGAAGTAAACATCAAGTCGGCTGCGAGCATCAGGATGATGAGCAGCAAGAAGCACGAAGATAGACCTCCCATGATCATAAAAAACAGGAGGTCGGAACGATGGCGGCGTATAGGCTTCAATACGGGACTCTTGATTCGTCGTTATTTTTATCGAATCGATCCATCGATTTCGATTCTCTTCTTATTTTGCGTTCGATGCTTTTAATTGCCAACTGAAGCCTTCGGCGATGAAGTTCGCTTCAGAATCCGAGGAACAAATTGATTTGAATAGTCGGCTTGCCGTCTGCGAATGGGGTGAATCGACGGCAATCGCAAAGGGCTGAGTAGCAACGCTGCATTCGATACCTTGGATTTGTATCGCGTCGAGAAACTCGGTTGCTCCGGCCGCGTTGCTCAAGTAAGCGACGGCTGCATCGAGCGAGCCGGTTTGCATTTGATTTACCAGCATATCACCGGAAGGAGTTTGGACGGTGACGTTCGGCATGATTTCTTGCTGGAGGCCACCTTCGCGAAGCGTGTTCTGAGTGATCCAGCCCATCGCACATTGTTTTTCATGGCCGATGCCGACTCGGATGCCTTCTCGTCCGAGATCTTTGAGCGACTTGATATGCAGCGGGTTTCCTTTCTTGACCAAAATGACCAGCTCGTTTTTTGAAACGTCGGTCGACTCGGGAAAAATATCGGGCACCTGTTTCATAAATTCGGAATCACATGCAAAGTAAGCATCCGGACGCTGTCCCGCTTTCATCTGTGCCACCAAAATCCCACAACCATTGTAGACTCGAGATACTTGAACCCCTTCGCGCTTTTCGAAGGCTGCGATGGTATCTTCGATAGCTGGACGCAACATAGAACCCGCGAAGACGGAAAGCTCGGGGACATCTTCCCATACATCGCCTTTGCTTACTTGGAAACCATGTTTCGAATAGTGAAGTAACCCGCGATCTCGAGCGGAAACGTAGCGTGCAAAATGGAGAGCCGAAGATGCTTGTTTGGTCGACTTGATGATTCCGATGGAAACTTGTGAAACGGCTGACTCCAATTCGGGTAATTCAACGGCTTGTAAATCTGGATAGCTATGTAGCACCGCGTCGTAAACGATGCCAGCATCGGCCGCTCCGATGGCTATGTCGTTGGCGACGTCGGCTACCGTCGTTCGAAAGCCAACGGTTGCTTTTTCGAGTTGCTCCCATTGGCCGCTTTCCGCAAGGACGTTTTTGGTTACTTTGCCGATCGCCGTCGAATCAGGATTGGCTTGAACGAATCGCACACTTTTTTGGTCAAGATCCTTTAAGCTCTTAATCGATTTAGGATTATTCTTTAGAACAGCGACAACGGCATGCATCTTGGCGATCGGTAGGACTTCCGCGACGAGCGACTTTTGAATGCCTAGTTCGATATAACTATCGTCGGCGGGAAGAAAGAGATCGCCTGTCCCACTGATCTCGATCGAGGAAAGCAGCGTCTGCGATGGACCATACTGGATTTGAACGGTACGCCCGAATTCCTTTTCGTATTCTTCGCGTATCGTTTCCATCACTGCCCGATTGCTAGCCGCACAAAACATGACTAAGGGTTCGGAATGATTGCGAGCAGCACTCGGACGATGGCTGTCGCTTCGATTGAGCAAGAAGACCGCGCCGACAAGGCAGATAACCGAGCCAACAAGGGCAATGAGGATGCGGTTCATTTCGATTTCTAACGGAAGGTGGTGTTGAGGACGATTGGATAATCGACGAAAGGATAACCAAAGAGGCTATCGTTTGCGTCCAGGCGGGATGGTAAGGAGCGTTGGTTCGCGATCTGCGACCGTCTTGGCAGGTGGAGGTCGGAGGCCGTTTTCACCGAAGAGCTGGCGATCCCAATCGGTCGACAGCAGCAAATCAAAACCAGGGTTCCTTTCTTTGACTTGGCAGGAACAGGCACCGCTCATAAAAAGCGTAAGGTCTTCCATCAATTCAGGATTGACGTCCGAGGCGGGAATCACTTCGAGAGCTCGACCGCGTCCAAATACCGGAACGATCAGCGGCTCGTTGCTGCTCGAAAGCTCCGAATGAATGCCGCCGATGAGTCTGACTAGAAATTGTTCGCGCGGATCCGTCGGATCGATCTCAAGGTAACTAAATTTTACGAGGAGCGGGACTTCGGAATGAAGTTCGCTTCCTGGCAATCCAATACCGTCGGGCAACTTAATCTTCTTCCCAAGTTCTTCGCATTGCGATTTCAGAAGCTCGCTCATAGCAGCGGTTTGCTTCGTATCCTTCGATTGCATCATCAACCAAACGATCGAATGTCCATTTTGAAGACGCCGCACCAATTCTTGGCGAATGGGTGAATCGATCAAATTGATCTTCTGCGCTTCGTCGAGCGGACCATGCCACGGTTGGATCGCTCTTCCTTGTCCGGCTTGAGAGCGTACCACTGCATACGGAAGTTTAAAATCAGGCGATGCCGAAATCGCCTTGAACAAGGTCGTGTTATTTTCGATCGCGCCGCTTGCGTTATCGACCTTCGATCGAACGATGTTCACGTTGCTAACGCCGTCGTGATCGTGGGACAGAGCTTCGAGTTCGGCGACGAACGACTCCTGTTCCGTCGACAGTCGATCGTAAAAAACAACCAGCTCGTACGAATCCTGCTGCCATCGTTCGAGCGCGTAACGAAAGACCGGAATGTTGCAAGCTGAAACTTCCAGGGATAGACCCCAAAAAATGACCAAGCACCATAATCGCGTCATCGATTAAACTCTACTTTCCGAAACAGATGACTCGGCCATCTAGCGTTGATACAAACAGTTTTCCGTTAGCTCCTGACATTCCGTCCCAAGTTGGGAGAGAATCGATTTCGAGCCGATGCTCGACCTTGCCGGTATCGATATTGACAGATAACAGCAAAGCTCCATCCTTGCCTTCCATGACTTGGTCTTGCAGATCGAGAAGTTTCTGAACTTCAGGATCTTTTTCCGTAAGCTGTTTGAACGTCGATTCTTCATCGATAATATCTGGCGGGCCAACGATAAACAGCTTCTGTCCACCCAAGACCATACCGCGAACGTAGATCGGAACGTCTTCGGTCCACTTCGGTTTTACCAATGAGTCACCTTGGTTTTGCGCTTTACCAGTAGCGTCGGCATTCATGGGGACGCCATCTAAAGCAGAAAACTGGATAGCACCTCCGACTTTCCCATCAGCAGCTCGTCCGCCTTCGAGCGTTCCGTTGTTACGAAGCGCCGAATCATCGCGGGCCGACCCGTCATCGAAGCTGACCGCGAGCACTGCTTCGCTTGAAATCTCGGAACCGTTCTTGAATCGAGCGGCGATCTGAGCGTCATTGGCGGCAATATAGTAAAGTCGGAATTCGTCGATAATGCCGCTAAAGCCGGTCGATGTTTTTGGGCCGCCAACAAGCGAACCGATGTCGGCACCAATTTGGATCGAATCAGCCGGTTCTTTGGTGATGAAGCCTTTGGCGGTTGCTTGCCCGACCATCTCGCCATCGACAAAGATTTTCATTTCTTTATCCTCGGTGAGTACAGCAGCGACGTGATGCCAACCGCCGATGATCGGTTTTTTTCCTGCAACGGATGACGACTGACCATTCGACTGGATCAAGAATTCAGGTTTTCCTTCCTGAAGTGAAAGTGCGAACCCTTCTTTCGGACCGCCGCTGGCGAAGATCACACCTTGTGGTTTCGTAGCCGTCACCCAAGCTTCGATCGTTATCGGCTTGCCGGAAGGGTCAAGGCTTGGTGCTTTATTAAACTGGGCATACGTCCCTGAAGTTGGCAGATCTGGTGCTGCGCCTTTTTTCCCCTTCTTGTTCTTACCGCCCTTGGCTTGCTTCCCTTCTTTCCCAGCCGCGACACCTGCGTTTTTCGGTATTTCGGGCGGATTGGGATCGGCAGCAAAGAGTTGATGTTCGAGAGTCGTCGTCCAGCGAAGATACTCGGGTTTGCGTCCATAACCGAATACGTAGCCGTTACCATTGACTAACAGTCGACCTGAAGGTGCGAATCGTCCAGCCTGATAGTAGCCACCGTGACCACCGGCGAAGCTTTGTCCGAGAACCCAATACGATCGATGAAACCACGTATCGTCGAGGAAACCCATCGGGGCGAAAATATGAGCGTCGTCGCCTCGTTGTTTGGCGACTTGTTCGGTAAAGACACCTGAGTTAGGTCCGATCTCCAAACGGTTGCCATCGAGATCAAATTTTTGGGATTTCATAAAAATATGTTTTCCATCGCACGACAAGACATCAGGCAAGCCGACGGGCATTTGCAACGTCATGACTTTTTCTTGCATGTTGTTGCCGGTCTCCGGATTCTTATCGTCCATGATCGTTTCGGTGATTTTCTCGCCGGTCGTGAGATTCAATCGAAGCATACGCAAACCGCCATCCAAGAAAATCGATCGCCCGGCAACGCCGTGGACAATATCGTTATGAATGAGAATGCTTCCATGGACTGGCCAGAGCGATTCAAGTTGCTCGTAGGCCATCGTGCGCCGATCCATCGGTGCCGCTCGATAGCGCCAGGCTAGTTTTCCATCGGCTGCGGTCAAGCAATAGATCCAACCATCCGTACAACCGAAGAGGACTCGTCCGCGATGGATGGTCGGTGGCGAATCGATAGGACCGCCAGCGACATAGGTCCATTTTTCACTACCGTTCGCTTCATCTAACGCGAAAATCGTATGCGTATCGATTTGTGAAACGTAGACTGTTCCGCCCGCGATCACCGGTGCGGTTAGTTGACCGCCAAGTTTAAGGTTCCACTTCGTTCCCAATTCGGCTGGAATCGGTTTCGATGTCGTACCACTGCGACCGGCGTCATGTCGAAAGGTTGGCCAGTCATCGCTTTCCGTGGCGGTCGGCTTGGTCAATGCAAGGCTATACGCAGGACCTTTTACAAGCCGACCGGCTTCGGGGACCGTCGCCGGAATCGGGCGCGTGGGGGCGACCGGCGCGAGCGCATTGAAGCCCATCAGTTTCGCTTCAGGATAGCAAGCACAATCGTGTGGCGGAGTATAGGTCAGACCATTGCATGGCATCACACCATACAAGCAGCCACCGCGCACCCAGTGATGGATATCCCAGTGCCCCTTCGTCGGGTCGACAAACTCGACCCCCGTTCGTGATGGAATAATAAAGTTGTCGGTCGCTTTGGCAATGTAGCAGCGATGATGAAACCAATAGGTGTCGATGTCGGGCGGGAATTCTTTCTTCACCACGCCCGTCCGAGGATCGCGGCCAGTGTAAACACCGCTGTCTTTTCCCGAGGTGGTCGGTGCCAACCAAACTAATCCGTTGACCACCATCAAATCTTGCGGCGATTGATAGCCGCTGTTGGGAAAACTGGCGTCCCAAAGTTCCTTGCCCGACTTGGCATCGACGCTCATCATCTTTCCGTCACCACCAGAGTAGAGCACAACATCTTCGTATATTACCAGTCGAGGGCCGAAATTGAACGTGAACGATTGTCGGCGGGTGACCGGTTCGGTCGACCAAGCTGACTCGCCCGATTTCTGATGGAGGCTAACTAATTTATCACCATCATGAAAATAAAGTCGCTCGGAATCGGCGGACAAGGTAAGCGGAGAAATCTTCGTTTGCTTGGCCCACAGTTGCTTGCCGGATTTCGCATCGAATGCCATCACGACTCGCGGCTCTTCATTCCAGAACAATTTCGTGACGACTTGTTGATCGCCAACGCGACCATTGAGCGGCGCATAGTCAGCTAGTTCAGCTTCGCCCTTGCGAACCACTAAAAACAATATGCCGTTGGTCGTGATAATTTCTTCGGTCGCATCGCTTCCTTCGTAGGTACGAAGCGTCTTCCCCGTGGCGGCATCGAGAGCTGACAGCGGTGCATTGATACCGAGCGTCACGTAAACAGTGTCATCGGTCGAAACAAGTCGTCGTGAAAGTTGCGTCGGTCCGCTCTTGAGCGGCCAGAGATGCGATTGCCAATTGTCGATGTCACGCTTCCATAACACGGTACCGTTAAATGCGTCGCGACCGATCAGTTTCCATTTCGGAGGGAGCTGAATCGAAATTCGGCTTCCTTCGTCCATGATGTAAAACAACCGCCCGGCCGTCGAAACAAGTGCGCTCATACTTGCCATTCGATCGTGATGTCGTGACCAGCGTGGACTGCCCACCCATTGAAGATGTCGCGGCGGGCCGACCACGTCGTCATGCGCTACTGAGTTACCCGAAGCGTCGTGCAAGTAGTGCGACCATTCGTCGATATTGCTTGGGCGTGGTTTAACAGTTCTCTGCCAAGCACCGTTCGATTTGACGAGAGCTACGCCGCTCGGTACTAAAACTCGCGTTACTTCGTCCATCGAAACGCCGCTCAGGTCATCAACAACGAGTAGATTGACAAAGTTATCGACGTAGGGAAGTTGGTCGCCAACAAGATGCTCGAACGATACCTTTCCGTACTTCCCGGATTTGCGAAGCTGCTGTCGGGTCGATTGCACAAGAAGTTCATCACGCGACAAACCTTGTACATGGATCGCCTCATCTTTTTGAAGCGACGCGGTGAGATTGCCATCTCGCGAGCCCAGGTGGACAAAAAAACCACCTGACACGCTGGCTTGCGACAGAATATCTGACGCCTCGTCGGCCATGGTTTGGATAGGGTGGGCTGTTGAACCGACTTGTAAAAGCAAGGCTAAGCAGACGCAACGAAGAGAAAATGATTGCGGCATGTTGGTTTCCACGGTTGGAAGTAGGGAGGTGTGAGGGAATGCGCTGCTACGGCCACCGCACTGCGAGGCATTGTAATCTCTCGGCGGTTACTTTGAAACGCAATGAAACCAAGAATATTGGCTAGTCGATTAAAGGACCTTACTGTAGCTTGGTGGTGGCAATCGAAGGCGGGATTTGGGCTGATGACGCTTCGGTTGGCCAATTCATCCGAATTGAATCCGTTTTGAGTACTATTTCATGCGATGCCCTTTTTGCCATCACGATAACGACAGCGTGAGAGATTCACGGGTGGTCGACGATGGAAAAGCCATTCGCCGGCGACGGTTTTGCAACCACTGTCGTCGTCGGTTTTCGACCTTTGAACGAATTTCCGGTACGCTCCACGTCATCAAGAAAAGCGGCGTTCGCGAGCCCTTTGCCCGATCTAAGATCGAACGCGGCTTGGAGTTGGCTTGCTGGAAGCGGCAAATCAGCGCCGAGCAACGCTCCAATATGGTCGAAGCCATCGAAGCTCAACTGATCGAGGAGTACGAACTTGAAGTCGAAAGCCATGCAATTGGCTCGTTATGCATGAAGTATCTCGAAACAATCGATCAAGTTGCCTACGTTCGCTTCGCAAGTGTTTATCGCGAATTCAAAGATGTCCGCGACTTCGTAGAAGAATTGCGCCCGATCCTCAATCGGACCGCCGAATCTTTCAGAGATGCTTCCAAACAAGAAGCAGATCAAGAGTCGAGAGACGCTGCAAGTCTTCGAAAGCCCAAAAAACCTCGAAGCGACAACACGTAACGAGCCTTTCTCAGAGCATAATGCTTTGTCGGAATTGGCGAATGAGTTGGGTTTCGCCGGTCGCGAAGCGTTTTTTTAATACGGCTTCGACCATCGTAATGCTTAGCCCAGGCAGTTCTTGGCTCGATGTGATCGATTCGTAGTTGACGCCCTGCAAGCGAAACATTTCCAAATGCTCACCGTTATGCCGCCAGACTTCGGGAACGCCGATCGCGGCAAAGAGCTTCAACTTCTTGATCGCCGAGGGGGTGATCTCGATTTCAATCACTAAGTCAGGTGGCGGATCAGAAAACAAATCGACTTCTTCTTTGGGTCGAATCTGTTCCGCATGAGTGATGTAGTACGATTCGTCGGCTTCAAATGCCTTTTGAAGATCCTTACGTTTAAAAGTAGTCGACGCAACGCTTTGAATCTCGATCTCGTTGACTTCTGAATACGTTTCGACAAGCCTTCCGATCAAGCATCCGATGTTCTCATGCTGTCTCAATGGGCTCATCATCTCTAATACTCCCTCATCAAAGACCATGCGTGGCACACTCCCACGACGTTGATCGGCGAGTTCTTCGAATGTTTCCCATCGGATGTTTTCCATCACGGTGCGGGTTTCAGGAGATTGTACAGTTTGCATGGCACACCTAATTCTACTTCGCAATTTACTTCGCAATCGCCGCGATACAGAACAAATGATTCTCACCGCGTATGAAAAGCTCCTCGTCGACTGGTGCGGGAGTCGCATCGACGGTTTCGCCAAGCTCATTGGTCGCAACGACGCTCAGTGTATCGGCATCCTTGATCACCACGGTCGTCCCGGTGCGAGCGGTAAGATAAACATATCCATTGGCGGCGATAGGCGAGGCATAAATGGTATCCAACCCGGGAACTCGACTTGCGATGTAATGAGGTTTGCCCGTCGAAGCATCGACGCATGAAAGCTGGCCAACCTTTCCCTTATGAAAATAGAGGCGACCTGATGACAAAAGCGGTGAAGCGATATCAGGCGTATCGTGATCGATCACCCACGCGACGCTCTTGGTTCCCTTGATGTCGCCTTGACTGTCCAGTCGAAATGCACCTAAAAACGCGCCTTTATGTCCGCTTCCAACGTAAACAAATTGATTGTCAGCAACCGCCGAAGCACACGGACGCTCGGTCTGACCGGCGCATCGCCATATTTCTTTTCCACTCTCCAAGTCGTAGGCTCTGGCGCAGGTCTGGCCGTTCATCACGACTTGTTTTTTTCCAGCATGCTCCACGACCAAAGGTGTTGCCCAGCACGATGGTTCATCGCGGTCTGCTTTCCAAATCGTTGTCCCGGTCAGCTTGTTGAGCGCATAAAGCGCTGATGGTCCTTCATGATCCCATGGTAACAGTACCTTATCACCGTGGAGCGTCGGCGAGCTTCCTTCACCAAAATTATGTCGTGTCTCCATCTTGCCGAAGTCATCGCGTTTCCAAACGAGTTTTCCATCCATCGTATAACAGTAAAGACCGCGTGAGCCGAAATGCGCGTAAACATGTTCTCCATCGGTACACGGTGATTGCGAAGCAAAGCCGTTGGTCGAATGCGTTTCTTGATGAGGCGTAGCAGTGATCGCTGTCTGTTCCCAGATAAGCTTGCCGTCTTGTCGATTGAAGCAGAGCACCTTGAATGCGAGATTCGGCAGACTGCCGGAATCGCCACTTTTGACGCGAGGACTACCGCCGCGCGAAGCTTTCCCCGGAATTGCACTGGATGCAACCGTCGGCACGGCTGTGGTTACGAATACGCGATCATTCCAAATGATTGGCGACGACGATCCGCGACCGGGAACTTCAACTTTCCATTTGATATTCTTCGAGCTGCTCCACTCCGTAGGCGGCTGGGCGTTGACTGCGACACCGTTCCCGGTTGCCCCGCGCCAATGTCCCCAGTTATCTGCCATCGCGATAGAAGAAAAAACAAACATGACCAGCACGAGCGAAACAAACGATTTCATCATGAGCGATCCTATGAAGTCTGGCGGGAAACCTGAATAAAGGTTGCAAGTTGTAATTCTAACCGATTCCAACAACCGATTTTGATACTCGCGTACTTCGGCTACAATTTTTTGTTTTACAATCTTACCTTTCATCAATCTTTTGACCTACGCTCAACAACATCCGGAAACCCGAAGCAAAAGCAAAAGCCAAATCGGCTAAATAAAACCGCTTTCGCGATTTATTATCGATTTTCTAAGTCGTGTAATCATGGTCGTTTAGGGAACGAGTATTGATACCCGCTTTCGACTTGCTGGTTGACAGATTTCTCGATTCACCCAGACTCGTCACCTCGTCGTAGCGACAGCAAGGATGACGCCGTCGCCCGAAAGAAGGATCTGTTAGTTTCTAGTCTTTTGAAGGGAGTGTTACCATGCATAAGGTTGCATGCTGTCTGCTGGCATTAGGAGTTACTTTTGGAGCATCGCTCAGCGATGCGAAAGCCAACGATAGCTTTCTAGCTCAGCAAAAATCGACTCAGCAAGCTGGTCAAGGTCGAATGCGCCACGTCGGTGGCTCGTTAGGATCGGGGCGCTACGAAGGAGTCGGTTTCTCAAGTCGATCACCCGACGAAGCGATCCGAAGCGCTTGCTACTGGGGCCAGAAGTCTCCGGTGGGAATCGGAGTCGCCCGCGGTGCTAATGGTTGGTACGCAACGGTTCTCTACCGTTAACCTTCGTACTTCGATCGTCACTTATCGCTTTCTTCGGAAAGCGATAAGTCGATCATGGATTGTACGAGCTTTATTGGATCGAGCTTTATTCGTTCACGTCGCTCGATGCGATCGCTTCGCTTGAGATGACGAACGGATTATCAATCATGACGAACTTTCCGGTCGACTCTATCACGGCTTCAGCAACCGGCACGCCACAGCTAGCGCAAGGAGTCGCAGTCGGTACGTGCGGATTCGCAATTTCTAACGGCGATTGCTTGGCTCGAACTTGGTAATTCTCGTTCGATTGCAAGAGGGGCCACGAAGCGAACGGGCTTTCACCGTACGGTCTTTCGTGCCGTTGACCATAATAAACAGGTGGGTGAATTGCGAAGTAAGGGGGGGCTGGCAGCCGATTTCGAAATTGATTGGCTTGACCGAGCGAGTAGCCAAAAGCGAAGCCAAAAGCCGAGTCGTAGGCTTGAACCGATTGCGCGGTTCCCACCATCAGGAGGCCGGCAAAAAGCGAAGAAAAGCAAAGGCGGCGGATCATTTTTGTGTAGCCTTGATGCAAGATGGACAATTAGCAAGGCCGCAACATCGCAGCCTTTCTATCTAGATTAATTGGAATAATCTTGATTTCAATCTTCTCAAGCCAAGAACTGAAAAGAATAGAATAGTTGGATGCCGCCACTAGCAAGTTCCATTGTCGATGACTTACAGCAAACCGCCGCCGAATTGGGCTTTCCGCTCTTCGGTGTCGTATCCGCCCAGGACGCCCCAGGATTCGACCGGTTCTGCGATTGGCTCGAACGAGGTTACGCCGGAAGCATGGCGTATTTGGACCGACGACGAGCGGCATATCAACATCCATCGAGCGTCCTGCCTAACGTCAAAACTATCGTTATGCTTGGCATGCCCTACCAACCTGCCAACAGCCTTCGCAAGAAAGACGATCAAGAGCCGCCCCCTTCAAATATTTCTGCTGAACCTGTGAGCGGCACGGCGCTAGCCGCCGGTTCCTCGATCGACGTTTCAAACCGCCCGCGGCTAGCGTCGACGGCTCACAAATACACTGGCATCGATACATGCTCAGTTGCACTCACCCCAAACCAAGGACAAGTTGCCGCATACGCATCAGGAACGCGTGATTACCACGATGTAATTCACGAGCGCTTAAAGCGTCTCGCGTCTTGGTTCATCGAACGCAATCCAAACGCGCAAGTCCGCAGTGTTGTCGATACTGCTCCGTTGCTCGAACGCGAATTTGCGTCGATGGCCGGACTTGGTTGGATTGGCAAGAACACGTTGCTCCTCAATCGCAACGCGGGAAGCTATTTTTTTCTGGCGGCGATGCTGACCGATATTGCGATCGATCATCAATTGGCGATCAACTCCGATCATTGCGGAACGTGTACCGCCTGCCTCGATGCTTGCCCGACAGACGCCTTCCCAACTCCGCATGTTTTGGATGCATCGCGCTGCATTAGCTACTTAACCATCGAGCATCGCGGCGCCATTCCAGTCGAACTTCGCGAATCGATCGGTTCGTGGGTCTTTGGTTGCGATGTTTGCCAGCAAGTATGCCCGTGGAACCGCATGGCGAAACCGACGAACGAAATTGCCTTTCAGCGACAGCCATCGATCGAGTCGCTCGACCTAACCGAACTATTAGAATTAGACGATGAAGCGTTTCGCCTTCGCTATCGCAAAACGCCACTCTGGCGAACTCGTCGAGTTGGCATGCAACGCAACGCGTTGATCGCTCTTGGGAATCAACGCAACCAAGCTTCGCTTCCGATTCTCACCATGCACTTGTCGAGCGACGACGAAATATTGCGATGCACAGCTGCTTGGGCGATCGGTCAAATCGGGAGCGACGCGGCAAAAACCACACTGCAAGAACAATTGCGACGCGAGACGATTGAAGAAGTTCGACATGAAATTATCGACGCCTTGGAATTCATGCAAAATTAGTCGTTGCACATCTGTATGTGAGTCGATGGCGCTAGCCACGGGCGTGTTGATTGAATGTATCGGCGGTATCCAACGCCGCTTCCTCGACCGACCACTATATGAAACGGTGGAACGCGGTCATAATGCGATTTCTATGTATCGAACTTGTTTGAATATTCTATTGAAGGTGAATGAATGCGAGATTTTAGTGTTTGCGGGCTCGGAAATGCGATTGTCGATATCTTTTTGGAGGTCGACGATGTCGAGTTTAAATCGTTGGGTTTCGAGCGAGGTACGATGCGGTTGGTCGATGCGAATGAGCAACGGCTGCTGCTGGAACGTTTTCATAATGGAAAACATGATTTGAAACTGGTCAGCGGTGGATCGGTGGCCAACTCGATTATCGGTCTCTCGCAGTTGGGAGGCACAGGAGCGTTTATCGGTTGCGTCGGCGACGATCGCTATGGAATGCATTATGCCGATGAGTTCGAGAATTTGAAAATCGAGATCGGGAATCCCATTCTCGTAGGCGAAACGACTGGGACCTGTATCGCCTTGATTACCCCCGATGCTGAACGGACAATGCGAACGTGCTTAGCTATTTCGAGTGAATTAGCAGCGCGTCATGTCGATGCTGATCGCATTCGCCGATCGGAATGGCTCTTTATTGAAGGGTACGTCTTCGCCAACGCCGAAACCGGTCAAAAAGCAATTCAAAAAGCGATCAAGGTCGCCAAGGAAAGTGGGACCAAGATTGCATTGACGTGTTCCGACGCCTTTATCCCCGAAGTATTCGGCGACGCATTTCGCGAAGCCTTGCTTCAAAGCGATTTGATTTTTTGCAACGCTCCAGAAGCGATGGCTGTCACCAAAACAAAAACCAGCGATGATGCTTTTAAAGCACTCTCCGGTATGGTTGGTAACTCGATTGTGACCGACGGCCCGAACGGTGCCTATGTACGCTACGAAGGAACATCGGCCCATGTCGCCGCTTTTCCTTGCCAACCAAAGGACTTAACCGGGGCTGGTGATATGTTTGCCGGGGCCTTCCTCTATGGAATCACCCATGGCTTCACGCCTGAAGTAGCAGTTCGCGGTGCAAATTTTATGTCGATGAAAGTCATCAGCCAGATTGGAGCTCGATTGCATCAAGGCGTTCAAGGTTTCTGGAAGGAAGGAATCTCTTAGCCGATGCCACGTTTGATATGGATAGCCGGCTTGTGCATCGTCGCTTTGGGATGTCCAAGCCCAAAGCCTTCAACGCCAGCGATCACGACGAACTTGTTGGAAAGCGAACGTCCGGCGCTGCGCATTCAGATTGCTGGTAGCAACGAATTATTGGTTGCGATGGATCGGAGATGGAAATCCGTTTCCGATCAACGCTTGGATTTGCAATCGATAACCTCGGAGCAGCTTTTGTCCTCAGACGATGTCACGGCAGACATTTTAATTTCAGAGTCTCGATGGCTCCCGACGTTAGTGGAACGCGGATGGATTTCAACGTTGCCTAAATCGATCGGCGCGTCTGAAGGTCACGAGCCAACGTCCGACTATCAAAATTCATCTTGGCCCTTAGTTTGGCGACAATCGGCGACTTATGGCCAAAACCTTTGGGGGGTCCCGCTCGGCGTCCCGATGATGGCGATCGTCGAACATGCGAAAAGCCAACCACTATTGAAGACAACGTGGCCCGATCGCATTGTCGAATCGACGCCCGATTTTGCGAAACCCAGTTCGCTCTTATTAGAAAGCGTTTCCGAAGCTTTTATGCTCGATCGATTTCTAGTGATTTCAGCTGCGATGAACCCTCGAACTTCCGAATCGGGCTATATGTTCAACCTGAACACGGCGCGATCGAGACTTGACGAATCATGGCTGATCGAAGCAGCACAAGTCTTTGCGAAGCTCTACCAAGAGTACGAAGCGATGGCGGGCGTTTCACCCGATCAAGCCTGGTCGGCGGTTGCGAATGAATCGGTCAGTTGGGCACTGGCCTGGCCCTCATCGATTCAGAATTCGAGCCTAACCGTCAGCGCTCCGCGTCCGTGGGTAGATTCCGGGGTGGGGTTGGTGGCATCGATGACAAGCGTCAATCGGCAGTCAACGCCTTCGATGCGATTCCTAAGTTGGCTCGACGAGGATGCACAACGGCAAGAATTTTCAAGGCTCTCGTCAGGCATTCAGCAGTTGCCCGAACAATGGGTCGCGTCGCGCGAACATGCGGATGTCAATTCGTATCAAGAACTACTTAAACAAGGGTTCGATGATCGCTTCGTCGTTCGTGAACTTCGCTTTCCTGAGTCGCATCGATATCGAAAACTACTCCTGGATGCTCTCCGAAAAATCGTCATCGATCCTGATTTGGCCGAGTCAGAATTCAAACAATGTTCAGCAGCTTGGGATCAACTCTCTGAGCAAGCAGGACGTGACCTTCATAAGCGAAGGTTAGCAAAATCGTTGGACTTGGAAGCTTATCGAGAATAGCTGAGCCGATAGCGCTAGCCACGGGCCTATACGCTCGTTCAATGAGAAGTGTCAAAAACGTTGAATCGATTCATGATAACGATGATTATCGGCCTTCTTTCTCGACGATTACTCGGCTGTTTTGTTCTCGGATCACGGCGTCGTGTGGATCCTTCAAATGATGTTCAAGATACTGCGTCAACGACTGGTGGAAGTGCGTGACCGTTTTTTCGCCTTCGGAAATGGAATGCGATCGCCCGGGATACGGGAGCACTGAAAAATATTTATTGTTTGCGATTAAGCGATCGATGAGCATTTCGGTCGCTTGATAGTGAACGTTATCGTCACCTGTTCCGTGGACAAGCAACAGATTACCGCGAAGCTGTCGAGCAAACGTGATTGGCGAACCATCGCGGAATCCATCCGCGTTGTCGTTGGGCAACCCCATGTATCGCTCTTGATAGATCGAATCGTACAAGGTTTGTTGAGCAACCGGCGCGACTGCAATGGCGGTGCGATAAATTTCGGGATACCGGAAGATCATATTCAAGCTCATGCTGCCGCCGCCGCTCCATCCCCAAATCCCAACGCGTTCGCGATCGATAAATGGCCATTGCTTGAGAATCGCCTTAGCGGCTGCCGCCTGCTCCTGTGAAGCAAGAATACCGACCTGTCGATAAACCACCTTCCGCCAATCGCGTCCTCGCGGCGACATGGTTCCACGATTATCGACACTGACCACGACGTATCCTTGTTGAGCCAACATCCAATGCCAGAGTCCACGTTGGTTCGACCAGATGTCCTTGACCGTTTGACCATGTGGTTCGCCATAAACGTAAAAAAGCAGCGGGTATTTCTGCGACGAATCAAAATCAGGCGGTTTGAGCGACCAGGCATCGAGTTCGATCCCATCGCCTATTTCGATCCTATGGAATTCGACGATCGGCTTTTTCAATTGGTCTAGTTTCTTACGCAATTCTGCATTGTCTTCGATCACTCGAACGACACGATGCTCGGGCAACTGGATCAATTCGATCGTCGGAGGTTGTTGGAACGTCGAATAGGTGTGGATCGCCCAGTGAGCATCGGAGGAGATGCTATAGGTATGCCAACCAGGTTGACCGACTGGCGTAAGTCGTTCGCTGGTTCCTCCTTGAAGGGAAACGCGATAGAGATTTTGCTGCGTCGCGTTTTCGGGAGAGGCCGTAAAATAAACCCAGCCCTCTGCTTCATCGACAGCCTCTATTTGCAAGATGTCCCATCCGCCCGAAGTTAACAACGTGCATCGCTTGCCATCGACGCTTGCCCAATAGAGATGTCGCCAGCCATCGCGCTCGCTGAGCCACAGAAAGGCTTGACCATTGTCGATCCATCGGACGGGGTTTTCGTTTTCAATCCAAGCCGAATCTTGCTCGACCATCACACTTCGCATTTCTCCCGAACTTGGATCTGCTAACAAAACATGGTTCACGTTCTGAAGCCGATTCAACTGCTGCACCAGAAGCCCAGCTCCGTCCGGTGTCCATTCCATCTGAGGCAGATAGTGCTCGCGAGGATCGCCAGGAGTGTTCAACCATCGCAAACTGCCGCCCGCCGCGTTGACTATGCCAATTCGAGTCGCAGAGTTTTTCTCGCCGACTTTGGGATAGGGAAAGGAAACGATGCGAGGATAGTTGCTATACGTGTTGTCGATCAATTTAAATTCGCTCACCTCGGACGTATCAAACTGCCAAAAAGCGATCGACTGACTATCAGGACTCCATCGAAACGCATCCCGAATCGCTAGTTCTTCCTCGTTCACCCAATCCGATGTGCCATTGATGAGCGTTGCGCTGCCGTCCTTTGTAAGTTGAGTAATTGCGAAGCTGTTCAACTCCTGAACGTAAAGATTGTTTTCGTGGACGTAGGCAACTCGATTTCCATCGGGAGCGAACTTAGCGAATTTCATCGACGACGCAGCGATTTCACCTCCTAGTTTTTTCAGTTCGCGATCCTTCAAATCGAATAGCCAATAATCGCCGCGGGTATTGCGTCGCCAAACTTTTTTAGAATTCGTAAAAATCAATAGCTTGGATTCGTCTTTCGAGAATTCATAGCCATCGATCGACAGCGGATTCGATTCGTCTGCCGGAATCGATTCAGAAACAGAAACAATGACTTCGGTTGCCTGACTTGCCAAATCGATTCGAATCAAATCTCGGCCAGCGTTTTTTTTCGTTGCTTGGTTTCGTTCCAGCTTGAAATAGGCTGCCGATCTTTGGCTCCAAACAATGGAACCCATTTCAGCCGGTTGAAACTCTTTCTTGGTAAAAATTCGATCGACCGATAGCCAAGCGTCGAAATCACTATCCGAAGTAGGCACCGAATCAGGTCGAGTTTGATTCGTGTTCGGCGCAGTATTGACCTCAAGCGGTTCTTGAGCCGCCAAATGGTTTGCTAAAAAGCCGATCGCCGCCAAACAGAAACCGATAAACAGCTTCGGAAAGTTACCATTCAAGCTACGTCTAAACCACCACACGTCGGTCATGCTGAATCCAATGCTAAGTTTGAACGACCGCTAAATGGCCCAGGCAATCGAGTTCCGTACCTACGGCAAAAAATGCGCGACGAACATACGCCAGCGCCACAAACTGGTCGGAGTCTTGAATTTTGGCGATCGATGTTATCACGCCGGCTTCTTTGTCGTCTTTTTTGAGAATAGCTCCGCTCGTCAATCCGTTGCCACTCGTCACGCTGCTCGAGCTGATCGATAGCAACACCAGTTTTTTCTGTACTTGTCCCAATGCGTCCAATCGAGCAATCGTTTCTTGCCCGAGATAGCACCCTTTGTTGAACGAAATGGCCATTACATCCCGAGCCAACTCTTGCGGTAGATTCTTGTCGTCGAAATCGATTCCGATTCGCGGCCATCGATTCCGAATGCGTCGACTGTCGAATTCACTCGCATCGTTCGGTGACTCTGTTTCCATGGGTTCGAGCAGTTGTTTTGAATCCAAATCCTCGAAAGACGAGCGAACCAGCAGCCAATCTTCGCCGATGGCCGGGCATGCGATTGCAATAGCAGATGTCGAATTGCCAAGCGATTCGACCGCCATTGCTTCGAGTCGTAGGTATCGATCATCATGCAAGTGACTTGCTAATGATTCGCGTCGAATGAAACTCCACTGCCAGCGAGTACTATCGTCAGTTAAATCGACATTTTCGCGAATAATATAGCGATTCAAGTGCGGTAATAACTTGGCAGCTTGATCCCTTCCCCACGTAACGTAGACAAAGCTTTCGCGATCAGAAACGACAATACCGTGGGACAACGTTCGGCCTTTCACATCCGCAATAAAGCATTCGACAGCTTGCTGGTCCGACAACTTTTTCAGGTCATTGGTTACCAGGTTATTGAACCATTTCAAGCGATCGCTTCCTGAAATGGAGATGGCTGTGACGGAGACTAGTGGAAAACATTCTTGCATAAAGTTATTCAACGATCATTTCGCCGTTCATGACCATCCAATGGCCAGGAAACGTGCAAATGAACGGGTATCTTCCTGGGGTCGAGGGAGCGTTAAAGTAGATGATGCCTTTATCTTGACTATCGATGATATCAGTATAACAAAGTACGTCGTCGGAAATCGGAATGTACTGATTCAATGCTGCGTCTGGATCGCCGATCAAACGATTCGTTAAATCGCCGACGCGTTGTAAACTTCCTGGGACAAGCAAAGCCCAATTATGCGGCACGACATCTGGGTTGTTAAAGGTGAGCGCCAGCGGTTCATTGGCTTGTACCCGTAATTCGCGATGAGAATAGCTCAGATTCTGTCCAGCCTCGATCGCTATCGCGCGAGCTTCTTTGATCTTCTTGCGCCAAGGATTGGGTTTGCGCTTGGTCGCATTGGCTAAATCGAATTCGATGGGATGTGCGGAAAGTTTCTTCGCGACCGCCCGATAATTCGGTATATCGGTTCGCGGTTTATCCAACCGATGAATCGTGGCGTAAAGATCGATGGCAGGAAGCTGACCAAGAATAAAATGCAGATGGAACTGATTGACGATTTGTAAGTCCTGCATTTCCAGAAAGAGCGTCTTTCCATCCTCTAAAATATGGATCGCTTGAATCGCTAGCCGATCATGGCCTCGAACTCCAGGATGCACCGAAGAATACTCTGCCGAGCCATAGTTGGCACTGTATCGATAATTCCAAACCTGAGCGAAATAATTTGACTTCTCGATCAAACGGGATGCATCGTCGACGGAATGCAAGTTCGTCGAGAACTCGATTGCAACTCCGTTTTCATGGGCTCGAAAATGAACGGGTGTCGGTGAGTTATCGTCGGTGTATCGCATTCGCTGCAAGCAACCGTTGTCCGGTGCATACGATCCCCAACCGTTCATTCCAACGACATAGAGCTTACCGTCGATGGGCGAATAGCGACCGCGATGAACGCCGGAACGGAATTCGCCCGGCAAGACGATGGCGGCTGCTTGAGACTGGCCGTCGACTTCGTCTAGCATGACGTGCATCGCGGTTCCCGTTCCATGCGAAAGATGCACGAACGAACCTTTTAATGGCCCCCATTGATCGCTCGATACGTAGACTTGCCCGCCGCTCGAATTGTCAACTCCGCGAGGCAGATAGAGGATCGGCAATTCAGGGCGACCACCGACCTCGGGGCCACGATGACCGTAGAAAGTTGGTCTGACGAGAGTGTCCAGATGTGAGCCGTTGGCGCTAGCCACGGGTCCCGAAAGCACTGGGGCTTCTTTGGAGATTTGAGGAGAAGAACCGGCGGCTGGCGCCGTGCCGCTCATATTTTCAGATCCATAGAAAGATGGGATGGATCGAGTCGGTTTCCGAAGGCAGATCATCGACGTGGGTGTCCAATCGCCTTCCGAACACGGAATCGTCAGGCTGCCGTCAGGCAATAATCCAAGTCCATCCGGATTTCGAAGGCCTGTGCCGAGCACTTCGAGCTGCTTGCCGTTGGGGCTGATTTTCAATAAGCCTTGGTTCCCAGACACCGTATAAAAATTGCCTTGGCTGTCGCGCTGCAATCCACATATAAAATCGTGACCGGCCGATGACGATGCCATGGCGGTGCTGAAGCATTCGTACCAATCCGCTTGGCCGTCATGGTTCAAATCGTGAAGCTTAGTGATTTGATTGCGGCCCAGGACGTAACATTGGTCATTGTGGACAACGAGGCCGAGTGGCTGATGAAGCCCTGAAGCAAAACGCCGCCAGACAGCCTTTTTAGAATTCAGATCACTCAGTCCGCTCACATGCCAAACATCGCCATGCATGGTCGAAACATAAAGCGAGCCATCGTTCTTGAAATCGAGATCGCCGCAGAAGAACGGAAGATTCCAGCGGTTGTTCAGTGGCAACGCAATCGTATCGATAGCGTAAGGGACGCCGGAGCCAGTCTCGATCGATGTTTCAATAGTATCATTCTCGACAGCAGGAGCGCCTTTCAAACAGGCATTGAGCGGATGTTCGGTCGCCGGCATTCGGGTTCGAACGAATTGATTGTTGACGAAATCGGCGGAATCGAGATAGTCAACATCGCCGACGCGATAGGCAAAAATTGTCTGACCTCCCATCCGGTAAAAGCCTTGATACTCGATTGGCTGCTGGTGGACGACCGGCTTCGGAACCGGCTGCATCTCTCCGACGGGTTTAACCCCCTCCATGAAGCCATGTCGGACCGATGAAAAGGAAACAAAGCCACCGGTCCAAATCGCTTCGTATTGAAGTGTATCGGTATTGAAACAGGCAGCCGCGACTCCATCGATTCCAAGTCTGACGCAAACCGTACGAGCGAGCGTCGGGCCTTTCGATTTGAACGAGTGGCATTGCAACGAGCCAAGTACAACCTGATTCCATTCGTCACCTGCCCATGTTTCCTCGGTCTGATTTCCCCAATGCCCAAACTCGACACCGTCTAAACCTGGATACTCGCTTAACAATACCGACGATAAATCTTGCGTTCGAAAATACTCGGCCTGTTTGGCATAAAAATCGTAAACACGATCGCGATTGATCGGATGCGTATGCCACGGATGTAAATCAGGATCGAGCGGTTGTTTGAGCAACGGGAAGCTAGCGGCTTTGTGACTTCGAGCATGGGCTAGAACCGACGCGAGTACATCTTGTTGAAGCGATTCCGAACGACCTAGACTCGATACAAATGCGATTAAATCGAGTTGATCTTGGCGAGGCAGGCTGGCAACCAGTGTTTCAGGCATGACCGAGCCGGTTACCTTTTCTTCCTCGATCTCGGTGCGATCGATCTTCGTTTCAACGCCAGAGGCCGGTTCTCGAATCACAATCGCTTCGTCGTGCTCGCTGACACGATATCCTCGAACGACGCGCCCGTCATCGGTGAGAATTTGATACGTTTGATAGGCAGGCTCGATCTCTTGATGCGGCCACAATAGCGAAGTAACGATTTGTTCCGCTGTTTTTTTGGTCCCGATCGAAGTAAGCTCAGGACCGACCTTTCCGCCATGGCTTCCGATCGCGTGGCAAGACAAACAGGCTGTCGACTCAGCGGCAAACAAACGCAGGCCTCGTCCTATATCTCCTTCCTTCGAAGCTTGTTCGGCTAACTGTTTTCCAAGTGTCGGGTGATAGAGAGCGGTACCGCGATACGATCGCCAAGTAGGCTTAGTCAGACCTGACTTACCTTCGATCCGACCTCGCATCCATTCGAGACCCTCGATGTTGTCTTGCAAGCGTTGCTTGGCGTCTTCATCGGTGTGATTCAAAATGCCGATCGGGCCTCGATAGCCGCTTGCTTCGATCTGCTCAAGCACGACCAAGTCTCGATCACCTTCGCCGATCGGAAGGATCTTATGGCCAATTCGATCGCCGTCGGTTCGCATACCATTGACGTTGATCGCCAAAAGATAAGCTTTGATTTTCGATAAGATCGCAGGCAATCGATCGAGTTGGCTATGCGCGTGATGCAAGTTGTAAACGATCCCGACATTTGGCATCTTAAGCCGCTCGATAATCGCAATTTGATTCTCAGGCTCTCCAAACCAATTGCCGTGGTTGTACAAAGCGACTTTGCAGCCGATCGCTTGAGCCTCCGTCGCAATCGACCGAATGCGTTCGACTTCGAATGACAAGAATTTGTCAGCGTCCGATTCGGACATCTTCAGATCGCCGCCACCCATCACCCAAAGCTGCGTTTGGATCTGGTGCTTCTTGAGAAGTCCGAGAATATACTTTGCGTCATCCGTAAGTCGCGTCGGAAACCAAACGGCGGTGAGCTCGATCTGATGTTCGCGAAGTAACTGCAACTCGATATCAAACGTCGGAAGGTGGTCAGCGCGATAGTCGTAAGCAAAGCGGCGCAATCGCAATTCATCAAGCATCGCAACGCGCTCGGCAGGTGACCTTTTTTGCGAATCGAAAGGGACAATGCACCAAGCAACCAAGTTGGATCGATCCCAAATCGATTCGAACTTTGGCGAATCGGATTTTTTCGATGCAACTTGGGCTGCAGACGAACCGTTCAATAGTCCGAACGCAATTACAAGAGACCACGCGGCGATCCAACGAAATTTCCAGAATGAAACAGCCCCGATCGGAATCGCGGTATGCATTGCGAACTCAAGTCATAGGTAGGAGACGTGGCGTAAGCTTCCAGCTTGCGATAAAACAGCAACGTAATGATCGTTGGCAAGCTGGAAGCTTACCCCACGTTTTAAATTGAACAAAGCGCTCAGAACGAAATCGAGCTACCGAATTCGTTAGGCTGATTCTAACGCCTGCAGCCGAGTATTGCCCATGCGATTGCAGAAATCACCAAAGCTTTCGCCCGGTTGATGTTGATCGCGGAAGGCAACGAAGAGTGGTAGGAGCGTCGGTACGATCGCATCCAAAGGGACCAGATCCTTATAGATAAAGGCCAATCGAGTTCCAATGCGTGTTCCGCCAATGAAAACCGTGTACTTGTTCTTGGCTTTGCCGACTAACCCGATATCGGCGTTGTAAGGTCGAGCGCAGCCGTTCGGACAGCCAGTCATCCGAACCGTGAATTTTTCCTTTTCTAGCCCAAGCTTTTCCAGTTCCACTTCCATTTGAGAGATCACATTCGGAAGCACACGCTCGCCATCGGTGACCGCCAAACTGCACGTCGGCAGCGCAACACATGCGATCGACCAGCGACGGACAGTAGAAATATCTTCGCTCAGCGGAACACCACGACTCTTGATCATCGATTCGAGTCGAGCTTTATCTTCCGACTTGATGTTGCAGAACAGAATGCTTTGATGAGCCGTCAATCGAATTTCCGGCTTCAACGTCGTGCAGATTTCTCGCAAGGCAGCTTTCCATTGCCGATCTTCATCGTCGTACAAACGACCGTTCTCAACATTAAATCCGTAAAACCAAAGGCCGTCGCCCTGCGGTTCCCATCCCATATGGTCATCGTGCTCGGTCACGTCATCGACCGTGCAGTCTTGAAGCTTGCTACCGAAATACTCTTCGACCTTGCTACGGAACCACTCGATGCCGCGAGCAGCCACTAAATACTTCATGCGACTGATTTTTCGATCGCCTCGATTGCCAAAGTCGCGTTGGACCTTGACCACCGCTTCGGCAACACCCATCACTTGGTCATTCGTGACGAACGCCATTCGCTTGGCCAACATTGGAGCCGTTCGCTTGATGGCTGGCGTTGTTCCCAAGCCACCGCCGACGGTTACGTTGTAGCCGATGATTTCGCCGTTGCGAATCACGGCAATGAAACCTAAGCAGTTTGTATACACATCAACGCAATTGTCATTCGGAAGTGTGATAGCCGTTTTAAATTTCCGAGGCAAATAGACTTTGCCGTAAATCGGTTCGACAAAGTCATCGCCACCACCGGCCAATGTTTTTTCACCCGAGTCGGGATCAGTCAACCAAAGTTCATAATAAGCTTGGCTCTTGGGTGCCAGATGCATCGCCAAGTCGTAGGCGAGTTTCTGGATCTGCGGACGCAAGCCGTCTTGATACGGAGCTGGACAAGCCATCACGTTTCGATTGACGTCACCGCAAGCTGAAAGAGTACTCTGACCAATGTCATTGATCCGGCGAATACACTTCTTCAAATTCGATTTGATGATCCCGTGCAACTGAATGCTTTGACGAGTCGTCACTTTTACGGTGGTGTTTCCGATTTCATCGCTCAAATCCATCAACGCCAGCATCTGTTCGCTGGTCATGATTCCAGCCGGGATACGACAGCGGACCATGAAGCTATGAAGTTTCTCACTCTTGCCACCTTCGCTGCTCGTCGTTCGCGTCTCGCGGTCATCCTGCTGGTACGTGCCGTGAAACTTGAGAAGCTGAACATCTTCTTTGCCAAATTTAGCGGTATCCGCAGACAGTTCCGATAAGATCGTGCCTCGCAGGTAATTGCTGGCGATTTTGATGGCTTCGACCGGGCTCAGTTTTTCTTCGTCCGACATTCTTTTCACTTTAGATAGATTAGGGAAGCGTTTTTCTTTCTGTGTCCCTTATACCAAACCATCGATTTTCAGGCCACGTCACTACGGTTACACTGCTCGAATGAACCAAGCACGTGTTTTAGACGGAAAATCGATTGCCGAGACCATTCGAAGCGAAATCGCCTCCGAAGTGGCCGAATTCTATCGAAATACAGGGATTAAGCCGACTCTGGCCGCCATCCTCGTAGGTAATGACCCGGGCAGCCAAGTCTATGTTCGCAACAAAGAACGGGCATGCGAAAAAGCCGGCATGGGAAGCCAACTCTTTCGTTTGCCCGAAGAAACGACCGAAGAGCAGCTTTTGTCGCTCCTAAATAAACTTAATCTCGATGATTCGATCCATGGCATTCTCGTGCAATTGCCTCTTCCGCGGCATATTGACACACGGCGGGTCTTGGACTCCGTTGCCCCTAAAAAAGATGTCGACGCTTTTTCGCCCGAAAACGTTGGATTGATTTCCCAAGGTCGACCGAGATTTCTGCCGTGTACGCCGCACGGCGTGATGCAGTTATTGGGACGCTGCGATATTGCCGTTTCTGGCAAGCATGTCGTCGTTGTGGGGCGAAGCGATATTGTCGGCAAGCCGATGGCCATGATGCTGATGCAAAAAGATGGCCCTTGCGGTCCGAGCAATGCGAATGCAACCGTGACCGTCGTGCATTCGCAGAGCCACGATCTATCTGCAATAACTCGACAAGCCGACATCTTAATTGTCGCCATCGGACGCCCCGAAGCGATCACAGCCGAAATGGTGAAGCCAGGGGCGGTCGTGATCGACGTCGGCATCAATCGCAAAGAAGATCGACTCGTTGGCGACGTCGACTATGCCGGAGTATCCAAAGTTGCATCGGCAATCACCCCCGTTCCAGGCGGCGTCGGCCCGCTGACAATCGCAATGCTGCTTAGAAACACACTCATCGCAGCCAAGTAAAGCGGTCGCCGAATCAGGTGGCCCTTACCAACGTGTTCGGCGATCGCATGGCACGTCCAGTGTCTCAGACTTGCCTAATGCAAATCTCCAAATGGGAGCCGTCGGCGTTAGCCGCGGGTTCCAAATACACCGAGATTCCCGCGAAATGTCCAATAGCAGAATCGGCGGCTAGCGGGTATCGCTTTGTTAGAGCGCAATCGTTGATGTCGACTCCTGAATTGTATAACGGTCGAAAGTCTTTGCTGCTAGCTCGCTACGGGCTTGCCCCGTTGCGAGCTTGTTTCGCGGTCCTAGGCGGGTTCGCGGCGCGTGACGTTTGTTTTTTCGTTCGGTTCGAGACCGCCTTCGGCGGTCGGGGGCAAGCTCCGAACGGATGACAAATCGAATCGAGAGAGCGCGATAAATCGCTATTCGTTCTGTGGGCATTCGTCAAGACTTTGCGAATTGCGGGTTTGCGGTGCGTTTCCCGACGCTCACTTCCTGTGTAGAATAGTTGCATGAGTACTGACATTCCATCACAGATCAATATTGAACTCGGCCAACTTCCGCTCGACGCTCAGCAGCGTGTTCTGGAGTTCGCTCGCTCACTAAAGCGACTTGGCACTGGAATGTCCGTCGATACGCTCAAGAAACATTTCGGTAGCATCGACCCTGACGAAGGTCGATTGATGCGCGAGGCCATCGAAGCAGGATGCGAACAGGTCAATTTGGATGAATGGTAAGTTTCTGCTCGATACAAATATCGCTATCGCCTTTCTCATCGGCGACGAGACACTTCAGCGTCCAGCACCCTCGTCCGAACTGTACATTTCGTCCATTGCCATCGGCGAATTGTTCTACGGAGCGCTGAACTCAAACAAAATCGACGAAAATATTCTACGGCTCGCGGAATTCATTCGCGATACAGTGACAGTCAAATGCGACGATGACACGGCTCGCATCTACGGAGAAATCAAAACAGCACTTCGAAAGAAAGGGCGTCCTATACCAGACAATGATATTTGGATAGCGGCAACCGCCAAACAACACTCGCTATCGTTGGCTACACGTGACGAGCATTTCGAGGATGTTGACCAAATAAATATCGTTCGCTGGTAGTTCGAACGGACCACAGAACAAAACTAGGATTAGAAACTGCAGTGAGTGATGCTCGTAAGGGGATTGCTTCTCTAGCGCGCGATCGTTGATGTCGAGTCCTGAATTGTATAACGGTCGAAAGTCTTTGCTGCTAGCTCGCTACGGGCTTGCCCCGTTGCGAGCTTGTCAGATCCGTGGCCTAAGAAAGCCAGAAGTATCCTCAATACCATTGCATCGCCCAGTTGCGAAATGCTTGCCAAGCCCTTATTCGCAATGCGGGCGACTCGCGAAATGGGCGAAGTTCGTCGTCAATGGCGGCTAGCTTCTTACTGAGCAAATGCGTTGAACCCTGAAAGTCTTTCCATGCTGTTCCGATTGTTGATTCCTCGTCATCGTTGCTATCTCTCGAAGGATGAGCGACCCTCCGGAGATGCAGATCGCGCTCAGCGAGCTTGACTAAAATTCCCTCGCGCAAAATCGTATCTTCGGAATGTATCAATTCGATCATGCATATCAATCCTTCGTCAGAAACCGGTTGAACGGCGATCTGAACTGCCGGCGACAAACGACCGGCTACGATCTGGCTTGCATTCCAACGATGTGAGAGCCAATCCATCGGAAGAACGGACAGGAAGAATAAACTGATCGCCAATGTCCAGAGTTGACGATTTATGAGCCACGTCCAACTTCGCGATCGCAATACTCGATACATCACCAATACGAATCCGATCAACACGCAAGTGACGCCGACGTACCCGACAATTCTCAAACGCGTTAGACCATTGAAACCGACATAAATAGAAAGCCGATAGTAGACAGCGATAACCAATAGCAAATTGCAGCAGAACCAAAGCTTCGCTAATACCTGTAACCCTTTCAGCTTTGGGTGCACGTGCGTTGTTGATGAAAACATCGTCGAAAGCAAGATCGTCGACATGGCCAAAACGATTGTGAGCCATGCTGCCCCTTGATGGGCATAACCCGAATAATGAAAATTAGGTGGATAGACGCGAAACCATAGCGTATGGAATTCGAAGATTAAAAAGCCCGCAAAGACGGCGATGACTGCGATGAGTGTATTGCGAACGATTTGATATACTAGGTCGCTGCACGCATCGGCTTTAGTCTTGGGAGAAGCGGACGATTCCAATGACACCCATCGAGTCGGTAACAACAGACCGAGACTCATCGCCGCGACAATGGCTATCACAATGATTTCTAAGTAGTCCCACTCCAAAATCCACAGACATAGATTTTCAATGGTGTGTTGAATGAAGGTCACAAGGTCTGCTACGAGACTGGGATGGGCAAGCGTCAGCGGCACGAGAAAGACGAAGCATACCGCAACCGGAATGCCCCATGCCATCCACGGCCATCGACGGAGCAGCAACGAAAGCAGGGGAAAGCAATCGTATAGTTTGAACCAAGCAAACACTCCGTCGATACTCGAATAGATCCAATGAAACAACGCCCGTCCCAACGTAAGAGATTTATCATGCAACCCTAAGCTAAGCATCCCAATCAAGACAATCGTAAAAACCGCAACGGCCATGTTCCCCTGCCAGATCATTCTCGAACACCCGATCCCGAGACACAGAAGGATTACAACAACCGGCCAAGACAACGAAGGCGATGTACCGCCTATTGGATTCACGCGCTGAATGCTTGCCAGCCGAACTCCTATAAACAGCATATTCGCAGCAAGCAGAATGAAGATCGAGTACCCCATGTATCCAGGATTTCGCCGCCACACCAAATGCGCCGCGCTGGTAATCAATATCGCAATAAATACTGCTTTCATCCGACTGGAAAAATTCCATCGATTCACTTCAGAAGTCCATCGCCAGCCATCCTCGGGATGATCGACCGGATGCACAAAGCTTTGCAATACAGAGTTTTCGGGCGTGAAAGATTTGATCGATTCTGAGCTCATGATGATTCCCCTCTTACAAAAAGACTAGGCGTCGGAAAGTCCGACTCGATTTTGTTTGGGTTTCGGAGCGCTCGATTTTTCCAACGCTCGGACAGCCGTTTTGAGAACTCGTTCGAGCTCCGCAAGGTAGTTTTGAAACTCTTTACGTCCAGCACGAGTAATGCACACCGTCGTTCGGCTGCCACGACCGGCACCGCTTCGGTCGAGCACGACTGCGCCGACTTCCTGAAGAACTTCTAGATGTCGATTGAGGTTACCGTCAGACAGTTTGCATAGACGTTTCAAATCGGCAAACGAAAGTCCATCGGTCTGCGATGCCAAGCTCGTCATGATGGCCAGTCTAGCTTTTTCATGAAAAACCCGATCAAGTCCCGAATACTCATGAACACCGTCATCGTTCGGTCGAGGGCTAGTCATTGTTAGGACCTCGCCACAAAACCGCTGCGGTCCAAAGCTGTCCGATCCCAAACGCCAAACCCATCGACCACGATCCAAGCCCGACCGTCCATTCATCGAATCGCCAAAATAGCCCGCCCACGATCGCATAAAAGGCGGCCGGAAAAATCATGGCGGGTGGCGCGTTGTTGAGGGTTGCAAAGAGGCCGAGCGAAATAATGATGCACCAAAGTCCTGGCAGAAGCGAGCTGGGTTGTTCGCCTGTCGGGAGCAAACAAAGGGTGGCGAATCCTCCAATGAATAGGCAGGGCGCAAACTGGTAGATTGCAATCCGAGTCGTCCCCCGCTGCAATTCGGAATCCGTATTCCAATATCGAACCCCCAAATCCACGGCCACGATCAACGCATTCAAACAAGCAACAACGAACCAATAGCGAACAAAGGACGCTTCGCCGGGAAACATCGGCTCCAAAGCAAACCCGGCAAGCGATGCCGCGATGATCGCCACCAAAGCCGTGCCGGCGATCGGAGTTGCTCGAATACACGAAGTATGCCGAGCCCTAGCGAGTATCTCGCCGATCTCCCGAATATCGTCAATCGCCTGCTGTGCATTCATAATCGCCTCTCACAAAAAAGCTTTGCATCGCAAAGTTTATACAAGCCGATTCAAGAAAGCAAGCGATAGGGGCTGATTTTCAGAAGCGGCCCCCCTTAGTTCTTCGCAAGCGAAGTAACTATCGATCGAAAATCTGTATGTCGTCGAAGGCGTCCATGTCGTCGAACGAGCCGATTCCGATGCGGCCCGATCCGAAAGTTTTGTCGCTCACTTCCATTTGAGGCTGTTTCATGTCATCAAAATAGACGGCGATCTGTCCAGTAGAGAGCTTCCGAACTAACTTGACGGTATGCCAGCTTTCGCTCCAGGGCACGATTTTGTCATTGGTCGTCAAAGGTCTTCTCGGTTCTCCATTGACGATCATGATTTGTCCGCTCGCCGGATCGGGTTTGGCACCTAAATGGACATAGTAAAAATGAGTCGGATCTTGGTAGTTGAAGAAAATACAACAGTCGCGATGGTTCCCGGTATTTTTTGTGCTTTTGACTTTGAAAGTTATTTCAAAATCGCCGACTTGAATCTCCTTGACGAGCGCGATGTGGAGCGGGCTTCGGACTTTCGGTTGGTACTCGCTTTCGCGACGAGTGATCGCGAAGCTTTTTCCAAGACCATGTTCTTCGATCGCCCACGTTTTGGGATCGAAGATTTCCCAACGATCGATCCCTTGTTCAAAGTCTTCGATGAAGATCGACTTTCTAGGAGAGGCTTCTTCGGCGAATACGATCGTGGAGAATCGTAAAATTATCAGCGAGAGAAATATGAGACTTAGGTATCGCATTGGCATAACTTGACTCGAAAGAAAATGGGAAAGGTGCTGCTAGTACCGAAACAACCGTTAGAAGGTTATAATCCTATTTGAATTTATCAAGACCGCCTCGCCAAATTCCCCTTCCTCAGAACCGATCTCAAGCCATGTTCAATCACTATAGTTTCCCGACTCGATGCTTGCTTCTTTTTATTGGCATGTTAACGTCGCAATCTTCTTTGTTCGGTTCTGATCGACCGAATGTTGTCGTCTTTTTGATCGATGATATGGGGGTCATGGATACATCGGTACCTTTTTTGACAGACGAGCAAGGTCAACCCAAACGCTATCCGCTCAACGATCACTATCGAACGCCCAACATGGAGCGATTGGCAGAACGCGGCATTCGCTTCAATAATTTTTATGCGATGAGCGTTTGTTCGCCGACACGAATCTGCATCATGTCTGGACAAAATTCGGCTCGGCATCGCACGACGACCTGGATCAATCCGGATACCAATAATAGCGGCCCGTCGGGTCCGCCCGATTGGCGATGGACCGGTTTGACAAAACAAGATGTGACCTTGCCGAAGATCCTGCAGGCATCGGGATATCGTACGATCCATGTAGGAAAAGGACATTTTGGACCGCGCGGCGTTGAAGGCGAAATACCGACGAATCTCGGCTTCGATGTCAACGTAGCAGGCTGTTCGATCGGTGCGCCAGGCAGTTATTACGGCATGCAAAATTTCGGGAGAAACGAAAAGAATAACAAGAACTCCGTTCCGGGACTCGACAAGTATCACGGCACCGACATTTTTTTAAGCGAGGCATTGACGATCGAAGCCAAGTCGGAAATCGAGCAGTCGGTGAAATCCGACAAGCCATTTTATCTCTACTTTGCCCACTATGCCGTTCACGCTCCATTCAACTCCGATCCACGTTTCGTCGGAAACTACAAGAACTCGGGCAAGCCGGAAAATGCTCAAGCCTTTGCCAGTTTGATCGAAGGGATGGATAAATCGCTCGGTGATATTCTCGACCATCTCGATACGTTGGGCGTCGCCGAAGATACGTTGGTGTTTTTCTTAGGCGATAATGGTTCCGACGCACCCCTCGGGAATGAACATGAAGTTGCATGTGCAGCTCCGCTTCGAGGCAAGAAAGGGGCGCACTATGAAGGTGGTATGCGTGTTCCTTTCATTGCGGCTTGGGCCAAAGCCAACTCTAAAAAGTCATTCCAGCAACGACTTCCTATTCCGGCTGGCAAAATTCAGAGCCAACTTGGAGCAGTATACGACTTGTTTCCGACCATTTTGGCAGCAACGGAAAACACAGTTCCTTCGAATCACACGATCGACGGCTCGCCCTTGGACGTTTTGCTTTCCGCCAAACCCGATCCGTCGCGTGAGCAAAATTTCCTCATGCACTTCCCGCATTCACCGCATCGAAGCGAGTACTTTACGGTGCTCCGCGAAGACGATTGGAAGGTCATCTATCACTACTTTCCTTCAAAAGTATCCGATGGCTCGCATTATCAACTGTTCAATCTAGCCAAAGACCCATTCGAATCGACGAATCTCGCGGTAGAGAAGCCTGAAGAGCTTCGGCGTTTGATGGTTGATATGATCGCAAAACTCGAAAACCAAAAAGCTCTTTATCCTATCGATCAGAAAACGGGAGCCCTAGTCAAGCCGCAGCTCCCTTAGTGTTTATGTTTTCCGATAGAATGTAGCTTGCAATTTCCCACGTCGTTGCATCTGGTTCCAAGGCTCCGCCCTCTTAGTTATACACATCGAGATCGGTAGCCAAAGTGTTGCGGCACGCAATTTATTGCGTAGCGTTGGTGTACAGGCTTTAGCCGCAACTATGCATATCGCCGGATCGAGGCGGAAGAGTCGCCTAAAGGCTATACACCAGCGCCATGATTGGCGACCAAGAACTTATTTCGCCGTTTCATGTATAACGGAGAGGGCAAGAGCCTGGGAACGAGCGTATTTCCCACCTTGTTCTACCGTACATCCATCCCTTCGCAAAGAAAGTTTTCTCCCATGCTTCGTTCGATTCACTTCTTCATTTGCAGTCTCATTTGTGTAACGGCTTTTGCCGCACCGCCAGATGACCAATATGAGCTCGGTCCCGATTCCATGGCACGCGCAGCAGGAGTGCCCGTTGGTAAAGTCGAGCAACTCACGATGAGCGACAGCAAAATTTTTCCTGGTACGACTCGCGATTGGTGGATCTACGTCCCGGCCCAGTACGACGGCAAGACTCCAGCTTGTTTGATGGTCTTTCAGGATGGGCAAGGGATGGTAAGTGATACTGGGGCTTTTCGCGTACCGATCGTATTCGACAACTTGATTCACAAAAAGGAAATGCCGGTCACCATCGGTGTTTTTATTAATCCGGGGAAATTGAAGAGTCAAAACGATCCCAAAGCAAAACCGGGCAACCGAAGCTTTGAATACGACACCCTTTCGGATCAGTACACCCGCTTCTTGCTCGAAGAAATTATTCCGATCGTCAACACGAAAGCCAAGTTGACCGACGATCCTGAAGGGTGGGCCATTTGCGGAAATTCATCAGGCGGTATTTGTGCATTTACCGCCGCCTGGGAGCGACCAGACAAGTTTCGCAAGGTCGTCAGCCACATCGGATCCTTTACGAATATTCGGAGCGGACATAACTACGAAGCACTCATCCGCAAGACCGAGAAGAAACCGATTCGTGTATTCTTGCAAGACGGCTCGAACGATCTAGACAACGAGCACGGCAATTGGCCATTAGCAAACCAAACGATGGCCAAGAGCTTGGCATTCAAAGGGTACGACTATCAATTCGTCTATGGTGAAGGAACGCACAACCCGAAACATGGTGCTTCGATCTTTCCCAATACCCTTCGCTGGATCTGGCGCGACTATAAAAAGCCGCAATAGAAAGGATTCGCGGCATTTAGAATAGTGAGCGGCCCGGCGCTAGCCGCCCATTGTTTTCTTCGTTTCCCACAGACGGCTCGCACCGCCGCTACGAAAGTGAGCGGCTCGCCTATCGACGACATTCGATGCATTATGCGATTAGTCTTTGTTGAGCGATTCTAAATGCGTCAGCACGCAGCGGGGAAGCCAATCGAGGTTATAGCCGCCTTCGAGCAGCGAAATGATTCGTCCGTCGCAGGTTGTTTTCGCGACTTGGACTACGATGTTCGTCAACGTCTCGTAGTCTTCTTGCTCTAAGCCAAGATCACCGACGGGGTCGTTACGATGAGCATCGAAGCCGGCGCTGAGCAGAACAAGCTGCGGTCGATAGGCACTTGCGATTTCGTCACAACCGCGTTCGAATCGCTCGATAATTTTCTTGCGCGTCGTTCCGTATTCAACTGGAATATTCTTGGTGGTCCCTAAGCCAGGACCGGTTCCGATTTCGCTTACATCGCCCGTCCCTGGATAAAAAGGGAAGCGGTGCATCGAAAGGAACAGCACGCTCGGGTCCGAATAAAAACTTTCTTGTGTACCGTTTCCATGATGCACGTCGAAGTCGATGATGAGAACCCGGTCGAGCTGATGTGCGACCACAGCATGCTTGGCAGCAATCGCGACGTTGTTGAGCAAACAAAACCCCATTGGAGCCTTTGGTCGGGCATGATGGCCGGGCGGTCGAACGGCGCAGAAAGCTCGATGATCTTCGCCTTTCAAAACTCGATCGACGGCGTCGACTGCCGCACCAGCGGCGTATTTGGCGACCTCGAACGAGTCTTGACTAACGACCGTATCGGCTTCGATCCGGCCTCCGCCTTGGGAACAGGCCTTCTCTAAGCTCCGAATCAATTCGGAACTGTGTATCCGTTCGAGAATCGCGTTGGAGCATGGTTCCCAGCGACGCTGTTTGGATCGCTCAAGCCAACCTTCATCGCGAAGCGTTTGATTAATGCGACGAATTCGATCGGGGCACTCGGGATGTTGTCCCGTATCGTGGTCCGCGAATCGATCGTCTAAGTAGAGCAGCATGTTAGTATCCAGGTTAAGCTATCGCCCGTTGGCTATTGTCAGAGACCGTGCCTCATATTTTTAACAATCGAAACGCTGAGCTTCACCGGGCCCTGGTGTTGCGTTGCCATTAAAGTAAGCGAAGGTGACACTTGCCGCCTCACGAAATCATAACCGAACGTCGGCGCGGCAAGCTTTCGATGCTACGGCATCGACGGTTGCGAATGTGATTTCACGCACCTTGAGTGGCAAATCGTTGGAATTGATGAGCGTTGGTTGCAAGAATGTGCTGCTTTATCTGAGAATTCCATTTTGATTGCCACGAGTATTTTCGCTACAATGCATGAATCTGCAAAAACATCCCCCATCCGAGTGCAAGTCGACGCTCACTCCATCCCGCCCAATTCCTCAAACCCGAAATGACTCGATGCGAGTTGCTGTAACCCTTTGCATTTTAACCGTCATGGCGCAGACGAGCATCGTTCAAGCTGACGAACAGACGGATTTTTTCGAACGCAAAATCCGTCCAATTCTCGTCGAGCATTGCTATGACTGCCATTCGTCCGAAGGGGCAGACATTGAAGGTGGCTTGCGATTAGATTCGCGAGATGCGATGCGACGCGGCGGGGAAAGCGGTCCTGCAGTCATGCCCAAGCAAGTCGACAAGAGTTTGCTCGTCTCGGCCATCAAGTACGAATCGATCAAGATGCCGCCCGAGCATAAACTATCGGATGAAATCGTCGAAGATTTTGTGAAATGGATTCAACTGGGTGCCGCCGATCCGCGTGAGGAATCGAGCGTTCCAGCCGAGGTCGTTCATTCCGAAATCGATTACGATCTTGGGCGGCAGTTTTGGTCCTTTCAAAAACCCGAACGTCATCCGCTTCCCTACCATGATTGGATGGATTGGTGTCGAACCGAAACAGATCATTTTGTAGCCAGTTCATTGCGCACGAATGGAATATCACCCAGCCCAACGGCAGCCCCGAATATACTCCTGCGACGCTTGTCGTTCGACCTAACAGGATTGCCTCCTTCCCGTGAATGGGTGACGCGCGTTGAGCGACTCGCAGAAGAAGACGACTATACTCAAGCAGTCGACGAGTTGATCGGCTAGCCAGTTTTGGCGAGCATTGGTCGCGACTCTGGTTGGACATCATGAGGTTCGCCGACGATCAAGCTCATATTGTAGGCAGCAACGAAGAGCTATTCTTTCCGAATTCGTTTCTCTACCGTAACTGGGTGATCGATGCGCTGAATCGCGATATGCCGTTCAATCAGTTCATCGAGTTGCAATTGGCGGCTGACCTAGCGACTCCAGAAGACAAAGACGACGATGTTGCCCTTGGGTTGATGGGACTTGGCCCAAAATACTATCGCCGGTCCTCACCAGAAGTGATCGCTGACGAATGGGAAGATCGCGTCGATATCCTTTCGCGAGGCCTGTTAGGATTAACAGTCGCCTGCGCTCGTTGCCACGATCACAAGTACGATCCGATCGGAACGGCTGATTACTATGCGATCGCCGGAGTTTTTGCGAGTGTCGAAATGTTTAATCGCCCTCTGGATGCTGATCGCGAGACCAAGAATAAAGGCGAAGCCAAGAATCCTCGCGATGCCATGCACATTCTGCGCGAGACCGAACCGGTCGATCTAGCGATTATGGTGCGAGGCGACGTGAATCGCAAAGGACCAGTGGTTCCCAAACGCTTTTTGACGGTTCTATCAAGTTCGGAACCGGAGGCGTTTCAAAATGGAAGCGGTCGATTGGAACTGGCGAAATCGATCACATCACCGGATAACCCGTTAACTGCGCGAGTCTTCGTCAATCGAGTTTGGGCAAAGATGATCGGAAGGCCATTGGTTGGCACACCAAGCAATTTCGGCAAATTGGGTGATACGCCATCACACCCGGAATTGCTGGATGATCTCGCCGTGCGATTCACGGAGCATGGATGGTCGCTCAAATGGCTTTGCCGAGAAATTGCGATGTCCGCGACCTACCGACAAACCAGTCAGACGAATGAACCGGGGTTGGATGCGGATGAAGAAAACAGACTCTTATGGCGAATGAATCGGAAACGACTTAGCATCGAACAACTGCGCGATTCGATGCTCGCAGCAGCCGGAAAACTCGATGCCGACGTCGGCGGCCACAGCATCGATCCGAGCGATCCCGAGACTCGTCGACGAACGATTTATAGCCAAGTAAGTCGGCTGAAATTGAATCCGATGTTGGCACTTTTTGACTATCCAGATCCGAATGTCCACAGCGAGCGGCGAGCTACAACTACGACTCCAACGCAAAAGCTGTTCTTGCTAAATAGTCCGTTCGTCGTAAAAACAGCGGCGATACTAACAGAAAGATTGAAGGAAGAAACCGATGGAAACGAAGAGCTGGTTGAACAGGCTTACTTGCTCCTCTTTTCACGCAAACCGACGACCGATGAACGCCAGCTTGGGATTGAATACTTAGCGTCGGCTGATGATCAAAAGAAAAAATATGTGCATGCCTTGATGGTTGGCAATGGGATGCTGTTTGTGGATTGAGAGCCTGCTAGTGCCGAACGGCTCACATATAGAGCAAAAAACCGGGTGCAATTAAGTAATTTTGAAGGGAACGAAGTGCTGTGACAAATTCGATCGATCGCCGAAAGATGCTTCAGCGCGCCGGAGGTGGTTTTGGCATTTTGCCGCTGGCCGGCATGTTTCAGCAACAGTGCAAAGCCGAAGGTAGTAGCCAAGGCCCGCATTTCCCAGCCAAAGCCAAGCGAGTGATCTTTTTGTTCATGAACGGGGCTCCGTCGCACGTCGATACGTTTGATCCCAAACCAAAGTTAACAGAATATGAAGGCCAGTTGCCCGAAGGAATGAAGACACGTGGAAACGGCTACATGCCTTCGCCCTTTCGCTTTGCTCCGCATGGCGAGAGCGGCGTCATCATGAGCGAGCTCTTTCCGCAACTGGCAACTTGCGCCGACGATTTATGCGTGATTCGATCGATGCATACGGATACTCCGAACCACGAACCGGGACTTTTACTCATGCATTCGGGGAGCCAGCAACCAACGCGACCGTGTCTCGGTTCGTGGGCTTCGTACGGTTTAGGGACCGAGAACGAGAATCTTCCAGCCTTTGTCGCTCTTTGTCCTGGGATGCCCGTCGTCGGGCCACAGCTTTGGTCAGCGGCTTTTCTGCCTGGCAATCATCAAGCGATGTCGGTCAACACTTCGGATATGAAACTGGATTCTTTGGTTGCCCATCTCAAGCACCCAAGTCTTTCGCGATCCGAACAGCGAGAGCAATTGGATTTGATCCAGCACTTGAATCGCCTGCAATTACAATCTTCGAGCGATGACGAATTGAACGCACATATTCGCAGTATGGAACTGGCCTATCAGATGCAAAGCGAAGCATCGGAAGCCTTTGATGTCTCCAACGAACCGCAATCCGTTCATGATCGATATGGCAATTCTACTTTTGCACAAAGCTGTCTATTAGGGCGTCGACTTTTGGAACGCGGCGTCCGATTCGTCCAAGTCTATTATGTCGATAAAAACAAACAGCCTTGGGACACGCATACTGACAACGATAACAAACATCGCACGCTCTGCGCCGATAGCGACAAGGCGACCGCAGCCTTACTGATGGATCTCAAGGAGCGTGGGATGTTGGAAGATACATTGGTGATTTGGGGCGGTGAGTTTGGGCGAACGCCTTACTCGCAAATCAATAATGACAAAAACAAAGCTAAACCTGGCCGCGACCATCACGCGACCGGCTTTTCAATGTTCCTGGCTGGAGGCGGTGTTCGCGGCGGAATGATGTACGGACAAACCGACGAGCTCGGAATGCACGCTATCGAGGATCGAGTTCATGTCCACGACTTGCATGCAACGATTCTTCATTTGATGGGGATCGAACATACTCGACTTACCTATCGATACAGTGGCCGCGATTTCCGTTTGACGGATGTCCATGGTCGAGTCGTTTCGGATATCATTCAGACGAATACGACTTAGGAACGGGTCAAAAATAACTTCGGTTTTTCTTAGGTTGTGCTTGCAGCTGCTATACGGCTTACTACTCAATGCATCTCTATCAGACCAACTCGGAGTCCGCTAACAAGTCGCTCGACCCAAGACTTCTGACGGCTTATCATGAAGCTGGACATGCGGTGATTGCGATGGTCGTCGGACGTCCGTTACAAAAAATTACGATCGCGGCCAATCGCGAACGGCTTGGGTTATGTCATTTACAAAAAGGGCGTTCGAAGCCGTCCAAGGATTGGCTCGAAGATGAAATCCTCATACTCCTTGCCGGAATGGGTGCCGAAGCCCAGCTTTCAGGGACTTACAACGTCGCCGGTGCGAATCAAGATCTGCGAATGGCACGACGTCTTGCGTTGATGCGAGCTGGTAGTCCGGTGCAAGCAGAAAGACTCGAACGCAAACTCCTCGCCAAGACCGAACACTTGCTATCGAATTCCAGTTACAGGAACGCCGTCCAAAAAATCGCCGCTGACTTGATGGAGCGAGAAACGATTAGCGGTCGAGCTGCTCAACATTGGTTCGAACTGGCTATTCAAAGCGATGAGTGCTAGCAAAAACATCTTATTGCCGAATCATTTTCTGAGAGAAAATCCATCTTTACCTAAACTGCCGATGTGTGTTACGCTTCTCAGCGACCCAGGGGAGTAGGATTTTCCCGTTCGCAAACTCCCGACGAATGATTCATCACCGGCCAAGGAGGAGCCATTACGATGCGACTAGTCAGCTTAGATATCGATCCACACAATCGAGCAAATCGAATTCATCTTGGCCCTTTTGTATCTGGGCTCAACGCCGTTTGGGGACCACGCGGTGCGGGCAAAAGCACGATCGCAAAATTCATACGGGGGCTGCTGTACCACCGACATCGCGATGCGAGTGGGTATGGCCAAGACGCCGTCGATGGACTGGTTGGTTCGCTGCAATGGGCCGACGATGCTGGAGCTACGCGAGTCATTTCTTCGGCCGATCCGATAAATGACCGCGATTATCGATTCTCCGCTCCGTATTATTATGGACAAAAAGAGTCGCGACAGACCAACGCCGCCAACCCGAACGCAACCGCCGGCGATCAACCTTGGCACCGCATCGGAGGTGAGGTTTACGACGCAGTCTTCTGTGGACGATTGGGCGAAACTCTTCCTGAGCGATTGTGGCAAGCGGCACGCGAACTTGGAATTCACGTCGCGACCGGCACCGAACAGGATGAAACCTATCAACGACTCAAGGCTGAAGAGTATCGCATACAACAGCGATTGCATCACCTGCGCGTCGATGACCGCGATCGAGCTTGGTGGTCGGCTGAACGAGAGCGACTGGCAGCTCGAATTAACGAACTCTCCATTCATCCAGAACTTCATGGACTGCCAGTCGGCGGTGTGACCGCTTCGAGTACTATCGATTCGACGTTGGATCCGATCCATTCAGCTCAATACCGAGAATGGGAATCGCAACTTGTCCAACATCGCGCCGAGCACTCTGAACTGCTGACGCGAGAAGCAGAATTGGCTCGTCAGAAGACGTCTCGCCAAAATGGAGATTCGGATGCGGAGAATAGTTCGCGTGAAACCTATTCGTCGTTACCAGCGAGCCAAGATCGCTACGTCCGTTCGAACAATGCTCATCGCGACTACTATGGAACTTGGGCAGGCTATGCCAAGCCACCTCGACAAGTTCGAGATTATGGTTGGATCCCGTCGGAAACAAGAGTATCCAACACATCCGAAACGTTTGCAACAGACTGTGAAACGGTTCACAATCGCATCTCGCATCTAGCCCGATTGATCGACGATTTGGAATCAAAACTTCAAGGTCGTCGAACGGTGGTTTCGAATCGTGCAACTTCCGCTTGGGAATCCGAAGAGCTTCGATCGCGATTGAACTACGCCGATGAAGTCTTAAAGAGCTGGGATCTTTACGAACAGACACGCCGACGATTGTCGGAAGTCCAAACGCAATTGCAAGGTCATGGTCCGTACCATGAAGCTGCTCGAGGGTCATTCCTACAATGCGTTGAACGATACGTGCGGGAGTTGTCAGCCGGGGCTTTGCGTAGATTGCCAACATGGGCATTGGAAGCCCTCCGTCGCGATCTGGGATACGCAGCCGGCCTCTCTAATCAAGGACGATTGGAGAGTTATCGGGAAGTATATCGCGACTATCGAGCCGATACAAAGCGAATCGACTATCCCGTACCGCCGTCGCAATCGTCCGAGCGGCAGTTGGTCGAGTTGGCAATGCGTATGGCGATTCTCGAATCGGCTGCCCATCGTGTTGGTCGCTTGCCGTTGATTCTCGATGACGCCTTAGATGGCTTCCATGGGCAAACGCTCGATCATGTCGTTCGCGTCCTGATCGAATTTGCTCGACAAGGACAGCAAGTTCTACTGATGACCAGTGAACCCGAAGTTGCCGAACGCATTCGTGTCCATCATGGCTGGGTCTCGCACTTAAATCCTGGGACCGTTGAGACCGATGCCCGAGCGTATGCACCGATCACATTTCGAGATCAATCGTATGTGACGCCCGTTCGACATATATCGCGACCGGCGGCATACGAAGAGTATGCTCCGTCCTTAGCCGAGGTCAACGCTCAACTTTCCGCTGCATCCGGAGCTTACGCTTTCGATGAAGTACCCGCTGCACCGCGAACCGTAACGTCGCCGCGCATTTTTCGGTACAACGACTATCCAAGAACGGATACGACACCGGTGCCGTCCCGAACTACAGCACCAGCACCGATCGCTCAGTCGCGACGATTCTTTCTCACCGAGAGTAGTCCGATCGAAGATGCGCCTGGGTTGCAATCATCCTTGGGAGAGCAAGTAAAAAGAATCGGCATCAAGTCCGTTGGACAATGGATCACCACCGACCCGCAATGGATTTACGATCATTTAGGGGCATCGATCGCTTCAATCGACACGATCATGGCTCGGCAAGCAGAAGCGAAGCTTATGTGCGGCGTTCCACAACTTCGAGCATTTGACGCTCGCGTTCTCGTTGGTTGCGGATTCAGGACGCCCCAAGCTTTGGCACAGATGCATCCAGGTCGCTTGCTCCGAACCGTTGAGACGTTCTTAACGACACCTTCGGGCCAAGAAATCCTGCGCAGCGGTACAAGTTATGAACTATCGCGGATCACCACTTGGATCGCTTCCGCTCGAAGGTCTCTGCACGGAGACAGTTCGTCGGATCGCGAACAGCGAATTCGCCAACGCAGTGAAGGACGAGAAGGACGAGAAGGACGAGAAGGACGCAGTTTGCGGAGTCGCCGATCGTCTCGATCGAGCAGCAGAGTTCGATATGATCGCGCTGAACGACCTGAACGTCGGCGCGAGCCACACGTTGATATATCCGCACCAGTCGCAAGTCGACCTGAATATTTAAATTCGCCTGAACGAGCAATTCGATCATCGGATTCAGATCGAAGTTCCGGATCGTCGCAATCTTCAAGTTCCGATCGCAGTTCTTCACGAACCCCGCAAAACAGCAGCGCAACTGGACTTAAATTTTACCTTGAATTGAATAGCCCCGTTGTCGACGCGCCGAGCATCGGACCGTCGATGGCTGAAAAATTATTGTCCCTTGGCATTCAGACCGTTCGCGATCTACTGAATGCGAATGCCCAAGCGGTCGCCGATCATTTGGATGATAAACGCTATGGTGTCGATACGATTATCGATTGGCAGCATCAAGCGACGCTGGTATGCCGCATTCCGAATTTGCGAGGACATGATGCGCAGATGCTAGTCGCTTGCGATGTTCGAACCCCTGAGCAGTTGTTGGCCTCCAATGCCAGCCATCTCTACTCGGCGGTGAGTACTTTCGCATCGAGCAAAGCTGGGCAGCGCGTTCTGCGCGGCGCAAGCGGTGCCGACCGTGAAGAAGTTCAAAGCTGGATAAACTGGTCACAGCAAAACCGCGCACTGCGAGCCGCATAGAAATTTTGCTTTCCGATACGGCATCCGTGACAGACACACTCGCTGGCGCTTCGTGCTTGTATTTCACGTAAAACTCGAGCGAATTATTATTTCCATCAGCCGGAGTGCGCTAGCACCCGGTTCGTTGGATGTGCTGGGACTATTAGATCATGCCCAAAACTCTTCTACTTCTCTCAGTTTTGTGCATATCCTGCTCAACGACTCATGCCCAGTTGAATACGAATCCGACGACGGTCGCTACTACATCGGAACCGGCTGACAAGTTTGATCTCTTCGATTACCTTGGGCAAGTCGAACCTGAACAACAAGAACGACCGGTCAATCAAGTTCTTACGTTGCCGGATACACTCGATCAACTTTCCCGCGAACAATTTGGATCGCGAACACCCGAGTTAGAGCAATCGATTCGGTGGCTCATTCTGAAAAACATTCCACCGGCCTACGAAGACAACCGGAAATGGGGACTCCAGAAAGAGGTTTATGATGGTTTTCGATTTCGCCGTGAAGGGTTGAAAATTGAAACAGAGCGCAAGTATCGAACGGTCAAGCATGGAACATGGTCGCGCTACTATGTTGAATTGATCGAGCCCGACAGTCGACTTGTCTTGCAACTCAATCGACTGGAAATGATCGCCAAGGATCGACTCGTTTTCGAAACGACGATCGAAGCACCCCTGCATGCCTTTGGTCGGATCAGTCAATGGCAACGCAATGTTCAACTGATCAGTTTATCCACCAATGCTGATGCGGTAGTTCGAATCTGGGTGCAAGCCGAAGTTGGCATGAAAACCAACCCGCTTGTCTTTCCACCCGAAGTACAATTCGAGCCGGTGGTAAAAGATGCCAAGGTCGAGGCGACGCATTTTGAGGTCCACCGTATTAGTCAGGTGAGCGGACCGCTAGCTGAACAACTTGGCAAAGGGCTTCGCAAAGTCGTCGACGATCGGTTGGAAGATTACTCCGAGAAGCTAGTCATTAAAATGAACCAGCAGTTGGACAAGCAGCACGACAAATTGAAACTGTCCCTCGGCCAAGAAATCGAATCTACGTTTCGACAATGGACTGCTTCAGCGCAGACCGATCGCTAGGCAAGTCCCATTCGTTCCTTGGGATCTTTCAACCCGTTAGCCAATTTGGCTAAGGCCTCGGTTTCGATTTGGCGGACTCGTTCCCGTGTAAGACCGAGTTCGATGCCTATTTCTTTGAGCGTATGTGGCAGGGTGTCTTCTAAACCGAATCGCATGCGAAGGACGGTGGCTTCGCGAGAATCGAGCGTCCCTAACAATTCCAAGGCAGTCGTCAAAACGTCATTGTCAAGCAACGTTTCGTCGGGACTCTTCAACCTCTCATCCATCACCATTTCGCCTAGCGACCAACCGACTTCGGTTTGATCGCTCTGCGGTGTCGCGTTGTAAACTTGGATAGCCTTTTTAATGATCGGAAGCTTCTTCTTGGGAAGCCCGAGTATTCTCGCGATCTCTTCTTGCGTCGGCATGCGACCAAGTTCATCGGTCAAGCGAGCCGTCGCTCGTCGCCACTTACTGAGCAATTCGACCATGTACGCAGGGATTCGAATGGTCTTCGAGGAATTGATCAGGGCTCGTTTGATCGATTGTTTGATCCAGTAGCTTGCGTAGGTGCTGAATCGCGTCCCCATGTCAGGATCAAAACCCTCGACGGCGCGTAGCAAGCCGAGGTTTCCTTCTTCGATGAGATCTTGAAGGCCAAGCCCTTTACTTACATAACCGCGAGCAATATTGACTACCAATCGCAAATTCGCGCGGACCATATGATCGCGAGCTTGGGCATCGCCGGTTGCGATGCGCCGTGCAAGATCCTGCTCTTCGGCTGCGGAAAGCAACTTCGTTTCGTTGATTTCACGAAGATAGGTTTCGAGCGGCGATTGCGGCGCAGCTCCATGCGCAATCGAACGTCGCCGAGATAGCGATTTGAGATCCTCGTCTTGGAATGGTTCGGCGTCTTCAGTGAATGGGCCAGCAGCATAAGACATGGATCGGGTACCGTTGGTTAGGGGTCTGATAATCGACGAGTAGACTCATGTGTGCAGACTCCTTTCCACACCCTATCCTCGACGATCTCATTTATCGGCGACCTGTGCTAGCAAAAATAGCGATCCAAGAAGTTTGCCAGTCGCGCTACGTGTATCAATTGAATGCCATCAATCTAGAAAAGAATAGATCGGTTCAGGGATCGTCAAACGCAGCAACAACTGGGAAAGCCAACCGATTCCGTCCTTTTGTAGCGATTCTAAGCTTTTTTCTGCTTGAGCAAAGGCGGCGACGGCTGCGTCTGGCGAATTCTTGCCGAGCTTGTCTGAAGTTTCTGGAAGGAGTCTCTTAATAACGGATTCCAATGGTTGGACCGCGCGCGACTGAACATCGTATTGAGTCGACTCATGGAACTGAATCCGCAACTGCCGCCATTGCTCAAGAGCGACTGCACGATCATCGGCGATTGCATTCTGATCGGCCTCGAATCGTGGATCCAACGTTCGATAGCGAACTTCCAAGACGGCAGCCGCTTTGGGCCACAAGTGACGGACGTTTTCAAGGGCCGTCATCATTTCTTGAAATCGAATGACGACCGAAAACCCCAGGACAACCCCGAGGACTAAGATGATTCCGAATACAATCGTAAACGTTCGCCCGGGTATCGATCTTGGAGCGTGGGTCATAGGCGAATGTCGCTCGATTAAGTCAGCGGAACAACGAGGCGATATTGAAGCGAACGCCATTTAATAAATCAACGACCTGTCGCGGCCGCATCGCTACGAATCTGGATTTACGCTTTCCATTCCTGGAGCGATTTAAGCTCATTCTCGACCGAACTTCCGTCGGGCGTTTCATCGGAATCGATTTCGAACCAACGTTCATCGAATTTCACAAAGCCAGCTTCGCCTTTCATACCGCGTTGGATAGCGACGTTGGTGGTAAGTGCAATCACCGCATCGCCCATCGCAATTTTCGGATAGCATTTAACTTGGTTTTCTTCGGACGGATTGCGAATGCAATAAGCCCAATGCTCGATCTCTTCGGTATAACCGCGACTAACTGGTCCCGAAGCAGCCGCCTTGGCAACCGGTGCGGCCTGTCCGCCGCTCGCCTGAGTATCGAGTGCAAAACCACCGCCAGCCGGTTTCACGCCGACCGATGCCGATGTATCCGAGCCAGCGTAGAGCATGACTTCTTGTTCCTTTTCGAGGATCAAGGTTCCCTTGGTTCCCATCACCACTTCGCCGTAACCACCGAATCCGTTGCCGTTGATCGACGAGTATGACACAACGATTTTCTTATTCGGATTCTCAGAGTATGGCGGGATGAAATTCTTCTTCTCGACGGTCGGATAACCAACATCGAAACGACCATCATATTCTGGTCCAGGAAACTCGAACGAGCAGTAAACGTGATCCTCCGCATCGCGATCTTCTGGAAAAATAGTTCGACCACCGATAGCGTGCACCGTCAGCGGATGGGCTTTGGAATGGTCCTTTCGCAGTGCCGAACAGAAGATGCTCGCCGCATCCAATTGATGGCTTCCTAATTCGGCCATCAACCCGCCGCCGGTTCGATTCCAGAGTCGCCAACGAACCAATTCTTCCATGGCTGGCCGATCGCGACCGCTTTCGAGCTTCTTCGAAATATATCCAGCTTTATCCGCATCCAGATTTCGATCGAGATTCCAAGCTTCCCATTGATCGACTTTCTTTTGAAGCAATTCCAGGTCCGTGCTCAAACCTCGTTTGAGCGCATCGGCGAGTTCTTTCTTGAGCTTGCCAAGTTGCTCGACGATCTTATCGACGGTCTTTCCAGAATCATTGAGTTCACCGCCAGGCAACGGTGGTTGCCACGAGTCATTGCCAGGCAAATTACCACGATGCCATTGAGCTCGAATATGGTGAAGCTGACCGAGCATTCCCCACTGGATGACATGAACTGCGTTGTCGTAAAGAACGCTATAGTGCCGTTGATGGCCAGTTGCCAAATGGATCGGATTGCCTTCTTTGTCTTTCGACTCAGCCGCAACGCGGGCCATCGCCTTGCATTGTGCGACGTTATGAGCCATCAGCTTCTCGGTCAAAACATGCTTGCCGCGCAACATGGCTTGAATCGCGACCGGTGCATGCAGGTGCAACGGCAGAGCGATAATGATCGCTTCGACTTCAGGATCATCGAGCATTTTTGCGATGCCATCGAGTCCATCGTAAACGCGGACACTCTTTTTGGCTTCATCGATCGATGAGTACTTGGCTTTCGCAATCAACCCGGGACGAGCCGACAGTGCTGCCGGTGTAGCCCAGTCGCCATGGAAAGCTCGATGAATACTCGATGGTCGGATATCGGCGATAGCAACGACTTGGACGTACTCGGGCGAGCAGCCACCCAAGAGAACGTTCCCTTCGTCGCCAACTCCGATGACACCTACGCGAACAGGGTCGTTTACTTTGCTATATCCAAAGTACATCGCTCCCAGGCCAGCGCCTGAGACTGCACCGGCACCGACGACGCCTTGCAAAAAATCGCGTCGCGTAACACCGATGGCCTCGTCAAAGTTGTCTTTGCCGATCTTCTTTTCTTCCGGAGTCAATTGATCCATTTCGGACATCACCTATCTAACAATACCAATGTTTAATCACACCAATGTTTAACAAATGCCCATGTTTCACCAACCAACCGATACGACAAACCTCATCATGTAGCCTATTTCGCTGCTCGATTCTTCCAAAATGCCCATGGGAAGAAATCTAAGCCGGCATAACGTCCTGAATCCGAAAATGCTAACACGAAACAGGCAACCATTTCAACCGCTTGAAAGTACGTTGGCAGTGCCCCAGGTGAACCAGGAAACTGCGAGAGGACAACCGAGCCAAGGAACAGCCCTGCCGCCACCCCAGCAACCGGTGTTAATAGTCCAAGGATCAACAATATTCCAACCGACATATCGAATATTGGAATGATCTTATCGATCAAGCGCACGCTAAGTAGACCGCCTCCGATTTCGAACGAAACCGCACCCACGGTACTGCGCTGGTTCGGCGTAGCAATCGCTATTAGTCGACTTTCAAGGTTGGCATTGTTTTTGTCGATCGCTGATAGCGTCGGCTTCACCAATCCTCGCCATTTCGATTCGATCTCATCGCGCTGAGCCCGAAGCGATGCAACATCAGATCGTTTTGGATCGACAGCAAGTTCGGCGATGCGTTCGAAGCCCTTGAAGTATTCGTTGATTTGCGGCGACCATTCCGCGTCGATGGCGTCCCATCGAGCGATCGTATCGGCTTTAATCTGCTCGGCGTCTTTGGTTTGATTCGGGTTAAAACTATACGTGTTGCGAACGCGATCGACATAGCTGGAATAGGCCGTTACCATCGCATTGCGATCCAATCGAATTCGACCGTCATAGTCAGGCACCATCTTTTGAAATTCAGGAGCCAGCGGCCCTTTGGCGGCACCTAAAAAGCCGACCGATGAAAAGCTTCCCTCACGAACTTTCGTCACGCCTTCCATATAGAAGTGCCATCCGACGGTAAGTCGCAAGCAGACAAGGGCTAGGACTCCCAAAAGCCCAATTCTTCGATACGTTGAATTTGCAGATTGCATTCTCGAAGGACTCTCCGTCGTATTCTTTCTCGTAGGCTGCTGGCGCGCAAGCCGTGGACTATTACATTAACCGGGAACTCGACCATGGATTTAACATGTTCAAAAGCACCGACGGCTAGGTCCGCAATTATGCTCTAAACCAAGTCTCGCGTGAATGGCCTATCGCTTAACATTATCATATCGCATTGGCTTGGTAAAATCACCAAATTGGTAAGATATGTCGATCGCTGCCCCATTTCCGAATTTCCTGGAATTTGTATGACCGTCCCAAACAACCCCGTTTACGCGATCGAATGGCACGAAAATTGGAACGGCACGCTTCGATTGCTCGACCAGACAAAGCTGCCAGAATCACTAGAAGTGCTCGACTGCCAATCGGTAGAAACGGTTTGGGAAGCGATTGTCATGCTGCGAGTCCGAGGGGCACCCGCCATCGGAATCGCTGCGGCCTATGGCGTGCTGCTAAGCCTGAGAAAATTTTCGGGTGTTGAACCTGACTCGCCGGAAATTCGAACAGCCGTTCACCAAGCGATCGATTATCTCGCGACTTCGCGACCGACCGCCGTTAACTTATTTTGGGCATTGGAGCGGATGCGGCGACGATTGGACTCAGAAAGCATTCTTGAAACAGTAAGTGAATTAGGCGGACGATTGCTCGATGAAGCTCGTCGGATTCATGACGAAGATCGAATCATGTGTCATGCGATCGGAAAGTTTGGAGCTTCGCTAATCCATGACGGGATGGGATTGCTGACGCACTGCAACACGGGAGGACTTGCCACTTCCGAATACGGGACAGCTCTGTCTGCCTTCTTCACGGCACAAGATCAAGGGAAGTCTATTCACGTTTACGCCGATGAAACTCGACCGCTGCTGCAAGGCTCGAGACTAACAGCCTGGGAACTGATGCAGCGTAAAATCGACTGTACGGTTATCTGCGATTCAATGGCCGCACAAGTAATGCGCGAAGGGAAAGTCCAAGCTGTCTTTGTCGGTGCGGACCGCATCACGGCGCGAGGCGATGCGGCCAACAAGATCGGAACCTATGGCGTGGCGGTTCTCGCCAAGTATCACGGAATACCGTTCTATGTCGCCGCCCCCTCGAGCACCTTCGATTTGTCCATTGTTGACGGCGATGAAATACCGATCGAACAACGTCGCGATATCGAAATTACCCATGCCTTCGGCAAACGGACGGCCCCTGTCAACGCTCGCGTTTACAATCCTGCATTCGATGTCACACCCGCTGAACTTATCACCGCAATCATTACCGAGCGCGGGATCATCCAACCGGTGACGCAAGGCGATATTCAAGCGATGCTTTCATAATCGTTGATCGATTATTTCAAACAATCCTTGCAAGTACCTTTTAGGAAGACCTCCCGGATATGTCGCGTTTTTCCGGTCTTTTCTTTTTTGCCGCTCGAAAAAGAGATTTCGCCACTGGCTAGGCATTCAACGCGTCCACAATCATCGCAAACAAAGTGAGGATGATCGCCAGGTAAATGTGCCCCCTTGCCACGAATCTCGAATCGCCATGAATGATCGCCAGCGTCGATTCGGGCAACAATCTCTGATTCTGAAAGTTCGATCAAAACACGATACAATGTTGACTTATCGTAGCCTGCAGGTACCAAGACATCCGAAATCTCAGCGTGACTGAGCGCTCGTGTTTGTGAACTTAAGTACTCTAATACCGCGAGCCGCGATGGTGTGCTGCGCAAATTGGCTTCACGAAGACGCTCTCGTGATGACTCAACCGAAAGGGCTGCTGTTTTAGATTTTCTATCGCTTGCGGCCACAATTCTTCCGCTTTAGTTAAAAACAGTCTGGCTACACTCTTGCATGCTTCTATCTTACACAAAATCGTCACATACAGGAGCTGCCTAGTGTGATTCCTTGGCTTCACCGCCGTTGCGGCTTCCAATCGCCCACCATGTATTCTGGTCAATACTTTGCGTAATATACCGGACGCTTGCATCCGCCATTGCGACGTTGACGCCATCGATGTGTCGACTGCCAGCGGTAACAATGTTATTTCCGTTCCCCTCGCCGCCGTAAATGTGACAGTTTCGCTTGTTGGGAGTGAAGACATGCATATACGTATTGCCAACGTTGGACCATCCGGAAATCCAGCCGTTGCCAATTGGAGCAGAATAATGGGCGTCCGGCATTGAAACGCCTTCACAGTAACTGATCCAACGATCGAGCGTTCGCTTGGTGAGGCTCCCGCCACAAAACGAGAACATTCCTTGGTGCAATTTATCGATCCGGCCGTAGGATAGTCCAAACGGAGTTTGCGACGCATTGACCGAATTGATCACACGTTCTGCGATCAATGCGGTATTTGATGTGCCGTCCAAAAAACTAGCGAATGTCACATGCTCTACATGCCAGCTTTCAATGAATTTCGAATTGAAAAGGCCGATTGCCCCGTTTGTTTCCAGGCTTGCCTCGCTCGAATTGGAAACACTCGCTCCCATTGGCCATCCAGTATTCGCGGTGTATGAACCAGCGGACGCGTTTGCCGAACCAATTGCGGACGAAGCTCGTACCGGATCCGAAGGGCAAAGAACGAGCGGCAGTTTCGTCGCCGCAGCTTTAGCATTGGGATGGGTGGATGAGAGCGTTACGGTGCTGTAACCACTCAAACTCAGTTGACGTCCTGAATCGGCCATCCCGACATGCGAATCAATCAACTGAACTAAAGCGAATTGTTCAAGCTGCGGCAAAATGGGAACAACCCAACTCGTAAATCCAGTCTGGCAGTACCTCGGAGCCTCTTTCGCTCCCAGATACTGCGTAGGCAAAGTTCTAAACGAATATTCGTAGTTGTGTATTGCGATAGCAATTTGCCGCATTTGGCTGCTGCACTGTAAACGTCGAGCAGCTTCTCGCGCCTGCTGGATCGCTGGAAGTAAAAGAGCAGCCAGCAATCCAGCAATGGCGATTGCAACTAAAAGCTCAGTCAGAGTGAATCCACCACTCGCTTCTTTGAAAACCGAACGCTCAGCATCGCTAGTTGATCCCATATTCATTTTTCCCTGTTTGCTCATACGCGAACATTATCCCTTGTCATTCCGGCTGCCAGTCAAATTGCGCTCAGCGATTCGGACAAAGATGCAATAAACGACCTAAATCGGTAATCCTCACCAATCGCTTTATGTATGCACTTGCATACGATTTGCATATGCGATACTATAGCACATAGGCGCGAGTGGCAATAGCCGTGGCGATGCGTTAGGTAAATTACGAGACTTTCAATTTTCAAGATCGGGTTCTACTATGGATTTTCGAATGGCTTATAGAATGTGCCGGCGAACGATTGCAGCAAGCTTTTGCGTATTGGGAATGTGCTTTGCTTCGCAACAAGCGGTTTCAGGGATGCTCTATACTGGCGGGCACGGCGATATTGGAATCGGCTACGAACTAGATGATCCGTTGAATCCAAACAGCCCCAGAAACTTGTTTCCACACTGGCATCTAGGAGTAGGAGCTTTGATCGCAGGGCTCCCAGCAATAAGTGACCAAGAGTTCAAGCCACAAGAAATCACGGCCGTAGTGCCTCTGACATCTAAGTTCACGAATCCCGGCGGACCGACATGGAATTTTCTCGGCGGATCGCCCAATTCGGATGTCTACTTTCTTTCGCAGAACAATTCACCGAGTATCGAAATCCCGTTTCTCGGACTTGCTTCCGACGAATTGGATGCGGCCGAATGGAATGCCCTTACTTGGAGCATTAACCTACCGCAAACCGCCCCCGGTGCTTTCTCGATTTTTTCTAACGGCATCTTCGGTCCGAACGTCGCGTATTCGTCTACGCTCGGTATCTCAAGCTTTCAAACGTCAGTCGGCTCGCACAATCATTTTAATCTCGCATTTACCCAACCGGGATTCTATGATCTGGAGTTCTCTATAACAGGCACGCATGCCACGGATGGCAATAAAACATCGAATGGGACCTTCCAGTTCTTTGTGGGCGACGTTTCGTCAATACCAGAGCCGAATTCAATTCTATTGATAGTGATCGCAAGTGCCTCTTACGTTGTTACCGGTCGGTCTCAATCAAAACGATTGCTGTTCTATTCTTAACGCTGTCCTCGTGAATGCGAGCGAATTAGCCTGCGTATTGCCAGCGTCATTTGCCGAGCAGCTTGGCGATAAGGAAACTTTGCATCGTCGGGTATTGCGTCGAAGGGGATTGTGGAGACACGAGGAGCAATTCGACATTCTTTTCTTTCGTTTTGGCTGCAAGCTGAATTCCGTACATCGACGAATGCGTTGGATCGGGTTCAGGTTTTCCGATCTCGGGCATTTCCTTTTGCCGAGGATATTCTAGGTAAAGCGGCGGATCGTCGGAAGTGACCAATTCATACGGTGAGTACTCTTTAATCCAAGGTAAAACTTTCTCGCGATTGGGGATAAGCAACTCGAATTCGTCGCCTCTGGATCGTCCAGGTCCAGCGAAACCAAAGGCATGACCGCCATAGACCGAATTGACAATCCACTCACGCAACTGCTTCGGATCGAGAGACGTCTGCGCACCCGAAACGGCAGCGCACGATAATCTCGTCGATTGCCGTGCTACGAGATCGTTACTCTTCGGATCCGCCAGGTCATCGTGAAGGGCTAACCAAAGTGAAGTACAAGCACCGGCCGAGCTGCCTGTCGCACCGACTCGCGTTGGATCGATATTCCATTCTTTGGCTTTCGAACGCAACGTTTGAAGGGCGCGACCCGCATCATGCAAGCAACCTTTCACCGGCGGCTCGACCTTGTCTTCCATCGCTTGATTTATAAATCGATAGTTGATCGCAGCGACCGAAATGCCTCGATCGAGAAAGGGTTGGATCGACGAAGTACCGTATCCAGTTTTATCACCATTCTGCCAACCACCACCATGAATCAACAGCACAAGCGGCGTGGGCTGCTCGGATTTTGCTTGCCAAAAATCAAAAACCTGACGCGGCGATTCACTCGCATAAACATAATCGGCGACCGTCGGCGCAGGACGAGCCGGCGGTTTTTTTTCCGCAGTTTTGACCGGTTCACTCGCGACTTTTTTTTCTTGCCCGATCGTAAGTGGATTGAGAAGCAACAAGGCGAAGCACAGCGGAAGGAAGAGCGTTTTAATTTTCATTTTGGTTTCTCGCAAACGAATTTCGGACGAACAGGGCAACTCAGTCTATCACTCCCGATTTTAATTGTCATCCGTCCGGAATCGGTATGGACAACAAGCATCAGCGTATTCGAAATCAGCTATGGGCTCAATTCACTTCCCGATGGTCGGCGTAAACAGTTGCTACGGGAGGCACTCGAAGGGATGATCGACGAAGAGTTACAAGGCCACGTGCTTGACTTTGATCAGGTCGCAGCAGAACGAGCGGGGCAAATTTCTGCCGAACTGCATGCCGTTGGTCGTCGAGTCGAAATCCGCGACGTGCAGATCGCAGGAATCGTTGCCGCTCGGCATGCGACCTTAGCGACGCGCAACGTAAAGCACTTCGCCGATACCGGCATCTCAATCGTGGACCCCTGGGAAAAGACATCTGCAAAGAAGTAACCTTGCCGCAGTAATGAGCGGCACAGTTTATTGTGCTAGCAGCGATGTCGTTATCTTGCTACCAACCGAATGTGAGGCGTGTAAACGGTTGACCTTTGTCTGTCCAAATTCGGTCGCCTTTGAGCGATATAAGCTCGCGCTGCTGATCTTTTGTGAGGGTCGCCTGGATTGCTGGGCTATATGCATCTGCCCGCATCAACAATAGCGGGCCAATCTTGTCTTTTTCGATTCCCTTCCCGTCTGCGATTTTTGACAGTACGGCAGTCTTTTCGAGCTTCAATTCTGCAATCGCGACTTCAATCTTCGATCGTTGTTCCGTCGTCAATTGCAGTCGATCCGAAATTCGTTGGTTGAGAACGCCTTCATCGCCATAGAAGTGCAGATAGACACCCATAAGTTGATCGACGCCGGAGCGTCCCAGCTTTTTACTCAGCATTGCGAAAATTTCAGGCTCCATCCTCTCTGCTTCCACGACGAGCCTTTCTAATAGAAGTTCTCGTTCCCGAATGTCACTCAAAATAAACTCGTTCATATCTGGCATTGAACGTTGAAGCTCCGATAATTTTGATTTCAACTCGTCATAATCTGACGGAGACATTCCGATTTTTTTACGCACATCGGCAATCGAAAGCATCCGGCAAAGCTGGACCGCCGGAGCTCGACGAACATCCATGCTTTGACGGTTCGGACTTTCCGTTATTGCTTGCGCGTCCAGCGTATTCGATAAAGCGAATACGAATACGCCGAATAGCATTGACAAATAAACGACCCAATATTGTCTAAAACGCGGGTCATTCATGGAACGGGGTCGCAACATTCACTCACTCGATTCCCAAAAGCGATAACAAAAGATCTTTGTCGAACAGTCCTTCAGGCAACGGCTGATTGATAGAAAACCATTCAAGAAAAAACGTTTTGACGGTATTTTCGTTGCAAGCGTAGGACACATAGCGAGGCATCCAATAGCCGTCGACTTTCCTTAACTTAACGTCAGCTTCGACGCTATGAAAAAATCCCTTACTTCGCATTTCACCCACACGAATTGCGACCGGGTGCGAATCTTTTTGAGCGTCGAATGAAATACTCAATGGACTCAATTTAGGATCCATCGCCAACGGTTGGCGAAACGTCACGATCGATCCTGCTGATTCGACCGTCCAGTTTTTATAGGCGCGGTTCCAGGATGAAAGATTTGAAAACATTTTGGATTGCGGTACGAAGTTCGCCATTTCGTGACAGAATCCCCCGCCTAGTGTCAACGGGTCTGGCACCGGGACGGCGATCAACGACGGCAGTTCAACGAATTTACGTCCAGCAAGCTTAAATGCGACCGCTCCATCAATTAAGTAAACGTTGATCGAACTACCTACATTTAATGAACCAGCGAATGCCAATTCCGGCAGGAAGGGTTCTGTGTACTGAATCGCAAGCCAACGATCGTTGGCTTGATCGCAAGCGATTTCAAAAGTTGAACGCAACAAAAAATTTGTCGTATCGACGTTAGGAGAGGCACCCGCAACCAAAGATTGCTTAAAATCGTCGCTCAGGAACGTCAAACTTTCGATTCGCACGCAATACGAAGCAATCGCAGATCTCGATTGTCTAAATTGTTCGAGCGACTCAGAGAATGTTGACACAAGCTGCGCACGAGACACTGAAGATTGAATCAATAAAATTGCAAAACCCAACGCTAAGGAGCACGCATAATTGCTTGAGGCTTTGCGGTAGATTCGATTACGATTGGAAAAATCCATGAAAAACATCCGATGAGTGTTGGAGGAGTTTGGACTATCTCGGTTGTAATTCCGAAATCAATTGTCCTCGAACTTCTGAAATGAGTGAATCTAAACCGTTGGGCTTTTGTTGCAAAAATCCGATTTCGACACGGACAATTCGGTTCCGAATTCGATTTATTCCGGTTCTTCTTCTTCCTCGTCTTCTTCCTCGTCTTCTTCCTCGTCAACAGGGGCAGGAGTACAATTCGGGTACGGCTTACAAGTTGTCCAACTTAGGGTGTAATCGTCATCGCGTGGCGTTTGACTGCCGAATCCTTCGCAGTACCAATAGTACGAACAGACCGTTTCGCCCATTCCAGTTTTACTGTCCCAATTTGTTGCGCAATCCTTAATCTCTGCAGATTGGGCGGGAGAGAACTTGCAAAACCGTGTCGTGTAACAAACCTTGCTTGCGGCTGCGTCTGCAATTTGCTGAAATCCGCGTCCAATATTCGGCCCGCCACAATCGACGACATCTGCCATATCTTTCGAAATATTCTCCGTTTCACCTTCACAACTATCCGGAGAAGTCACGGTATAGTATTCGCCATAACTCCCTCCAAATTCCTCGTAGTCATAAGGATGTATCAAAATATCTGTGTCGCGACTGATCATCGTACATGGGCTAAAATCGACGCTATTATCACAGCTCTTTTCTTCAGGTTCTACACAATTCAATTGGGGTAGCGGAGGTGGCGGCGATTGAGTGTACGCCCATTCAATTCCAAACTCCGTGAATAACAACAAAGCCAGTCCGATGCCAATGTGCAATTTTTGATTCATACCAAGATCTCCAATACTCCAAAATGGAAGGGCATTATTTGATGGGCAATGATTCGCGCCATCCCAACTCTTCGATGCTCAACACAACCTGATTGACTTCGTCCAAGCTGACGTTCAGTTGCAGCTGTTGGTTTAGGACTTGAATTCGAAGCCATTTACTGGACAGTCTTTCGATTCGAACATCCGTTCCGTGACTTAATTCTCTATCGTTCAGGAATATTTTTAGCTTCGCTGCGAAATCTCCAATGTCCACTGCCCGACCAACGATGTTGATCGGCAACCAAGACGTATCATGGTCGCGTAGCAGTGCTTTCGGAAAAATTTCTACGTTCGAAATGTGCCGCATTGGCACTTTCAGTTCTCCTACGAAAACAGACGTTCGACCGGAACCATGCGTCGCAAAGAGACGCAACGAAACTTCTTTCGGCTTTTCGGTAATGCTTAAGAATTTATTCGTCCCAAATAGTTCGACGGAAACTTCTTGTGTCAAAGCATTTTCGTCGAGTATTGCGTCAATTTTTGCTAACGCAGTAATGCCTTCGAGCTCAGTGCGTATGGTGAGAGAACTCCATTTCCATCGGCTTGAGTTTACGATCCGAATCGCATTGGACTTTCCCTCCCGAATTTCGAATGCGTCGCTTTGACGTAAAAGGGACAACTCTTCGCGAATTGGTATCTTCAAATGATAAGACGCCAAGTGCCGTGATTGCGGTTTTTCGTCAAGGTCAGTCTGACGCCCAAAGATATCGAAGTCTAGCTCGACCATTTGAGTCGTTGGATAGACAACAAAATGAACTTCCGCGGTGGTCGATTCTCCTTTGTCAATGGCTCTTCCGCAGAAACTGTGGGTGGTTTTCGTGATCCGCAATCGATTTTAGCCGTAAAATCCATGAAAAACACGAAACTGAGTGATTGCAAAAACCAAGGTTCGCTTTCTGATCGGAAATGCTTACCCAAAAAATTGCTATGGT